>Ga0255078_1000259_pt1 | contig 15036 bp, 15 predicted proteins | sample Colum_Atlam_RepA_FD_188462 | JGI IMG/M metagenome (GOLD analysis project Ga0255078, IMG submission 188462) | Freshwater microbial communities from Columbia River, Oregon, United States - Colum_Atlam_RepA_8h | ecosystem: Environmental > Aquatic > Freshwater > River | place: USA: Oregon... | reverse complement strand
CGTCGACGGTTCGACAAGAAACGCGCGTTACCGCGACCGCCCTGCCCGCCACGCGATGCACACCACTTTGAGCCGTGCACTGGCAAGTCGGCCAGAATCTCACCGGTATACAAATCTTTCACCACGGTTCCCTCGGGAACATTCACAATGAGGTCGGCTCCACGGCGTCCGTGCAAGTCCTTACCCATGCCGTTCACGCCATCGCCGGCCCTACGGTGCGGGTGATCGCGAAACGCCAACAGCGAAGCAACGTTGTGATCGGCCACTAGCCACACAGACCCGCCGTCGCCGCCGTCGCCGCCGTTTGGACCACCGAATGCAACAGGCCCTTCTCGACGGAAGCTGACGCAACCAAAACCACCGTCGCCACCGCGAACGTTGAGTTGGGCTTCGTCGACAAATGCGCTCATAGGGGGTTTCTAGGCTACTAGTGCCACACCCTTTATCTATCCTGAGCGACATATCGTGAATGCAGTGAATACACCAGACAACGGCCCAGACCCAAGCGAATCTCACAGCAGAGCTATTGCTTGGGCCGAAACCATGCACGGTTTCGACAATGATGGCATTCGTTTTGCCCATGCCGATTCATGGGCTGGTGCAGGTAGCACCCACATTGTCGATCGTCGAGAGCGCGAAGCCCGCGAACACGAACTGCTCGCACCACTTGCTACTCGTTCATTTGGTGCCGGCAATCGCGTAGTTGCCGAAGAGGAAGACCCGTTCCGCACATGTTTCGAGCGCGATCGCGATCGCATTCTTCACGCTTCAGCATTTCGCCGGCTCGCTGGCAAAACCCAAGTGTTCGTGTTCCCGCAAGACCACCAACGCACTCGCCTCACGCATGCACTCGAAGTCGCCCAAGTTGCAACAGCAGTATCGCGTGCTCTCGGGCTCAACGTTGCACTCACCGAAGCCATCGCGCTCGGCCACGACTGCGGTCACGGCCCAGGCGGTCACGCCAGCGAAGACGCACTCAGCCCATTCATTCCCGAAGGTTTTGACCACGCAGTATGGGGCGCCGACGTCACGTTGGTTCCCCTTAACTTGTGCTCCGAAACACTCGACGGCATTCGCAATCACTCGTGGTCACGACCTGCACCGCAAACGCCAGAAGGAGAAGTGGTGTCGTGGGCAGACCGCATTGCTTATGTCTGTCACGACTTCGAAGATGCGGTTGCAACAGGAATTGTTTCGCCAAGCCAGTTGCCCGACATCGTGCGCACCTACTGCGGCGAAACGCGCTCTAGCCAACTGCGCGCGTTCATCTCTTCCATGATTGGTGCAAGTTTGCACAATGGCCGCGTTGGCATGAAGTCAAACGAAGCCGATGCGCTTGCAGCGTTTCGCAAATTCAATTACGACAGCATTTACATGCGCGAGGCTTCGCGCAATCAAGCGAAGTCGGTAATCGATTTATTGCGTGCACTCGTTGAGCATTACGTTGCACATCCACACCTCATGGCAACACAGCCACACCACGAAATTTCACCTTCGCACAGCGAACAAGCGTTGCGTGATGCGGTTGCCTACGTAGGTGGAATGACCGACCGGTTCGCATGTCGACAAGGCGCTGCCCTACTTGGTTGGGAACAGAGCAGACTCCCGCAGGGAATCGATACGCACTAAAACGCGAGAAGCGTTAGGCAGTTGGAAGAACGTCAACAACCTTGCGGCCGCGACGTTCGCCAAACTTCACGCTGCCGTGTGCAAGAGCGAACAAGGTGTCGTCTTTGCCAATGCCAACGTTTTTGCCAGGGTGCACTTTGGTGCCGCGCTGACGAATGAGAATGGTTCCTGCGGTGATCTTGGTGCCGTCAAATACTTTGACGCCAAGTCGTTGCGCGTTTGAATCGCGACCGTTTCGTGTAGAACCGCCACCCTTGGTCTTTGACATGATTCAGCCTTTCGCAATGCTGGTGATTTCAATCACCGAATACTTTTGACGATGTCCGAAGCGACGGCGCTGGTTAGTGCGGCGCTTATAGGTGAAGCCGTCGATCTTTGGACCAGCAGCCTTACCAACAACTTTTGCAGTCACAGTTGCCTTGGCCAATTCGCCAGGTGTTGACAACACGGTCGCGCCGTCCACGAGGAGTACCGGGGTGAATTTCACCTCAGCGCCATCTGCTGCATTGAGAAGTTCCACATGGACCTGTTGGCCCTGTGCGACTTTCTCCTGCTTTCCTCCGGTTGCGATTACTGCGTACATAACGGTCTCCTACTCTACCCCTGGACTATCGGGCTTCCCAACTCTGATTATTCCAACCCTGCTCAATCCAACATCGACAGGTCGATCATGACCCCGCGACCCTCACAGGTCACACACGGATCGGCGAAGTTGGTCAATAACCCCTCGCCAATGCGCTTTCGGGTCATTTCCACCAAGCCAAGCTCGGAAATCTCAAATACCTGCGTGCGGGTTTTATCGCGCGACAAAGCATCTTTAAAGGCTTCGAGAACCTTGCGGCGATTCTCTCGAATTTCCATGTCAATGAAGTCAATGACGATGATTCCGCCGATGTCGCGCAGACGCAACTGGCGAGCAATTTCATCTGCTGCTTCAAGGTTGTTATGAAACACGGTTTCTTCAAGGTTGGACTTACCAACATTCTTTCCAGTGTTTACGTCGATCACGGTGAGCGCTTCGGTGTGCTCAATAATGAGCGAACCACCTGAAGGCAACCACACTTTGCGGTCGAGCGCCTTACGCAACTGCTCGTGCACGCGATGTTGTTCGAACAGCGGCAAGCCTTCTTTTTCGGCGTCGTACAGTTCGATTCGATCGGCAAACTCTGGGTTGAACGCACCGATGTAGTCGCGCACCTCTTCAAACAATGCTGCGTCATCAATAACAATTCCGCGATAGTCGCTACTGAACTCTTCGCGAATTACGCGAACCGCAAGTGGTGGTTCGCGATACAGCAATGTTGGCGAAGATGCCTTCTCTGCCTTGGCACGAATTTCATTCCACTGCTCAATCAAACGAGTGAGGTCGGTGGTGAGTTCGTGTTCGGTGGCATTCTCTGCAGCCGTACGCACAATGATTCCGTGCTGTTCTGGCTTGATGCGATCAAGAATTCCGCGCAAGCGACGACGCTCGCCTTCTGGCAAACGCTTTGAAATTCCGTAGGTGCGTGAATCGGGAATGAGCACAACGAAACGGCCTGGCAACGAAACTTCCTGCGTCAATCGACCGCCCTTAGCGGCAATTGGATTCTTCGTAACTTGACACAAAATCATTTGACGTGACTTCAGTACTTGCTCAATACGTGGGTCTGGGCCTTGCTCGACCACATCGTCTTTGTCGAACTGCACATCACCGCGATACAGCACAGCATTTTTCTGCGTACCGATGTCGACGAAGGCAGCTTCCATACCTGGCAACACGTTTTGCACGCGTCCTAAATAGATGTTGCCGTGAATTTGGGTTTCGTCATCTGCTGGACGCGAAACGTAATGCTCAATCAGACTGCGACCTTCGAGCATGGCAACTTGCGTGAATTCTTCACGCACTTGCACACACATCATGTAACGACCGACCGCTTTACCGTTGCGCTCTTTTCCGCGACGACGCTCGATCAGTTCAGCGTCTGTTCCTGCAACTGAATTCTCACTGCGATCTGAGGACTTGCGACGATTACGCCCACCACGCTTGCCACCTCGACGGTTGCGGCTCTTTGGCTTTGCTTCGCCATCTGCTGTTGCGGCGGCTGGTTTGGCGGCGACAACTGCGCTTGCAGGTGCTGGTCGGGTGTCGCCAATCTGCGGCTTGCGCACTAGCGCAGCGTCGGCTGCCTCTGGACTTGCCATCGTGCCTTCGCGCGGCGGATCTGGAAGTTCAAGGTCTTGAGCGACCGGATTTTCGCGGGGAGGACGAGGTGCCCGAGGCTGACCAGTAGCGCCCTCAACTCGTGTCTTGTTGCGATTGCGACCACCGCGCTTGCCGCGACGACGCTTCTTTACTCCGCCCGGAGTTCCTGGCGTACGTGGCTGACCAGACTGTGGTGCGTTGCCCTGTGGCTGCTCGGGGGTAGGAACCCCTGCGCTCATTTCACTCATTGTGCTTGCTCGTTTCCTGTATTGGATATCGCACCAACGGGGCAACGTTGCCCACACTGTGCAATATCGTCGCGGTCCAGCGCTTCAACCTGCCGCAACGATGAGTCGCATGCCGGGTTCGAATCGCTATCGCGTGATCGACCTTGGGAGGGGCAAAACGCCCTTCCGTAACTCTCAGGCTACCCCATGGGGGTTGGCCTTCCTACAGCCTCCGCATGTGAATGCTCTGGACCAATCCGATGAGGATGGCCGAACTGATGAGGTGCGAGCCACCATATGAAATGAATGGCAGCGGTAAACCGCTCACCGGGACGACTCCAAGGGTCATGCCGATGTTCTGAAAGATCTGAAACACGACCATGGTGAAGGCGCCGCTTGCCAGAAAGAAGCTGAACCGGTCACGGGCCATTTGCGCAGTTCTCCATAGGCGCCACAAAATGACACCGAACAGGCCAAGTACTACTGCTCCCCCAACCATGCCGAACTGTTCGCCAATTGCCGAAAACGGGAAGTCCGTAAATTGCACTGGCACATATTTTCCATTCGTCAGTGGTCCCTCCAAATAACCCTTGCCAAAGAATCCTCCAGTCGACACAGCACGTTTTGCATAACGCACTTGCAACACAATGTTTTCTAGATCCTTGTTATCGGAGTTCTGCAGAAACCATGCAACAAATCTGTTTCCCTGATAGCGCAAGCTCGGAACTGCCGCCATCAAACCCAAAGCCGTGGCAATAAACATTCCGCCAATCAGCGCCAAATATCGACGACGTGCATTTCCCACGTACAAAACTCCAGCAACGCCAGCCAAAATCACCGACGCAGAACCAAGGTCTGGCTGCATCAATATCAAACCGCACGGGATGAGCACGATGTACAGCGTCATCACAAAGTGATGCCAATCAATTTTTTCCGGTACAGATTCACTGAGATAACTCGAAACCAAAATCAACAAGACAGGCTTGGCCAACTCAGCAGGCTGCACAGAGAACGGCCCGAAGTCAAAAGCCAATCGCGCTCCACCTGTAACCGCCCCAGCGCCGAGCACCATTACTAACAGCAACAAGACGGCTCCATAGAGAAAACCACTTTGTGCTCGGAGCCAATCGTGGCCAAGCGACATCACAATTGCCATCACCGCTGCAGCAATAATGACAAACAAAACCTGGCGCTGCACATACACGAAGACATCAAGGTTTCGGTCAATCAATCGTTGGCGCGTAGCACTGAACACGGTAAAGAGCCCGATGATCACTTGTGCGATTACTGCACTCAGCAAAATCCAGTCGATATTTCGAATGGGGTCTGCATAGCTTCCACGCAGCCCAAGTGGATTCGCAGAGGGTTTGCGAGGAATCACTCGATTAAGGAACGCAAGATCCATTAATCACGACTCTCTGAGCGACCGCCCACCAAACAAGATGGATTACGTAAATATGTTGGCTGAGCAGCGAGGCTTCCACCAGTGTTCAACGGATCAGCAGCGTTCAAAGGGTCAAACCGATACTTGCCAGCAAGCGCGATGTACATGCACTTCACCACTGGTGCTGCGGCTTGTGACCCGTACCCAGATTTTTCTAAATATGCAAAAGCTGCGTACTTGTAGTCCGGACGCGGGCTCAAACTGAATGCACCGAATGCAGACGAGTCGTTCCATGGCAAGTTGCCAAACCCTTGCGCGGTTCCGGTCTTGCCTGCAATCGGTAGTTCTGCATATGGATAACCGCGGAACAACAGTTCGCCTGTGGTCTTGTGGTACGAATCAAAATTTGTACCCGGACCTCGAATCACCCGCTGCAGACCACGAACAATTGGTTGAAGACTCTTCTCTGCCAATTCCAATGTGCTCGTTGGCTGCTCGTCGTCGAAACGTTCCACTACTTGAGATGAGTCAGAAATGTTGATGAAACCGATGTTTGCAACGCCCGGTTTTATATCGGGTGTACCAGGTGCCAAGATCGCCTTCACCACATGTGGCCGCATTACTTTGCCTCCGTTGCCAAGCGTGGCATATGCGGATGCAGTCTGAATTGGTGTTGCGGAAAGCAGCCCCTGACCAATGGCAAACAGAATCTGATCTCCGACGTAGTAAGCCTGTCCAGACTCTTCAGATATCGCACCGATATCTGCCATGCGTTTCTTTAATGCTTTGCTTGGAATAGTGCCTGCATATTCATACGGCAGGTCAATGTTCGTTGGAGAGCCAAATCCAAACTTGCGAACTTCGTTTTCCAAAATCGGTTGATAACCACGTTCAGTCAAAATTTGTTCACCAATTTTATAAAAGAAAGCATCGCTCGATACCGCAAGCGCACTCTCAACGTTTACGCGACCATATCGACAGGGCGAACCCGTTGAAGCACAAATGGCATTTCGGAACACGCACTTCACACCATCTTGACAACGACCATTGGGAATACTTTCAAGTTTGTATGAACCTAAATCCAAGTACTCGTAGTCTGCGCCACCAGTCAATTGACCTGAATCCAATGCAGCAAAAGCAACAAACGGCTTGAACGAGGAACCCAAGTTGTAGCGACCCGAAACCGCACGATTCACCAAAATTGACAAGTCTGGGTCATCGGTTTTTGGAAAGACCTGAGCAAACTTTTCTGTTGAAACTCCAACCGTAAACCAGCGCGAATCAAATCGTGGATATGAGGCCATTGCCAAAACTTGGCCATTGTCTTGGTTCACCATCACCACCGATCCGGCTGGCGCTTTGTACAACACCGGATCAGGATTTGCAGGGTCTGGAGTTCCATCTTCAAGTTTTACAATTCCCGCCTCAACACGCCGTCGCATAGCAAGTTGTGTTTCAAGTGCTTGTTCAGCAAACTGCTGCATCTCCATATCAACTGACAACACAATGTCGTTACCAACAATCGGTTCAACTCGTTCTTCGAGTCGCAGCAGTTTTCCTTGCGCATTCACTTCATATCGCACATATCCAGGTGTACCGCGCAGAACAGTTTCATAAGACTGCTCCACTCCGTAACCACCTACACGTTCATTTGGGTCATAACCAATGGACTTGTAGTAGGCGAGATTCTTTTCCAAGATTGCGCCCATGTAGCCAATGACATGACTACCAATTGCCCCGTATGGGTAATTGCGCTTCCAGTCTTCCCGAATGTAAATCCCCGGATAATCCTCTGAACGTTCCACCAAAAACTGTGCCGTCTCTTCAGAAATATCGTCTTTAAGTGGAAGTGCCTCAAGCGGTCCGAACCGTTTGTCTTCATAACGCTTGAACAAACCTTCCACCGAGATTTGCAATGGACCTGATAATCGTTGGAACATCAACAACCGATCTTCAGGGTCGCGAATAACTTCGCGATCAATCGTTGCTGTCAAAACACGTTTATTGTCGGCAACAACGCGTCCTTTTGCATCAAAAATTCTTCCTCTCTCTGGATACAAACGAATAGTTCGCGTGCGCACAGAAAGGACGATTTCTTCATCGCTCTCGGCTTTCACTGCTTGCAAGAACCACATTCGAACAGTCAGCGTCCCCATCAACACCAAGGCCACGATGCCGAGAGAAAGCAAACGGCGCGTCTGATTGTTTTGTGGCATCGCTATCGCTACCCAACCAAAGTTTCTTTAAGCGTCCAACGGACAACCGGCATGAGCAATGGAGCAAGCACCATGTTGATCAGCGCCACCACCGTTGCCACAGCGAAGATCCGCCATTGCACCCACCCACCCAAACCAACCATTGCCTGAGCGATGGGAAACAGAATTTCGCCAACAGCACTCGCCACTGCCACAGCTATTGCTTTGTTCCACCAACTTGAATCACGAACGAAATAGGGAAACGCCCCGGCAACGAATGCAGTTGCACCGAGTACTAGCGACGCCAAACCAAGTGGTGTCGTCAACACGCAGTCATACATCAATCCGATGATCAGTCCGGCAACTGCGCCAATTTCTGCCCCATAGACCACACCAGCGCATGCAGCAAACAGCACCATTACTTGTGCCATCACCCCGAACGGCCGCATGTCATTGAACAGCGTGGTCTGGAATCCCATCAGCACCGACGCAACGAGAACTAGTCGCGTCCATCGAGACGAGATGAATCGAATGAACCGAATGCTCACGGTTTCACCTGCTCAGTGATTGGTTGATACAACAAAATGCGCACAAATGAGAGATTCGCCAAGTCGGCAACAAGATTGATTTCCAAAATCGGACCCGACGTGCCAAGCCTGTCAGTCACCTTTGAGACCGTTCCAACCACGATGTCTGGCGGAGCGAGGCTCAGCGAACCACCAGAAGTCACGATTGGTGCCCCCGGAAGAATCGTCCCGAAACGTTGTGCACTGTCAATAAATCGAACGATGGGAACCCGCGATGGTCCACGACCTTCAAGAATTCCCGTTTCACGAATTGGCAAGGCACCATTATTCGGAACCGTCAGCGTCGGAGTAAGCGATGGAATACTCACCGGCACATTGATCGTTGTTAGAGGCAACGTTGTCGTGCCCGGTGTAAAGCCAGGGATATTGGACGTTGGTTGCGGTTTTGGAATTGTCGTTGTTGTAGTGGTCGTGCTCGACGTTGTTGCTGATGCTTCTGGGTCACTAATTGGAGACGCCGCTTCAGGATTATTGATCACCTTCACCGACAGTGCGTATTCAGGATCAGTTATCAACATGACAATTGATCGTCTTGGGAATACTTTGGTGATTTTCCCAACAAGCCCAGCAGCGTTCATCACTGGCATACCCACTTTGACTCCGCTGTCACTGCCCTGGTTGATTTCGACATTTTGTGAAAAGTTAGATGGTGAATCACCAATGACCTGCGCACTGACCGAGTTAATTCCGGCAAGTGTTGGCAATCCATTTAGCGCCAATAACTCCTGCGACAAGCGAACAGACGCGGCTGCCGCAACTGCTGCACCTTCTTGCTGAGCGATCTTTTCGCGAAGCAAATCATTTTCTTCGGTCACCGCGTTGTAGTGCGTAATCCCATGCCACGCATTGCTGACAGGGCGAGTGATTACACGCGCTACACCTTCAATTGGCCGAAAGAACACACCAAATGTTCCACGCAACACCGACGTTGATTCACTTCCCTGTAGGTCAAGGGTGATGAAAATGATGGACGTCAGCGAAAGTAGCGCGATTGCTCGTTTACGTTTTGCTGAAATCGCGGACACAATCGTGTACCTATACGACCTAGTCGAAGGAGGTCTGAGTTGTCAGACCCTTCATCGCTTCAATGTTGTCCAATGTCAATCCGCAACCGAGTACTACTGAATACAGCGGCTCTGGAGCCAAATATGCATGAATTCCGGTTTCATATGTAACGCGCTCACACAACCCAGCCAGCAGCGCCCCGCCACCCGAAAGCACTAAACCGTGACCGATAATGTCAGCAGCAAGTTCTGGTGGCGTACGTTCAAGAGTTGTCTTAATTGCTGCAACGATCGTTCCAACCGATTCATCAAGTGCAGCACGAACGTCTTCGCTCGTAATCACCTGCGTACGTGGAAGACCTGTATTCACATCGCGACCGCCAACATCGGCAGTGAGCTCTTCAGCCAATGGCCACGCAGAGCCAAGTTGCAATTTCACTTCTTCTGCGGTGTTCTCTCCAATTTCAAGAGAGAACTCTTTGCGAAACATGGAGACAATTGCATCATTTAATTCGTCGCCAGCAACACGAGCCGAATGGGCTGTCACGATGCCGCCCATTGAAATAACGGCAACTTCAGTCGTTCCACCTCCAATGTCCACAATCAAGTTTGCGCTTGGAAGGTGAACTGGAAGACCAGCACCAATCGCTGCTGCCATCGGCTCTTCGATGATGTACACAGGCCTACGAGCACCAGCAAACTCGGCCGCATCTTGCACCGCACGTTTTTCTACACCTGTGATTTCCGATGGTACGCAGATAATCATGCGTGGCTTGTTCCACTTACTGGTGTGCACCTTCTGAATAAAAAAGCGCAACATCTTCTCGCATACATCAAAATCGGCAATCACGCCGTCCTTCAGCGGACGAACGAGTCGAATGTTTTGCGGAGCACGACCCCACATCCGTTTGGCTTCAAACCCAACTGCAACCAACTGCCCGGTGCGACTATCGACAGCCGCGGTGCTTGGCTCGTTGAGAACAACGCCTTCACCTTTGACATACACCAACGTGTTTGCGGTACCCAAGTCGATGGCGATATCACGCCCCAACGAAAGTGAGCCTCCACCAGCCATGTATTAGGTCTCCTCAGCAGGCGACGAACGCCTAACGCCTAAAGGTTTGGGAAAAAGATACCAATTTCACGGGCTGCAGATGCTGCAGAGTCACTTCCGTGAATGAGGTTTTCGGTGAACAATGTGCCGTAATCGCCACGAATCGTTCCTGGTGCTGCATTACGTGGGTTTGTTGCACCCATCATGTTGCGCAAGATTTCCCACGTGTCTTCTGGGCCTTCAACCACCATTGCAACTACTGGACCACGCGACATGAACGACACGAGTTCGGCATAAAAGCCCTTGCCCTTGTGTTCTTCGTAGTGGCGCTCCAAAATTGCGGCATCGAGTGTGCGCAATTCCATGGCGACGATCTTGAGGCCTTTGGTCTCAAAACGGGAAACGATGCTGCCAACTAATTGGCGCTCAACTGCATCTGGCTTAAGGAGGACGAGGGTTCTGTTGCTCACGGCTTACAGGTTACGCCGTAAATAGGTCCGCGCACTACCTACTAAATACAAAGATCCTGCAATTAATACAGCATCTTCAGCACGCGCATCCTTGAGCGCTCGTGAACATGCCTCTTCCACCGTGTTGCATACCACCACTTCATCACACCCCATAGAGCGGGCACACTGCGCAATTTGCTCACCACTCATGCCTCGAGGAGAAGGGGCTGTGCAACACACCACCAAATCGAATTCGTCAATGCGCAATGCCGAAAGTAACAGCTCCGGATCTCGACCCATCAGTTGCCCAACTACTGCAATACGGCGACCTTCAGGAGAAAAATCGTCGAAGAAAACTTGCGCACACACATCTGCACCTGCCGGATTATGGGCGCCATCGACAACAACTAGTGGTTGGCGACCAAGCACTTCGAAACGTCCTGGCATTTGCACCATGGCAAATCCTTCGCGCACTACTTCGATGTCGAGCTGCGCATCGAAAAACTCTTCGACTGCTACTAGCGCGATGCTTGCATTGTCGCCCTGGTGTTGTCCGTGAAGAGGAACCATGACCTCCTGATACAACGCGCGCGGAGTTCGTATGTCGAGCAGACGTCCGCCTACTGCAAGTTCGTTGTCAACACACTCAAACTCTTCGTTACGTTTTAAGAGTTTTGCAGAAGGCGCACTTGCCCAAATCGAATCCAAATCTGGGTTCATCTCGCCAACGACGAGCGAACTGTGCTCTTTGGATATTCCCACCTTCTCATAAGCAATATGCGCAAGAGTTGGCCCGGCGAACTCCATGTGATCGAGGGCGATGTTGGTGATGACCGCAACTTCCGAACGCACCACATTGGTGGCATCCCATCGACCCAACATGCCGACTTCAATGACTGCAACATCAACTGCTTCGTCTGCGAAATGACGAAACGCTGCAGCAGTGACGATTTCGAAATATGTTGGCCGCACGCCAGACAACACCTCCGCGTCGGCAATGGCGGCAACACACTCCGCAAATGCCTCTTGACTGATTGGCTCACCATTGCGAGAAATGCGTTCAGTCAAATGCTCAAGATGCGGGCTTGTGTAAGTACCAACATGTAAACCATGTGCCATCAACAACTTGGAAATTATTTGAGTGGTTGAACCCTTGCCGTTTGTTCCCGTCACATGAATCACTGGGTAATTCAACTCAGGATGTGCCATCACATCCATAAATGCAGAAATATTGTCGAGCGAAGGCGATTCAACTCGCCCAGTCTTTTCATAGCTTGCGTGCTCGTCTAGATAGACAAGAGCCTCTGCATAATTCATAGCGACGAGGTTAGGACTAGGAAGCAGCGCGGCGTTGTCGGGCAACGCGTGTTGAACGAGGAACGATGGTTGGTTCGGCTTTGCTGACCACTGAGTCCACGTCCACAATCACTTTTGCCACATCGGTGCGGCCAGGCAATTCGTACATGGTGTTAAGTAACACTTCTTCAAGAATTGCACGCAATCCGCGAGCTCCGGTGCCACGGCTCAATGCTTGATCAGCAATTGCCACCATCGCATCTGGAGTGATCTCCAACTCGATGTCTTCAAACTCAAAGAATTTCTGATACTGCTTCAATAGAGCGTTCTTCGGTTCGGTGAGAATCTGAATGAGTGCCTGCTTGTCCAAACTGTGCACAGCACCAACCATTGGCAGTCGACCAATGAACTCTGGAATCATGCCGAACTTTTGCAAGTCTTCTGGAAGCACTTGAGCAAACAACTCGCCCGGATCTTTTTCGGCTTTCGAGCGCACGTTGGCATGGAAGCCAACGCCCTTGTGGCCAATGCGCTGTTCGATGATGGAATCGAGGCCAGCAAATGCTCCACCAACAATGAACAACACGTTGGTTGTATCGATTTGAATGAACTCTTGGTGCGGATGCTTCCGTCCACCCTGAGGTGGAACAGCAGCAACGGTACCTTCAAGAATTTTTAGAAGTGCCTGCTGCACGCCTTCACCCGACACGTCACGCGTAATTGAAGGGTTTTCGCTCTTGCGGGCAACCTTGTCAATTTCGTCAATGTAGACAATTCCAGTTTCTGCACGAGCAACATCAAAATCGGCAGCCTGCAACAACTTCAACAGAATATTTTCAACATCTTCACCGACATATCCAGCCTCTGTGAGTGCAGTCGCATCAGCAATCGCAAACGGAACATTGAGCAACTTGGCAAGAGTTTGAGCCATGTGCGTTTTTCCGCAACCCGTTGGGCCAAGCAACAAGATGTTGCTCTTTTGCAACTCAACTTCATCCTTGCGAGTGCTTGCTGACTTGTGCCTAATGCGTCGGTAGTGATTGAACACCGCAACCGCGAGCACTTTCTTGGCTTGGTCTTGTCCAACTACATATTCATCAAGGAATGCACGAATGTCGCGCGGGATCGGAAGTTCTTCAATACCTACTGTTGGAGTTTGTGTGAACTCTTCATCAATGATTTCGTTGCACAGGTCGATGCACTCATCGCAGATGTACACGCCCGGTCCGGCGATGAGCTTCTTCACCAGCTTCTGCGACTTTGCGCAGAACGAGCACTTCACTAATTCTGCGGTGTCGCCAAACTTTGCCATGAGTTGTTAACCGAGCCTCAGCGAATTGGGCCGGAGCGGTCGGTCATTGCACGAGTAGTGATGATTTCGTCAATCACGCCGTAGTCAAGAGCTGCCTGTGCTTCAAGCGTGAAGTCGCGATCGGTATCAACATGAATGCGATCGATGGTCTGGCCCGTGTGCTTTGACAAAATCTGTTCAAGCAACTCACGCATGCGCAAAATTTCACGCGCAGCAAGTTCCAAGTCGGTGACCTGCGAATAGCCAACTTGGCCATAAGGCTGGTGCAACAACACTCGTGCGTGCGGAAGTGCAAGACGCTTCCCCTTAGTGCCCGCGGCAAGCAACACTGCAGCGGCGGATGCGGCTTGACCCAAGCAAATGGTGGCGATGTCGTTCTTGATGAACTGCATCGTGTCGTAGATAGCGAACAGGGCCGTGATGTCTCCACCAGGACTATTGATATAGATGTTGATGTCTTTGTCTGGGTTCTCGCTCTCCAGGTGGATGAGCTGTGCACAGATCAAGTTGGCAATGGTGTCGTCAATCGGCGTGCCAAGGAAAATGATGTTTTCCTTTAACAGGCGGCTGTACAAGTCGGACGTGCGCTCACCACGGCTGGTTGTCTCGGTGACACTCGGAATGTAGTAATTCCGCATCACATTATTTTCATGCATGGTGCATCTCCTCAGGGCGAACCTTCTGGAGACGATGATAGTTGCGGGGGCTCACGCCCCTGCGTCAATCAGGTGTGGCACTTGCCCACTACTCGGCGTATTTACGCGAGTTTGAGGCTTATTCGCCCTCTTCCTCACCAAACAACGTGTCGGCACTAATCGCGTTTCCGTCAACATCAACAAGGGTTGAATTGCGCAGCAACCAGTCCACTGCCTTCGACTTGCGAATCTGTGCTTCAAGTTCTGCAATGGCATCGTTCTGCTCGTACAACTTGCGAACCTGTGCCAACTTACGACCAGCTTGCGTTGCGATACGGGACAACTCTGCTTCTAGGTCATCCGCGTCGGACTCAAAACCTTCAGCAAGCGCAACGGCGCGCAATGCAAGGTCAATCTTCACAGCCTTTACCGACTCACCACGAAGTGACTCGATAAATGCTTCTGTTGACTGACCAGTTGCCGATAGCCACTGCTCAAGAGCAATGCCCTGCGCCTGAAATTGTTCGACGGTGCCACGAACTCGCGCTTGCAAATCACTGTTGATCATTGCTTCTGGCGAGTCAACTTCTACCAACTCGGCAAGAGCGGTCGTGGTGCGGTCTACGAATACGCCGCGAGCCTGGTTCAACTTCATGTCTTCCAACCGCTTGCGCAATGCAGACTTCCATTCATCAACCGTGTCGAATTCTGCAACATGGCTTGATACCCACTCATCAGTGAGATCTTCAAGCACCATCTCTTGCACTTTCTTCACAACAACCGTCATCTCGGCTTCTTCAGTCGTTCCATTTGGAGCCTCGGTGTACTCCACCTTGTCTCCAACTTTCTTGCCGATCAACTTGTCGTCGAAACTTGGAGATACCCAAGCCTTTCCAACTTCGTAAGCCCAATCTTCAACATTGAGTCCTGGAACTGGTGATCCTTCACGAACACCACTGAGGTCGAGCGAAACATGATCGCCCTTTGCAATTGCGCGATCAACATCTTGCAATTTGCCATGACGTGACTGCTCGCTGCGAATTGCGTCGTCCACTTCGCTGTCCTTCACCACAATTGAC
>Ga0255078_1000257_pt1 | contig 15066 bp, 17 predicted proteins | sample Colum_Atlam_RepA_FD_188462 | JGI IMG/M metagenome (GOLD analysis project Ga0255078, IMG submission 188462) | Freshwater microbial communities from Columbia River, Oregon, United States - Colum_Atlam_RepA_8h | ecosystem: Environmental > Aquatic > Freshwater > River | place: USA: Oregon... | reverse complement strand
ACAAAATCCTCACCCAGTAGAGAATAATTGATCAATTTGCTTCCTGAAACTGAATTCAGAGAGAAATCTGCAAATGTGACGCCGGCATTATCTATGTATTCGGTGGTGATTGTGTTATTGGAAATCATTTCATTGGTAACTGCGCCATCTGCAATCTTATCAGTGGTAACCGAATTGGTTACAAAATAATTGGTTGATACAGAATCTACTGGATACGACATTTGGTAGTGGGACCATTTGATATTGAAAACATTGGTTTCACCAACCACTCGATAAACTGTCATAATCATCATATCACCTGGCAATACATCCAAGGTCAGAAAGGCTGGGTCCAAATTCTGGATTTCCTGGTTGAAAGTGTATGTGACCGAGTCTCTTATAACAGTGATTTGACTGGGGACATCAATGCGACCGTCGGCATTCATAATGAGATAATAACCAGTTGTGGCTAGTTCCAAATTATCCATGGTCTGCAGGTTATTATAGATTTCAGCAGTCATTGTGTCAATCACATTATAAACAGGTTCAACCGATTGGTAAAAAGTGAGACCCGTGTATGGGAAAAGATTCACATCCAATGTGTTGTTGATATTTTCAATACTATATAATTTAAAACTGTTTCCATCTTGAGTAACCACATCATACACAATTTTGTAGTTTTCCAAATCAAATGACATGGTTATTTTATTTCCACTTTGGTCGCGAATCACCAAACTTGTGTTCTCTATATTGGCCTTCTTTGCAAATAGGTCGTGGAACTTGTTGGTTTCTGTCCCCAAGTCAATTGTTCCCAAAGGAAAAACTCCATTCACACTCAAATCGAGTGGGCCAAATCTTCCTGAATTGATATCAGTAGAAGCAAATGGGTTTGCATTGGTTCCAAATGAAAACGTGTTGTTCGGGATTTGTGCCAGCAGATTTTCATAAAATGGCTGGCCGTAAAATGTCCCCACCGGGCCTTGTGTTCCAGTTATACCCGTTATACCGGTTGGACCTGTGAATACGTCCTGCGGTCGATAAGGTAATCCACTGGGACCGGTGGGGCCTTTTGGTCCTCGAATCATAATGGGTGGTGGTGTATCAGGTAATGGTGTTTTTCTAAAACGTTTGTAATCTAAAACCCCATTTAACATTGTATATAATTTACATACAGAATCTTTATGTTTTCTTTGCACGAAAAGGAACTACGTATTCAGAGAAGCGAAGCTTCTCTTACGCCTTTTAATCCCTCCTTTACACCATTGAAGATTTAAAACGGCACGTTTTAAATCTTTAATGGCGCGGTATCGGTAACGATTTGAAACATAGCACACTTGTGGTGTGCGGTTTTTAATCTTCACCGGTATAAAAGACCAATGATTCAGATAAGCAAAGGAAACAATGTTTGTTTATGAATCCTTTATAAATGAATCCTTTATAAATGAAAGATTCGAGCAAGGCATCTTAACTATTGGAAATAAATAAAAATAGAATTGTTTTTATTTACTGTTTAAAAAATCTCCTACAAAAAGGAGGGAACTACGTTCCCTTTATACAGTGACAAGCTTGATAAGGAGAGGAGCAGTCGCAACACGGGTGATCAACTCAGTGGTGGCAGTGGTTGAAAGAGTGAAGTTGGTGGATGTATAATTAGTAGTCTGGGTCTGGGCGATATTAGTACCATATCCAGTTCCAACGTTGTTAAGAGGAGCAAGAGCCTCAGGGTCAATGGCGAGCTTCAAGGTAACAGTGGTTCCATCGGGGATCCAGATAAGATCACCAGCAACAAAGCCGTCAGAAACACCCCAGTTCTTAACCTCGGGGTCTCTGTTTCCGAAAACGTTACCATCAACGGAGTACTTGAGGAGCTTAGCAATGTTGGCAATGTTGATAGAACCAGTCAAATCACTGATGTAGCGTCCATCAGCATGTACATCAACACCATTCAACAAAGCAATGAATGAAGCACCATCAAAACTATTGTCGGTGTCAATAGCAAACTCAGAAGCAGCAGTGAATAAAGACGAGAATCCGCCATCAAATCCAAAATAGGCGGCAACGTAGGCCTGGAAATCGGAATACAAAGTGGAGTATCTTCCGACGGAAAGCACCTGAGAAGCACTGGTAACTCCTGCAATCAAATCGGCAGAATCGATAGTGATATCATCTTCTCCAAAAGAATCAGTAACGGTATCAAATGAAGTAAGGTCAAGCTTAGAGTTGAAGGTAGCAACATCCATAGTGATTTGGATAGCATCAGTCACATCAACGTGGGTGGGGGCATCCTGAGGAGCGAGCTTGATGGTGTCAAATCCACGCTCCATGGTGAAACCACCAGTGGCACTGAATGCATAAACCTCACCTTCATAAAGGGAAAGGGTAGGATCGTTTCGGTCAAAATCGGGGTCGGGTAAATTGGCCATTTTTATATATTATTAAACAAGATTTTTTCTTACAAATAATATAATTCTCTACAGGTCGTACAACATTTTGAACAAAATACAACAAGAGAAATTGGAGTTGTTCATATCTAAAATACGTCCATGGTCGTCATATATGTGGATGTGCATCTTCTGAATATCCACCGGACCAAAATATTTTCGCGGTTCTGTCGTCATATTCAAGTCGGTTTCCATCATTAAACTGAAATAAGATCCTTTCACAGAAATTCTTGCTAAAATATTTGGACTAAGAATGGATTTATTGAACGCAGAAATAAAATGATTATTGACATTGTTATTGAAATCATCTATTGCTAAATAAATATAGCGGACACTTGCAGGTTCAATAAGTGTTTCTGAAACATAACTTGTTGCTCCTTGATACTTCCGCTTTAAAAATCCCAAATTCATCCCAATTTTGGATGTTACAGGCGCTTTGTCCGCATCTCCATTGATATCTAGGGAAAAATCGAGGTTGATTTCTTTAATAGTATAATCTAAGTTTCCAGTGGTTTCTATATAGACTTTGGCGGTTCCCGAACCACTCTGCGATACATCTAACCGAAACGCAATGTAATTAAACAAACTGTTTGGATCTATGGGCGAACCATCCGGATTTGTCCCTGAAATTAACGTGTTAATAGTGTCTATTAAATCGTTTGCATTGTAATTTCCATCGGGCACAACAACAATTTTGGATTCTTCGGAAATATCTCCTCCATCAATAAGTTGCTGGGTCGCACTAATGTAGAAATAATTGTTGCCATATTTGGAAGAAATTCCGTAGAAAGAAACTGGAAACTCAATGGCAGTGATTTGCATCGAAACCACTTTCTGCAATCGGATAGGCAAATTCACCAAGAAATCTGAACTGCTGGTTTGCGTGATATTGTCTCTAAAACGCGTATCGATATTCAAGCATTTGGATATAACCCGCGTCTTGAGTGGGTTCATAATTCCGGGAAAGTATTCACTTGAATACGTATTTACATATGGAGTGTCCGGTCTTTCCATCAGTTCCTCCATTCTTGGCATTGCTTCTCTTGATGCTGGAACATTAGGATACTTTTCCATTTTAGGAACATTATGGAAACTGGTTGGATTTTTAGTTTCATTTTTGCACTTCACTGTAATTAACCAGTCCTTGGCTGTATCCAAAAACGCCATCAAATCGCGCTTGAACTTTTTATTGATGTGACCTGTAGACAACAATACCTCTTTTAGTTCCGCCTCTTTTAATTCAATGTCTGCAGCCGAATATTTCTTGTTAGGTACAATCTGAAAAAATCGTTCCAAATCCTTAATTGTGTAATTGTTGATATCTAAATCTAGTCCGTCCATTAAGATATTTGACGATTTTTATTTATTACACTTTTCAACTACTATATTAAGAGACATGTCCAAAGGCAAATCACTAATGACTGGCGCGCAAAACACCAGCAAATCACTTATTAATCCAGTTAGTACCAGTTCGCAACAAGAATTGCAATTTGGCACAGAACTTACAAATGCATTAAGTCGTATTGAAACAGATTATGTAGAGAAAATGTCGAAGCGTAAATATTTGACTATACCGGATTCTGTACCGACTTTTTTATCATTGAATGACATTATGTTAAATGCAATTGCAAAACAAAAAAACACGAATTTGAAATTATTGTTCCAAATTGCGAGAGATGGTATGGATGGTGCTCTCCATTCTAGGACACTTTTTGCAGATAATGCTGACCTCGATATTCGAGTATTAATGTTGAACAAGAAGAACGACGACATTCTCTCAGGTAAAAACGAAGTTAAAGCAATTGGTACCACATCTGGTCAATTCACTATTACCAAGACCTTTAAGTTGGCACCCATTTACAGTTACTACATTTATTTGTATGGTATGCCTGCGTATGGTGTTGGTTTTGATGCAACCAAACTTTCTCTATTGGCGACCATTATGACCAAGTATGGTGTGAATCCATACAAGTAAGGAGTAATGCAAGCAATTCCAATAAACACTTAGAGATAATTCAGACAAAATATCATCAGAATGACAAAATTTATTAAATTTACCAATGGGATTATAAATACTGCTTTTATTCGTCATGTGGAAATTGACAAACCCGCAAAAAAATTTATTATACATTTAAATTCATCTCACAATTCAGGGTTGTTTTTTTTAGGTACTGGATATTTTTGCAATGAATTCAATCGAGTTTTAATTTCCAATGAAAAATACCCTGAAGGCTATGCATCCGTTGAAAAATGGATTCAATCAATCAATTGTGTTTAATTCGCACGGTTCGTTGTCATTAAATAAATTCCGGCAATTGTTAGCAAAATACCAATAATATGTTGGATATTATATATTTCTTTGAAAAAGATTATACCAATTATAATTGCACAGACCGACGTGAGAGAAACGCGCGAAATGTAATTAACCAGTGGCGTGTTGTAAAATTTGTCCAAATATAAAATCATATAGACTACCGAAACCGATATTATAGAAATTGCAATGACACACATAATTTGTTTGTACGATAGTTGCTTATAATTTGACAATGTATTTACAATTTTGGATCTGTCAAAAATGCACTGATAACAAAAAATGCAGAGAACAATAATGAAAAAGACTAATGCATCTAAATACAATAAATCATGGCTATCCAAAGTGTTCAAAACGTGTTTTCGCATATAGGGAACTGCGGATTTAAAAATAGATGCCCCAAGAATATAATGATACATATAGTATATCATTATATATAAATGGAATTATATGATACCATCATTGTTGGTGGTGGGATTGCTGGACTTTACTCTGCCCATCTTTTGCAAAAACGCGATCCAAAACACACATTTATCATTTTGGAAAAGGAGAAATATTTAGGTGGGCGACTTCTTACCTATTCCGACAAATACATGACTGTAGAGAAAGGCGGAGCCAGGTTCTCTGAGAACCATCATTTATTATTGGATTTGTTGAGAGAAATGGATTTACACAATAAAATTATCGAGGCATCACCCGATGCTTTTTATTCCCCCGCTGATGGCACACCTATTCTCTACGATTCTGTATTTGATTTTGATGACCAACCCATGAATCCTTTTACGAAACTCTTTGATGTATTAGCGGAAGCATATATAAAAAGTCCCACACCCATTGGACCATTGCTTGCTCGTGTTATTCTTGCAAGCAAATTAGAGACAAAAGCGAACTTGATTTCACAGACTTTTACTGATTTTGCAAAAGAGGTTCTCTCTACAAATGAAATTCAACACATCCATGATGCATTCGGATACTCCACTGAACTGGTTGAGATGAATGCTTATGATTGTGTTGCTTTACTTGAAAATGGTTTAAATCCACGCCAGAAGTTCTACGTGTTGGCGGGTGGTCTCACTCAACTTATAAACAAAATGGTTTCCACAATTAATATGGGAGAGAGACGCATTTTCACAGGTTCGCAGGTTCTCTCTACAACCTATGACCAAAATCATTTTGTAATCAAAACGAAAACACGAACATATCGTTCTATAAACTGTATATTTGCAGTTCCCAAACAGGGATTGGAAAAGTTGGCCTTGTTCAAACCCATTTATAAAGAGCTGAACTATATTGGTTGTTTCCCTCTCTGCAGAATTTATTGCAAATTTGATATGAACAATCGAGAGAACGCATGGATTCGCAATTTGCCGAAAATAACCACCAACAACAATTTGCGCATTATTATTCCAATTAATCCACAGTCTGGTGTCATTATGGCGTCTTACACCGACCACAAATACGCGGACTTTTGGCTACGATTGTTTGAATCGGAAGGCGTCAAAGGCGTTAATAATGAATTGGTCAAGTTGTACAAAGAAACACTGGGTATAGACATCCCTTTCCCGATTTCAACCAAGGTATTTCATTGGGGGTGTGGAGTGGGTTATTGGGGAAAAGGCGCGGATAGTGCCGAATTAGAGAAAATGTTCTTGCAACCGTTCAAAAACACACCTCTCTATATTTGCGGCGAACATTACTCGGCGAATTCACAACAATGGATTGAAGGCGGATTGGCAACTGCAGAGAAAGTAGTTGCAAAAATCGTCGCGTAAAGAAAAATAATAATAAAAATCGGCAAATAAGTATAATGACCATTCCAATCATAATTATTTGCTACAACAATTACAAATATGTGCAAAACACATTGGCGCAAATCTTGAAATTAAACAAAAAATATTACGACAATACCATTATTCTTAACAATTCATCCACATGTTTAGATACAATTGAATTCCTGAAGAATACCGATGTCACCATTATTGAAAATGAGAACAATGGTCCATGGGTTTCTCCCGTAAAAAATGCGCACATATACGATTCTCTACCCGACAAATATGTTCTGACCGACCCCGATTTGCAATTTAATGAAAATCTTCCGAGCAATTTCATTGAAATTTTATCCGAATTGTCGGATAAATATAGAGCTGGTAAAGTTGGGTTTGCACTGGATATATCGGATCATGACAAAATGTATGAGGGCGTATATGCATATGGCAAATCCATTTTTGATTGGGAAATTCAATTTTGGGAATCTCCTCTCTATGATAGTAATTATGAAATATATGTTGCGCCAATAGACACGACATTTGCACTTGTTAATAAAAAATATGCAGAACCCCATTTTGATTTGAGAGTTGCGGGTGATTTCACGACAAAACATTTGCCGTGGTATAAATGCAATGGACATAAATGGAATGGACATAAATGCAATGGACTTGTCTTCAATGTCTATGAAAATTATGAAATTTGCAATAAAACAACAGAGGCATCAACTACCAAAAAATTGATTCTCTCTTTTATTGAAGAGAACTACGTCAAAGTTTGCAAAAACGACGAAATATTCTTTGTTGAAAAAACGACTGATCCAAATTTATGGAATAATTGCGACCCAAACACGTTTTGTGTTCTTGACAAACATTTGCGAAAAGACAAGGTGTTTATAGATATTGGCGGTTTTTTAACCGCGTATGGTTCCAGAAAGTCGAAACACGTGTATTCGTTTGGTCAAACATCCGAAACTATTTTACAAGAAAATTGTATTGATAATTACACAATCATCAATGAAATAAATGAATCAATAGAGACAATATTCCAAAAGTATCAAATTGAACCGACAAACATTAGTCTTATCTATATTGATAATTGTGAAGAGAAAGTGTTGGAAGAATTGATTGGGATACATAAAACCCATAATGTACCTTTGTTCGTAAAAAATGTATAATATAAATTTTACAAATATATATAACAAATGTCATCATTCGAAGAAATAATTTTGTCCAAAGATTTGCAAATTGCCGAACTTTTAGCTGAAATCCAAGCATTAAAAACACAATTGCAAGTGCAAACAAATGTAGAGACACTTGATAATTTAGAAGTTACCATTGATAATGCTGATATTTCCGAAACAATATCTTTGAAACAGTTTGATGACGAGAATGAAGAAGGAGATAGTCAAGAAGAAGGTCAAAACATGCCTGATATTATGAACTTGTTGAGTATGTTTATGGGTGCTGGACAAGAATCTGCGAATCCATTTGCGGAAATTATGCAAAAAATGATGGCGTCAAATGAAAATGGCTCTAATTAATAAAGAAATATAATTAAATGAAAAAAAAACATATAATTATATAGTTTAACCACGCAAACATATCATGCGCAAAAAATTTACTTCACCCAAATAATGATGTTTGTGCAAAAGTGAAAAAATAAATGCTCCCGCAAAAATTTTGATTCCATTTCCAAAAATCCGCGATATTGTTTGTTTTGTCTGGATATTAGTAAGCGCAATCCGCACAGCCTGGACATCGAGATACAGTGTTTTTCCAAACTTTTTTTCCGACCTGTTTTTGAATATGTTTTTTACCCAAATAACTGATTACAACGGAATCCACCATTGCTTTGTCAATAGCAATTTCGTGAAATAATTCAACAATTGGGGCAATATTGTGTATAATTTCAATCATGTTTTCATAATTATACGCATAAATGTTTTTGTACAATTCATCTACAGTGGTTTGTGGATTAATAAAGTAGTCATTCTCGGATATTACATTATCAGTTTCTATTTTCTCAGTATCAATCGTTATAAACAAACTTGGCAATAAATTAATTACTTTCTCTTTACCAGATTTGTCAATTAAATATTGTAAGGACATTTTTACAATATTTGATAAAGTATTTTTAAATTGTTTATGCAATAATGTTGTAGACACAGTTCGTCAAACTGAATGTTTGGCGTCTGGCCGCCGCATTATGTATTTTGGCACGACGTACGGAAACGCTGGTTGCACCTACACCAGAACCGGCAACATATTTGTTGAATATGCTTCCTTGTTGGTTTTTGATGCTGTCAATTGGCAATACACGTCCGTTTCCGGTTCCGCGTCTCTTGGTTGTGAAAATCATTGGCATTATAATATATATATTATTAGTTTATTTTCTTTTTCTTGTACCTCGTTTTATTTTTTTACCAAGTCCTTCACCCGTATCTTTGGATCGAGAAGGAGATTTTGACCGATTTGTTCGAGAAGGAGAGTTTGACCGATTTGTTCGAGAAGGAGAGTTTGACCGAAAAGCAAAAATTGACGGTAAAGGAGATTTTAAATCAGGTTTATTTTTTTTTGTTACTGGTTTAAGTCTGTTTGGTAAGGCAGGTATTATAATTTCATTCTGTATAATATATTGTAGTGCATACGTAATCATATTTGCATTATTGTAAATAATGCTGTTTTGAAAAAAATTCCAATTTATACTTAATAAAATTTTGTCTTTTATTTCCAACATTGAGCATCTATCTAATCCAGTGATAGTGACTTTTTTTTCATCATTCTCAAAACAATCAGATATATTTTCTTTTCCTGGATTTCCGAATGATGATATCTCTTCACTTTTGGGTAAAACAACAGAAGAAACAACCTTACCATTATTTCCAACTAAAAATGTTTCTAACAAATATAACATTGTTTGATGACTTCGTAATAATGTAGATACAAAGTAAAAATCAATTTTACCAGGGATATAACTTTGTAAAAAACGACCGGTGTTTCTTGACTGATTTATACCCAATTCGGTCAGCTCTGGATCTGAATTTACAAGATTTTTTAGTTTATTTGATAAAAGATTATGATATCCTTGACCGTGTCTAATAATATAAAAATTATAAGAACAATTTTTTTTGATTTCGTATCCTCTCAAAAAACTTTTACTAAATGTATTAATGTTTGAAATTTGACTTTTTTTTAATATTTCATTATGTATTTCACTTGCACCGTCCCATATTTGGTTAATAGTTATATATTTGTGTATTAATCCATGAAATAATGTTATTTTTATAACAGAACAATTATTTACATGTATTTTTTCCACATCGAACATTTTAAAAAATTGTTCAATTCGGTTTGAATGTGTAACAATCAACGCAGAAATTATATTTGACGAAGACATATATTATATTATTATTTAATTATTTGCAGGAACAAAAGGCATATCTGTAGTTGGTTTTAACGAATAGCGTTTCAAAAACGCACAGTGTTCTTCACTTTCAATGAGTTCTCTCTCTTCTTCGGTAAAAGAAATATCTGAGTCAGTATCTGAATCATAATCTGAATCTGAATCCAATGTTTCAAACTGGTTTAAAATTTCTGATAATTTGGTTTGGAATTCTTCTGTATTTGGTTCATTATCTACCAATATTGTATTCATGGTTTGGATTTCTGAGATGAATTTCTCTAATATATTTATTTTGGTTTCAAGTGATTGCATTTATACTAGTTGGCAAAATATTTTTAAACGGTTTAGTAAAACCTTTAAAGGAAACCTACGCTTCAGCTTCATAGGGGAACCGTAGGTTCGCTTACATAGGTAAAAATGCAGACCATTTTTTTATTTGTGAAACCAATACCCGCTTTCTGAACGATTTTCGTCGTGTTGGAATCAATCGAATATCCGTTTGTATTTAAATATCCCAAGAGAGAAGGAATGTCTTCCGTAGTTAAAAAGTAATTTTCTCTACATATACCTGAACCATAATGTCGCCGAATTGCGTATTTGCAACAATTGTTCTCAATATTTGAAACCTGGAACGGAGATAATTTGGGAGAATTGTAACGAGAAACAAGCTGGGCAAGAGGACCCAATGGCATCTTGTCAATTGTAATAATATTTTGGTACTGTTTAGTATAAGTGTTTAAATAAGGTTCAATAGAGAGAGTGTATGACAAGGTTTGAAAGAAGGGTGAATCACTGTCGCACATTAATATATTCAAATATAATATATTATGAGTTCTAAATCAAAATCGGAGGCCAAAGCAGAGGCGAAAGCAGAGGCAAGTTCTGAAGCAAGTTCTTACTCAAGTTCAAGTTCATGCAATGAAACTGCTCCAGGATTATCACGTTGTGATTCGGGTAGCATGAGTTTTGGAGAAGAAACACGAAATAATATACCAATAAATCCATACGGTTTATTTATGATCGCATTTGAATATGAAGGCAAAAAATACGAAATTGATATTCCAAATAAAGAAGTGATGCCCGCAATTCTTGCAAAAGCAAATGAACTATCGCCACTAATGATTGACCATATTGCAAAAGGGATGGGTGATAGAATTGTAACCAGAAGAAGAAAAGAAAAATCCAAATCAAAATCAAAAACCCGATCGAAAGCCAAAGCCATAAAAGCTCCCAAATTATTGAAACAAATTGAAAAAGATTTAATAGAGGAACTACGCGGTGATGTATTATATACCTGGATGTTTATTGCTGAAAGAAAAAATTCTACATATCATTATTATTTGCTCTCAAACAAAGTAAAATCACAAATCGAATTTGGCACAAAGCATTTTATGATTGAAAAGAAATACACAGATCTAATGGGTAAAGCACCTGACCGAATATATTTAACTGGTGAATTTCGAGTAACACCAGGAAAGTTAGAGTATAACTTTATGTCTGGAACATATATGGTTCCAAAATTTACGGATTTGAAATCAAAGGGTATTGACACCAGATCAATTGAAGAAAGGTTTAAAAATGCGCTCACCGAATATTTTTCAAAAATGGAAGTTGTGCGTACTGAAGAACGAACATTTATTCCAACAAATAAAATAGTCACTGAAAAAGAATGGATTTATATACAAAACCTTTTTGGTCCATACTTAAATCCCATTGAGAAATTCACTTGGGGACATGATGATGGTATCACACAAGGACAATTTCGTAGAATGCAAGAAGAAGAGAAACGCAAACAACAAGAAAGAGCTAATAAAATGTTATCTGGTAATTCAGCATTTCTTAGAATGATTAGTAAAAAACCGGAAGATAAAAAACCAGAAGATAAAAAACCAGAAGGTCCATAAATATTATTTTGTTTTTTTTCAAAATCTCAATTTGAAAAAAACTCATTTACTTCTCTAAGTAAAAATAAAATTGGGTTTCTACATTATTCAATCAATGACATACCGGCAAATTCTTTTAAGTACCGCTTGCTACAGGTTTCGACCAACAATCCATTTGCATACACCCCATAATTCATATAATAGTCATTGTTCTCTAACGCTAAATGGTAAATAGTATATGTTCCAGCGGGTTCATATACGGAGGCACGGTTGTCCAAAAATGCAGGCAATCTATAATGGTTGTCAGTGATAAATACACGACCATTGTTGTATTCCATAGTTTTCTCTCTCTGTTCATCAGAGAAGAAATCATCAACCAAGATAGAATGACACCCGGTGATAACCAATTCATCAAATACATCTAAGTATTCGGACGGACAACACATATACAATTGGTGTTTGATCCGTTCATTCGAAGCTTGGTGCAATATTTCTCTCTTGCCAATCATATCAATCGGCAAGAACCCATGAGAAACAGTCTGGATTAAATCGCCTTTCCGCAAATCCTGTATCGGTCGGTATCCGTCCATCGTTAGAATCTGCGAACCCTCCTTGAAACAAACAACATTTGCTACAGGTGCAGGGGACGGCGGTTCAACAGTAAAAGGCAACAAAGCAAAAGTTCCCACGTTATTATTGACAACAGTGTTAGCACTGGTTCCAGAGAATCCAGAAGCCATGAGTAAAAGTGTTGTGTTGGCAGTAGCAGTTGGAAATGTATTTGCAACAATAAAATTCGAAGTGTATTTGGCGAAACCTTTCATCACGTGGAAATAAGCCATATAACCGCCGAATGCTGCGCCGGCCGATACGCTACTTTCATTACTGATAACCAAATCGCTTGCTGAAGTATAATTGTAGGTATCTGCCCATGTAATAGAAGCCGTGCCGTTTCTATAAACTTTTGTTGTGTTTGAACTGCGAACAATCGCAAAATGAATCCAAGTGTTGCGAAAAGTTCCAAGTGACATGGTACCACGAAATGTCCCGTTTGACCAAAAATAAAGAGTACCACCTTCAATAGAGATACCAATAGACGCCGATGGATAATTGCCGATGGAAAAAATGCGTGGATATGAATTGGTATCGGTTTGATATTGATACCATTCAATGGTGAAATCACCGGTTTCCATATTTGTTCCGGTTGATGATGGGATGGATAAATACGATGATGCAGTGCCTAAAAATGATAAACTTGACATTTATATATTATTGCAAAACAAGAATTCGCGTTTTTTTACTACACCCCTTCGGAAGGAGTCTCAGAAGGTGTCTCTACAACGGTCTCAGAAGGTGTATCTACAGGTGTCTCAGAAGGGGTCTCTACAGGTGTATCTACAACGGTCTCAGAAGGTGTATCTACAGGTGTCTCAGAAGGGGTCTCTACAGGTGTATCTACAACGGTCTCAGAAGGTGTATCTACAGGTGTATCTACAGGTGTCTCAGAAGGGGTCTCTACAGGTGTATCTACAACGGTCTCAGAAGGGGTCTCTACAGGTGTATCTACAGGTGTCTCAGAAGGGGTCTCTACAGGTGTATCTACAACGGTCTCAGAAGGGGTCTCTACAGGTGTCTCAGAAGGGGTCTCTACAGGTGTCTCAGAAGGGGTCTCTACAGGTGTATCTACAACGGTCTCAGAAGGTGTATCTACAGGTGTCTCAGAAGGGGTCTCTACAGGTGTATCTACAACGGTCTCAGAAGGGGTCTCTACAACAGTCTCAGAAGGGGTCTCTACAGGTGTATCTACAACAGTCTCAGAAGGGGTCTCTACAGGTGTATCTACAGGTGTATCTACAGGTGTATCTACAACGGTCTCAGAAAGGGGAGTCTCTACAACAGGAAGACTGCTAAACCCCAAATTGTTATTAATAAACTCAACCACATAACTATCGTCAGCATCCCATTTGGAGTATTCTGCGCCCGTCATATTAATAAATTTAACATCAAGAATTGAGCCAGCAGAGTCAAGTAAAACCACTGTTATGGTGGCCGACTTGAAGAGAGAAATCTCAATACGGTCAATTCGGTAACTAGTAATTGTTTTGGTAGTAATAATGTTGCAAGGAGTAATCTGATACATTTATAATATAGTGTCGCATAAAATTGTAAGGATTAAGCCGAACAAAATATACAAATACTTTATATGTCCGAATTTGTTGAAGCCGCGCAAAACGGCGATTTGGATAAAGTAAAACGTTTATTTCGCCCCGAAATAATTAATGAAATAGATAATGAAAGAGACACAGCACTTCTTAAAGCATCGAGAGATCCGAATGCAACTCACGTGGTTTCTTTTTTATTAGAGAATGGAGCAAGCACCAACGATAAAGATTTGATTGACCAAACACCACTCATCGTTGCATCACAACATGGTTGCAAAGAAACCGTGAATTTGTTGCTGAAAGCTGGTTCTAACATCAAACATAAAAATCAACAAGGCGAATCTGCTTTGTTAAGTGCTACACAAGAAGGACATATTGATATTGTCAAAGATTTGATACGCGCAGGTGCAGAGATAAATGAGCCAAATAATGAAAACGAAACACCCATTATGCTTGCGACAAAACTTAAACATAAAAAAGAATTAGTCAAATTGTTGATAGATGCGGGAGCAGATATAAATCGACCAAATGTTGAAGGCGAAACACCCATTATGTTTGCAAAATCCAAAGATATAATGGATTTATTTGCGAGAGGTAAAAGAAGCAGGAGAAGGAAGAAACCAAGAAAATCTAGGGGTAAAAGCAAAAAACAAAAACAATAATATGACAACTATTTGTCCCGATTATAATATAAATACTTGTTGAAATAAGTATTTATAAATGTTCCGACGACCACTACAACAATTGATAAGCAAACGTTTTTTCTCTTGCAACATAGATAAAGAGAAGATGCGCAATAATGAACAAACTGTGGCATGTATATATGTATTATGTCTTGTCAATACTTTTGCGATAAGCGCACTTCTATTACGACAAAAATAGAGAAGACCCTAATAATAATAAAACTCGACATTGTCGATCGCAACCGTCTCTATTCCCCGGGTCCAATCACCTAATATCTCTACGACGAAAGGTTTCTGAAATATCTTTTCATTAGTCTGAACTAATGGCACATTAACCGTTGTCATTTTTCCATCAAACACGGCTTTGTCAAACGAAAAAAACAAGTTGTTTAAACCAGTTATTTTGACCGATGGTGCGCCCGCATTCAGTTTGGTGAA
>Ga0255078_1000251_pt1 | contig 15178 bp, 20 predicted proteins | sample Colum_Atlam_RepA_FD_188462 | JGI IMG/M metagenome (GOLD analysis project Ga0255078, IMG submission 188462) | Freshwater microbial communities from Columbia River, Oregon, United States - Colum_Atlam_RepA_8h | ecosystem: Environmental > Aquatic > Freshwater > River | place: USA: Oregon... | reverse complement strand
TAAAAAATATAAAAGTTTTATAAAGGTGTTTGTGTCGGTGTTGGTGTAATAGTTGGCGTTACTGATGGAGATACAGTAATACTTGGTGTTACTGTTGGTGTAGGTGTTTTAGTCACACTTACAGAAATAGTTGGCGTTACTGATGGAGATACAGTAATACTTGGTGTTACTGTTGGTGTCTTAGTTACACTTACAGAAATTGATGGTGTTACAGTTGGTGTAACAGTTTTTGTTGGGGTAACTGTTGGTGTCTTAGTTTGGGTTGGTGTTACAGTTTTAGTTACAGTTGGTGTTACAGTTTTAGTTACAGTTGGTGTAACAGTTTTTGTTGGAGTGATAGTTGAAGTAACAGTTGGTGTTGGTGTTGGCGCGGGTGGTAAATCACAGTTAGGACATTTCCAATCTAAAAGAACATATCTCTCTCTTAAGATTCTGAAATTGTGTTGAATCATGGACGCGTCTAACGGTTCGGTATACATTCTAAACGCACTGATATCACCAATAAAATTACCACCGAATATTTCTTCTAAATGTATTTCTGTTGTTAAACCAGAATAAATTGTTTCATCCAAGTCTTGTGTTGTTAAACACTCAGGGTCTTGTTGATAGGTTATACCTGAAAGTTCTGGCGGACAACCACCTGAAAAAGTTAAGTTATCTTTTAATCCTTGAGTTCCTCCGCCAACGGAGATGTTGTATGGAACACCAATTTGTTTTTCTTTTGCGGTGTTTAATGGTCTTGGAATAATTTCTTCAAAGTCTTCAATAGTCATTAATGGGTAACCATTAACAAAAATTTTCATTTTACCTAAACGGTATTTTCTCTGTTGAATCCAATAATCATTCATTATTACCGCATCGGTTACCGCAGGATTGTAAACTTTTTCGTGTGTTAGTGGTGGCTCAATTAAACTGACACTATTGTTAGCGCTTGATGCTGTGTAAACTTCAGTAACTAATTGACCTAATCCACCAAGGGTATATGCCTCTGCACATTCTAAATAAACATCTCTTTCAAATACGGCATCTAACTGAACCCAATGTTCATTTTCAATATAAGTTGTACCCGAACATATATCAAAAATACCTCTTGTAGAACACCATTCCATTACCGTTGTTCCTGTAACAAATTCTAAATCAGTTGTACATGCGCTTACGGGTAAACACGCACCTGTTATAATATATTCTTTAACACAAACTATTGGGTTTCCAGTATCACCACTTAGTCTAATAGACATACCATTTGATATACCATCATATAATGGGTCCAATTCAGGATTACTAGCCTTAACTGAGCAACTACAAGGACATCCACAGTTACAGTTCACCGAAGTATAACCTGACACTTGATATACTTTCATACAAGTGTGGGCGGTAACACCTGATTCAGTTAGACAACCACATGTATTCATACAAGTTAAACCTGAGGTTACTCTTGTGTATCCCGTATCTTGTTTTGGATGACCGTCGGCGTAATGATAAAATTTATTTTCGGCACGAGTACCCATATAGAAGAAGGTACCTTTACCATCAGGGTATCTGTCATTCAAACCAACACTGGTATCACCTGTCCATCTGTATTTTAATAAAAATTCTGCAGTCCAACCCAAAGCATTTCTTGTAGGGTAAACTTCATAGTCGTATCCTTGTAACTTATAGAACCCTTGATAAAATCCTCCTTGTAGTCGGGCAATTCTACCAACAGTACCACCCTCATCAACCCAATCAATACCGTATGTATATGAGTCATCGTTAATCAATCTATTTTCGGTTGTTGTAAATCCTGTGATAGGGTGCATTTTAAATCTTCTATCATATTTGTATCTTGAAAAGATATCAGGAGGACTTGTGTATAATCCTGTATTAATGTCAATTGACTCACCTGACATGTTTGGAACTAAACCATTATCAATCCCTGTTAAACCTACGTCACATAATGTTTGCGCTGATGGACAGATATTTGGGTCAATGTTACTTGGGTTGTAGTAGTTTTCAGAAACTAATGTTTCAATGTCAAAATCATCACAGTTTCTACAGATTGTCGTTTCAAGAGAATCAAAATCAAATTTAAATGGCATTCTATTACCGTCATTCTCAGCAATCAATAAAGGTGAAAATACAACTTCTTCATTGTAGTCACGTTCATCTGAGGCCAGACAAAAATCGGTGATTTGATTAAACGGAATTAACCCCCACCTCCTATAATTGTATTGATTGATATTCTGATATGCCATAAACTAATGATAAATACCAATCTAAAGAGTATTTATTGTAAAAAGTTATGCTCAAACTTAACGAAGAATATTTTGACAATAAGTACTACTTTCTTTTGAGAGAAAAAAAAGACGGTGGACACCTATGGTTTGCGGTTTCAAACACACTAACTGAAGCCCGTAAGAAAGATGCCTATATCAAAGTGCCAAAAGAAATGATTAAAAAAATCCAAAAACATTTGGATAGATTAATTAATTCAAAAAAGAGTAAAACAACTCAAGAATTAAATTCTGAGTTGGGAGAAATTGTAAATTCCGATGGTGTTATGCAAAGTTCAAGCATTCCAATCTTGGACCCGAGACTTCACCCAAAAAAGACTATGGACCAAACAGTTGTTGCAACAACACAACCAGGTGACTTCTTGGCAAGGAGTTCAAGAGGTTTTGGTGCTAGGTCATATATGGGTGAGGAAGATTTGTCTAAAGCTTTTGGTTACGAAGAGACAAAAGATTTGCCACCAAAGAAAACCGTAAAGAAGTTGAAATCTATGGGCGTTGACAACGCTGTTGAAAGAGCTAAAGAATTTGGTAAAGACCCAAGTCTCAATCAAGATTTAAAAAAACCTGATTCTGAAATGAGAATCAGAATTACTGAAAAAGAAAAAATTCAGGAAATTCAAAAAAGAAAAATGGAGAAGTTAGTTCGTAACATTATGAAAAACTTATAATATGAATAGTAAGTTATACGATAAGACTCAGGGTGAGGTTGTAATACCTAATAATATCAAAAATTATTTGATAAACTCTTTTGCGCAAGCCAAAGGGGCAAATGAAAATGTTGAGGGTTTCAACCGTAACAAAGAATTACAATCGCAAGAAAAAATTTCTTACGGTCAATTAAAAAGAATTAAAAACTTTTTTGATACATTCGGCGGAAAAGAAAACGAATTACCATTTATCCTTAACGGAGGAAACGTAATGAAAGCTTGGGTTAGTGGAGAACTAAATAAAATGAGAAACAATGTAAAAGGTCAACAACATGTTACTCAACCTGATGATTCAAGAGTAAAAGCCCAAGATTATAAAAATAATGTTCAAGATTTGAGTAGACCTTCTCAATCTCACAAAACAAGCGTGAACCGTCACGCTACGGCAATTGCCGACGCTGCTGTTACCGAAAGTCTCAGGAGAATAAAAGATTTAATATCAAAAATATAATATGTCAAGTTCAAATCCTTACAACGTTGATTTATCACAAACAGAAACAAATCAACTAACGGCTATTGCCGATGCTGAAAGAAAAAGATTAATCACCCGTAATGATTTCATTAAAGATGCTGATGAATATGGTGTAACCAATTCACAAGCACTTGCTGATGGAGACGATATGGGTAGAGGTACTGGTGTGTTTTTAGACGTTTATAACGACACAGCTGGAACCAGTGTAGACATCTTTGAAAGAAAAGATGATATAAAAATTAACAAATTTAATAAGTTTAATATCTACCCAAATTTCTAATGAAATTATTTAGCGTCTTTAAAGAAATTATTTTGGAAACTGCATCCATTGATGCGGTTCAAGATGCTATTAAGAAACGTCAAGTGGTCATCATCTATTATGATGGTGACGAACCAGGTGGTAAAGGTCTAAGACAATTAGAACCTGTTTGTTTAGGTAGAAGTAAAAGAAACAATTTAGTATTGAGAGCTTGGGATGAAGAAGGTGCTTCTCACCGTGGATTGTTAGGCACACGTCCAATGCCAGGTTGGAGATTATTTAAATTAGATAAAATATTGACTTTTAAGCCAACCGGTGAGACCTTTGATACACCAAGACCCAACTACAATCTAAATGGTGATAAAAGTATGACTTCGGTTATTATTAATGCAAAATTTTAATTTATGGATATTCAAAAATTAATGATGGCCAAAGCCATTATGGATAAAACCACACAGATGGATAATAGTGGTGTAAAACCACAATCAAGACCACAAATGCAAGTTGAAAACTTCGCAGTTCCTGCAGCAAAATACAATATTCCTTCAGATATGTTGGAAACTGTTAACCCAATGCAACAACCTGTATCAACTAAGTTTATGAATCAAGGATATCCATCAGCTTCAGCGGATGCAATTTCTAAGTCAAAATTACCCGACGAAATCAAAAGATTAATGCTTGAACATCCAATTGAACAACCTAACGGTTTTAGTAATGTTGGATTATCTGATGATTTGATTGAAAAAGCAACAAGATTAATGGGAACCCAACGTAAAGATATTAGGGAATCAGTTCAAGAAACAAACGTACCTCAACAAAAAACTACAGACGCATCATCACTAAAGAAAATGATGAAACAAGTTGTAAAAGAAGTTTTGAAAGAAAATGGTATGTTAGTTGAATCTGTTGAAAGGTCTAATGACAATTTCAAATTCCAAGTTGGTAATCACATTTTTGAAGGTAAGTTAACTAAAATCAAAAAATTGTCTTAAAAAACTTTTATAATTTTCTTATTTGTCTTATATTTTTGTAAACAAAGTATAAGTACATGTCAAAAATTAATGTTTTAGTTATCCCGTCAGACCGTTCAGGAGTTGGTAAGTTCCGCTCAATGGACCCCCACATTTTCCTACAATCTAAATACCCTGACGAATTTCACGTTGATATAGATTTCCAACCTCCCGTAGACAATATGGAGTTTTGGAAAAAATACCAAATTGTTCATTATCACCGTGCTATCAGCCAAAACTATGACAACTCAGCACAGTTAGTTGAAAAACTAAATGCCATGGGTATTATCACCATCTGTGATATTGATGACTATTGGTCACCAACAAAAGACCACCCAATCCACGATATTATTGTTTTCAATAAGATTAATCAAAAGATTGTTGCCAATCTGAAAGTTGCGAGATACGTTACCACAACAACACCACATTTTGCTGATGAGATTAGAAAGCTCAACAAGAATGTCTACGTTCTACCCAACGCAATCAATCCTGACGAACCACAGTTTAAGGAACCAACTCCTGAACACGATAAATTACGAATCGGTTGGTTAGGTGGTTCTTCTCACTTGGCGGATTTACAACTCCTTGACGGAAGTTTTGCCAAGATTGTAGATAAGAAAGATAAATACCAATTTGTATTGTGTGGTTTTGATACTCGTGGAACTATCACAGAAATCAATGCTCAAACAGGAGAACACAAGAAACGTGATATCAAACCTGAAGAAACCGTATGGGCTAGATACGAAGAGATTTTCACTCAAAAATACAAAACAATATCTCCCGAGTACCAAAAAAAATTAATGTTGTTTCAACAACAAGAGTATCCTGAATTTATTGACGAGTCATACCGAAGAGTTTGGACTCTTCCTGTTACAAGTTACGCTAAGAACTACGCAAAGTTTGATGTATCTTTGGCACCGATTAAAAACCACATCTTTAATAGAATGAAGTCACAACTAAAGATAATTGAAGCGGGTTTCTACAAAAAAGCGATTATCGCATCAAATGTAGGACCTTACACAATTGACTTGAAACATTGTTTGGAAAATGGTAAATTTGTTGACGGAAACGCTATGTTGGTTAACGAGGCACGAAATCACGCCGATTGGGCAAAATACATCAACAATCTAATTGCCAATCCGAACATGGCTAAAGATATGGGTGAGAGATTATACGAAACCGTTAAGGACACATACGATTTGAATACTGTAACAAAAACAAGAGCTGATTTATACAAAAGTTTAGTAAAATGATAAAAATACCATTACCCAAAATTCTTTTCTTAGACATTGAAACTGTCGGTTTATGTAAAGATTACGACACATGTGTTGTTGACTACCCAAAGATTGCCGAACAATTTGACAAATACTTTGATTGGTTTTTAAAACGTTTTCCTGAGGATGCATTAATTGAAGAAAACCAAAAAAACAAGGTGTTTGCCACCCGTTGTGCTTTGGTACCTGAATTTGCAAAAATTGTTTGTATCAGTGTTGCCTTCGTTATGGAAAACGGTGATATTAAAAAACAAACTTTTTCAAACGACAACGAAACTCAACTGTTACAAGATTGTCAAAAACTTCTTGACCGTTGTGGTAAATTGGAGTTTTGGCTCTGTGGACATAACCTGAAGAACTTTGACATCCCTATGATGGCAAAAAGAATGATTATAAACGGACTTCTCCCACCGTCAATCCTTCCTTCATATGATACCAAACCTTGGGACATCAAAGCAATTGATACCCGTGAAATTTGGCAATTCGGAGCATACACCGCAATTGGTTCTTTGGACTTGATGTGTGCTTCTATGGAAGTACCTTCACCCAAAGATGGTGAGGTAACAGGAGATAAAGTTCACGACGCATATTGGAACAAGGGTATGTTGAAAGAAATTTCAGAATACTGTGAAAGAGACGTAAACGTTTTGATTGATATTATTAAAAAATTAAAGGCACTTAAATAATGGAAAATTTAAATTTGAATAACCCCGAACTTGATAATGAGTTCATTAAACTTTTAGAAGAAATTAAAAATTTCAAACCCGACGGTGAAACAGATGTGTTGGATGAATTGAAAACAAATATAGGTTTTGACCTTAATGACTTTGAAGATTTTTTGACTAACGGTCTTAGCCGAAAGATTTTGGCGTACAAGAAACTACATCCCGATGCAGTTGACCCTGAATACGCATACGAGTCAGATTCAGGATTTGATTTGTGGTCGGTAGAAGAAGTTAATTTCCTTCCATTTGAAAGGAAACTCGTCTCAACAGGATTATCATTTGACATCCCTGAAGGATATGAAATTCAAGTAAGAACCAAGAGTGGTTTGGCAATCAAACAAGGTCTTATGGTTTTGAATAGTCCTGGTACTATTGACCAAGGTTATACCGGTGAAATCAAAGTTATTTTAATGAACATGAATAACATGGCGATGACAGTGGATAAAGCACAAAAAATTGCTCAAGCGGTTCTATGTCCTGTAGAGTCAGGAAAGAAAGTTTATTTACACCATGTTGAAGAGTTCAACGAAAAGGAACGTGGTGATAATGGTTTTGGTTCAACAGGAATTTAATATGGAAAATGTAAGTCCTGTTTTACCTGAAGGTACCAAAAATTACCTTATTGACATTGATGGAACAATTACCGAAGATGTTCCAAATGAAGAACCGTGGAGAATGTTAGAATGTGAACCATATGAAGGTTCTGTGGACATCATTAACCGATGGTTCAGTGAAGGACACGTCATTACATTCTTTACATCAAGAACAGAAGAACACCGTGAAATAACAGACACGTGGTTACAGAAAAATGGTTTTAGATTTCACAATCTATTGATGGGAAAACCTCGTGGCGGTAACTACCATTGGATTGATAACCATATTGTTCGAGCAACAAGATATAATGGAAAGTGGACACCACTTGTAACAGTTAAAACAGATATTGAAGTTTTTAAAAAATGATTACAGTTGCATTTAGTACAAGAAAAATAGACCCCTCCTTTGTAGAATTACTTAAGAAAACCTCAGGGATTAAATCTCTTGAGGTTTTACCTTTTGAAAACAACGGAGAATACTCCTTAACTCAGGTGTATAATATGGCACTTGAGAAATCATCAAATGACATTGTTGTTCTTTGTCACGATGACCTTTATTTTGATTCAAACAATTGGGGTCAAAAAGTGTTAAATCATTTCAAAAGAAATCCCGATTACGGTATCTTAGGTGTTGCTGGTGCCACCAAACTTCCCAAGTCAGGAATGTGGTGGGAAGACCGTTCAAAAATGAAGGGTATTGTTAACCATGAAAGTGGGGGAAAGAAATGGGAATCAAAGTATTCACCAAGTAAAGGAAATGAAGTTGATGAAGTAGTTTTAGTTGACGGATTATTCATTGCTGTTAACAAAACAAAAATCCAAGAAAAGTTTGACGAATCTGTAGTAGGATTCCATTTTTATGATGTCGATTTTTGTTATAGAAATTTTCAAAAAGAAGTTTCAATTGGTGTTGTTTATGACATTAGAATTACACACAAATCTATTGGACAAACAAACGAACAATGGGAATTAAATCGTAAAGTTTTTTCTGAAAAATATTCAGAACATTTACCAATTAAAGTAGTCCCAAATTTGGATATGACTTCCAAATTAAAAGTAATGATTACTTGTTTGTCATTTAAGAATTTTACAGGTTCAGAAATGTATGTTTTTGAACTAGCAAAAGGTTTACGAAAATTAAACTGTGAAGTTACAATTGTTTCAACTATTGGAGGTCCATTGACAACCATGGCAAACAAACTCGGAATTAAAACTTTAGGATTCACCGAATTTCCTGGTTTTAAATTAGGGGATGGGAAATGGGGTTTTGACACCGCTCAAGGTGTTCAACCAAGTAAAGCCGGTGTGATGTATAAGGTGTCAGACCCTGATTACGATATTATCCATGTACAACATAAAAACATCACAGATAAAGTGGTTGAAGTTTATCCAAAAATCCCAAAAATTGCAACCATCCACTCTGAAGTAATCGCGTTAGAAAATCCTGTAAAAGATAAGACCATTGTAAATTACATTGCAATCCGACCTGAGATTCAAAATCATATCATCAATGTTCATGAAATCCCTGAAGAAAATACACAAGTAATTTATAACCCAATTGATGATACCCGTTTCAATACAAAAGGTATTAAAGATGATGGTTATATTTTGTTTGTTGGAACCATAGATTATTTGAGGGACAAAACAATTACAGAATTGTCAGAATATGCCGAAGAAATTGGTAAAGAATTATGGATTGTTGGAGAGATGAACGGTGGTAATATTGGTCACGTTTTAGAAAAACCATTTGTTAAGTATTTTCCATCAACAAATCAGGTAGAAAAGTTTGTTAAGAATTGCTCTGAAACTGCCGGTATTTTACTTGGTAGAACAACCATTGAAGGATGGATGTGTGGTAAGCCCGGTTGGATTTTTGATGTTGACCCGTTTGGTAATGTTTTGTCAAAAGAAAAACACGAGGTACCTGAAGATGTTTCAAAATATTCTTCAACAGAAATTGTAAAACAAATCAAACAATATTATATTGATACCCTTAACCTTTGGTGGGATGAAAGAGAAGACAAAATTGAATCTGAAAGTTTCAATAAACTCTATTTCAACGGTAGAAAAATTACCCCTGACAACACCAAAAACTGGGGTGATATGATTCCATACAAAATCTTAAAAGAACTCTCAAAGAGTGAAAAACTAAAAAATTCTCAAGTTTTTAACGTGAAGAATCCTATGGTAAAATATCCAATCATATCAATAGGAAGTGTTATGCACTTTACCAATCCTGAGTCCATTGTTTGGGGTACAGGGTGTATTGATGAAAAGATGGTTGGTGAGAAACCAAAGAAAATATATGCCGTTAGAGGACCTCTAACACATCAAGAATTGGAACTCAAAGGATGGGAATGTCCCGAAGTATACGGTGACCCCGCTTTGTTATATCCAATGATTTATAACCCCCAAATTGAGAAGAAACACGAGTGGGGATTCATACCACACTATATTGAGTTTGAAAACAACTCAGACTTAGAGGTTGTCCACCACATGGAAAGTTTAGGTTTCCAAATTATTGACGTATGTTCAGGAACCGAAAAATTTGTGGACGAGTTGTTAGAATGTGAAAACATTATTTCATCATCACTACACGGATTAATCGCCGCAGACGCATACGGAATACCAAACGCAAGAGTTAATGTATCTAATAAATTAATTGGTGGTGATTTTAAATTCAAAGACTATTGTTATTCAGTAGAAAGAGAATTAGATTACGGTTACCAGTTAACAAAAGAAACAACTGTGGAAAACATTGTGGATTTACATTTTAATAAATCCATTACCTTTGACAGAGAAAAATTACTAGAATCAGCACCTTGGAATTACGAAGAAAATAAAGAACTATTTTGATATGATATATTGGTTTACAGGACAACCCGGAAGCGGTAAAACAGTTTTGAGTGTTTTACTTAAACATTATTTAGAAAATAATTATCTAAAAAATGTGATTCACATTGATGGTGATGATTTGAGAGAAATTTTTGAAAATAAAGATTATTCTAAAGAAGGTAGAATTAAGAACATTATTTTTGCCCAACAATTGGCACAATTTTGTCACACTAAAGGGTTTGATGTTGTTGTGAGTTTGGTGAGCCCTTACAAAGAAGTTAGAGAATCATTTAAAGAGAAAATGAAAAATAACATTCGTGAAATTTACGTTCACACCACTGATATACGTGGAAGAGAAGATTTCCATGTTAAGGATTACGAAGTACCTACGGATGAATTTATTGAAGTAGACACCACATATGAAACTCCTGTGGAATCAATACGATACATTACATCGGGGGTGGGTATATGAAATATAACACCTATTTTTGTGACATAGACGGTACGGTTTTCAAATACAGGTTGTTTGATGAATTACAGACAACAACGGTTGAAATTATTGAATCAACCAAAGACTTGTTGGTTAAATGGTATAACGAAGGACATCACATTGTTATGACCACCGCAAGACCTGAAGAATTAAGACACTTCACTGTCATGGAATTATTCAATAATAGTATTCCTCACCATCAGTTAGTTATGGGTATAGGAAGAGGAATTAGATTTGTTATAAACGACATGGACCCACAAAAAAAAGGAAATAGGGCTCATGCGATTAACCTTTATAGAGATAAAGGGTTTGATATTAATGTGGACTAAAAAAATACACGTTCAATCTTCCTTGAATAGGAAAGATGGACAATTTGCAATGTTTGTTGGTAGATGGCAACCACTCCATAAAGGTCATCAAGAATTGTTTAAACAAGCGATGGATGAGGGTAAAAATGTTTTGATTTGTATTAGAGACATTCAACCTGATGAAAAAAACCCATTTTCTGCAGAAGAAGTTCAAAACAATATAATGAATTTTTATTCTACAGAATGTAGTGAAGGTAAGGTTAAAGTTCTTGTTATACCTGATATATGTTCTATTGAATTTGGTAGAGGAGTTGGTTATGACATTATTGAACATGAACCACCAACAGAAATTGGTGAAATCTCCGCAACCAAAATTAGGGAGGAAATGAGACAAAATGGTAAGTTATAAACGACACTTATTAAAAACAATTACATGGAGAGTTGTTGGTACAATTGACACCATGTTATTAGGTTGGTTTGTTACCGGTGACATTAAATTAGGTTTAGCAATTGGTGGTTTTGAGGTTATAACAAAAATGTTTTTATACTTTCTACATGAGAGAGTTTGGTACAAGTATGTTAGATACGGTCTAAATAACGATGAAAAATAACCCTTTTGTTTTTTTATTTTAATTTTATCTTATTACAAACAAAACACTATGGAAGAGATTGATTCTGAGGAATTAAAAAAAATCTACATTTATGAAAGTCCTGATAAAGGTAAAACAATCTATCAAAGAGAATTTTCAATGCCTCACGATACCCGTGAATTAATAATTAGAGAATAATAATGAGAAAAAAACAAATACCAACTGCTACGCCAGCATTAACGGCGATTGAACATGGTCACAAAACTAAAAAAGAAGTAATTTGTTCAATATTAAAAAGAAAAACAAAAGAGAAATTTTTATCACAAAGTCAAAAAATATATTACGATAAATTAAATAATGGTGAAATTATAATTTGTTCAGGTCCTGCAGGTGTTGGTAAGAGTTACATCGCAATGAAAGCTGCAGTAGATTTATTATCAGACCCAACAAACAACTACGAAAAAATTATCATTGTAAGACCCGCAGTTGAAGCTGAAGAAAAGTTAGGTTCACTTCCAGGTAACGTTGAAGAAAAACTTGACCCATATATTTTTCCATCATACTATCTTTTGAATAAAATTATTGGTAAAGAAGTTCGTGAAAAATTAAAAGAAATTGAAGTTATTGAAGTTTTTGCCTTGGCGTACATGAGGGGTATGAACATTGATAATTCTCTTTTAATCTTTGAAGAAGCTCAGAACTCAACACCAAACCAAATGAAATTGTTACTTACAAGAATTGGTTTTAACAGTAAGTTCTTTATTTCAGGTGATTTAGAACAGACCGATAGATATAAAGATAAGAAACAGTCAGGTTTGTGGGATGCAATCCACAGGTTCCAAGATATGGATAATATTTTAACACACGAATTCAGTGATACTGATGTTGTGAGAAATCCATTGATTACGAAAATATTAAAAAAATACGTAGACAAAGAATGAGAATTGCGGTAGACATTAACGGTGTTTTAAGAGATACTCTCACCAAGATTCAACAAGTGTATGAGAGATGGTATATTGATAATCAAATCAAACAAGAAGATGAAAGTTTTGAATATGAAATAATCTCTCCATTAACTTCATTAGAAATTAGAGAACATCTAAAATTTAAAGATGATGACGAATTGTACGATTTTCTTTATGTTGACCATACAATGGAAATTTTTGCACATTCACCATCAGCAGAAATGAATACCTTTGTGGATTTCAATGAATTCTATTTAGAAAACAGAGACAATCACGATATTCTTTTAGTTTCTGACGAAATTGGGAAATCTAAACCTGCAACATTATTCTTCATTTCCAAGTTTGGATGTCAAGTAGAAAAAATCAAATTTTATAGTAAAGTAACTTTATCGTCTCTTTGGGATGAACTTGATGTATTGATAACTGCGAACCCTGAATTGATTTTAAATCATCCTGAAGATAAAAAAGTGATAAAGTTTAACACAATTTACAATAGTAATATTGATTGTAAAACTTATATTAGTAATATTAAAGAATTAAAAGAATTTAAGTTTTAAACATATGCAAACAATTTTTGGAGAGACTTACTACATAGATTTTGATAGGATTGAAACTTTTATTGATACCAATATTGTAGATGATGTAATAACTAGTGGTGAAACACCTGAACAACGTATTAATATTGTGAGATATGAATTAGTTAAATTAATGTTAGATATTCTTCTAACTGAACATGACGAAATTGATGAAAAGATGGGTATGAAAGGTTCAAACGGTCCATCAATCCCCTTTAAGTTAGCATTTAATTCTCTATTAAATAAAAAAATATTAAACCATTATTAAAATGAACTCAGAACAAATAGACAAAATCAAAGAATCTATTAAAAATTTAAGAGATAAAAACTCAAGGATTTACTTTTTTGTACACGATACAAAAGGAAACGCAAAAGCGTCAATTAAATTTATTTATGATTGTGCAATCACTCTAAAGAAAGAAGGTTACAATACATTTATTCTACACGAGAAAAAAGATTATGCGGGTGTCGCATCTTGGTTAGGTGAAGAATACATGAATGAAGTCCCACACCAAGTAATTGAAGGTGAAAACATTCAAGTATCACCTGAAGATTTCTTAGTGGTTCCTGAAGTGTTTGGATTCATGATGGAACAAGTTAAAAACTTACCTTGTGGTAAAATTGTTTTGACACAATCTTACTCGGCAATGTTAGAAACCTTACAACCAGGTCAAACATGGAATCAGTTTGGATTTTTAAAATGTATCACAACTTCAAACAAACAAAAAGAACACATTGAGGGTGTTATGAGAAATCAGTCATTTGACATCATTGAACCTTACATTTCAGATACATTCAAAAAATCTGAAAAACCACCAATGCCAATTATTGGTATTCACACAAGAGAACATCTTGATACTGTCAATTTAATTAAAACATTTTATTTGAGATTTCCTCAATTCAGATGGTTTACATTCCGTGACTTGAGAGGATTGACTCATGACGAATTTGCTCAGGCAATTTCTGAATGTTTCTTAACCGTGTGGGTTGACAGACAAAGTGGATATGGTACTTTCCCACTTGAATCCATGAAGTCAGGAGTTCCTGTTATTGGAATTGTTCCTGATTTGGTACCAAGTTGGATGAATGAAAATAATGGTATTTGGATTAAAGACCAAATTTTACTTCCTGAATTGATTGCTGATTGGTCTCAGAATTGGCTAGAAGATAATATTTCTCAGGAAATTATTGCTAAAATGGATGAGACAGTTGAAAAACTACCAACAAAAGAATCTTTTGAAAAACAAATAGTGGATACCTTTTCAACATACATAAATAACAGAGCTTCTTCAATGGAAGAACAAATTTCAAAATTTACAGAATAACATGAAAGAAACATTAGACGTAACCGTAATTTTACCAATCAAATCATCTTTACCCAGAGATTTTGACGAATATTTTGAGAGAGCAATTCAGTCTCTAAAAAATCAAAAAACAGGGTATAAAGAATTAATCATTGTCGCATCACAAGAAGAAAAACTTCAAAATTATTTGAAACAATATGACTTTCAAGATGTTCCTCACAGAATTTTAACTTGGGAGGGTGAGGCAAGTTATGCGAATCAAATCAATTATGGTATTGAAAATGCAAACTCTGAATGGGTAACACTTTTTGAGTTTGATGATGAGTACGCTGCAATTTGGTTTGATAATGTTAAAAAATACTCGTCATACTACCCTAACGTCCAAGCATTCATGCCTGTTGTAGTTGATGTGGATGAAAAAGGTGTTTTTGCGGGATTTACCAACGAAGCAGTATTTGCGGCAAACTTTGCAATGGAGTTGGGATATTTGACAAACGATATTCTCCAAGACTATCAGAATTTCCAATCAGCTGGTATGGTATTTAAAAAATCAGTATATGATGACTTTGGTGGGTTTAAATCAAGCATCAAATTAACCTTTGTTTATGAGTTTTTACTTAGATTAACCTATAACTCTGTCGTGATGATGACTATCCCAAAATTTGGATATAAACACACAAACATGAGAGAAGGTTCAATTTTTTGGAACTACAAAAATGGTGGTGACAGAATGATTGACGATGAAGTTAAGTTTTGGGTACAAACAGCAAAAAAAGAATATTTTTTTAAGGAGGATAG
>Ga0255078_1000249_pt1 | contig 15221 bp, 16 predicted proteins | sample Colum_Atlam_RepA_FD_188462 | JGI IMG/M metagenome (GOLD analysis project Ga0255078, IMG submission 188462) | Freshwater microbial communities from Columbia River, Oregon, United States - Colum_Atlam_RepA_8h | ecosystem: Environmental > Aquatic > Freshwater > River | place: USA: Oregon... | reverse complement strand
GTTTATAAACATCTAAATGCATAGACAATACTGAGTCTACCAAATCGTTCATTATATAATCTCTACCTTAGTGCCTAAGACATAGTCTGCTAATAACTTATCTGCATAGGCATTTCCTGTACCAGTATGGGCTTCTCCAGTATATTCAAAATCCCAGTCAAATGTTGAAATTTTCTTTATATACTTATTTCTCCATACAGTGTCTTTAGCAAAGTAGTCCTTCATTAGCTCTATTGCTGCCAGCTCAACATCGTCTGGAACTTTATCCCAACCAAATCTTCCGTATATTCTGTAAGGAACTCCAGATTGAAAAACTCCGTCGCCGTAATCGTTTATGCTTGGAGGAACCATTCCGTTTGCTGTATACACAGTATTATCTAGCATATTTGCACGGTTAACTCTTATTCCATATCCGCTTTCGCTAACTATTACTTCATAGTTCCAATTGTTTATTTCTTCAATATTGTCTAATAGCAATACGTCTCTAGCATAAAGATAGTATACCTCTGCGACTCTTGATGGAAGCGGAAGTATGTCTGAGTCATATCCATATGCAACAACAACGTCATCATGTAAATAAAAATTTTGACCAGTATGTTGCTCTATAACTTTACGAGCATACTTTTCTGCCAGAATGAGGTCCTTGTAAGACTTATATCCTGGATCAGAAGAGTCTGTGCTAAATCCCATGTCTGCGACGTGATTGAAGTCTACATATGGGGTTACAACAAAAATTTCGTCTGTCTTCTTTACACTTGTTCCATTTATAGAATAATTCCAGTCAAGCCTAAGTGTTCTATTTCTATTAGTATACTGATAAGGAACATTGACTGTATATGTACCAGGATTATTTTCGTCTAGGGTCGCTGTTAGAGTTGCAAGAAGCTGCGTAGGATTAATTGCTGGGCTGATAGTAGGATCTACAGTAACGTCATATAGACCAACTGTTGGCATTGCATCTGATTCTGCTACATCACCATTCCAAAAAACTCTATGTGTTATTGGCGACTGGCTATTAATTAATATCTCTGCCATGTTATAGGCCTAGATTAGTTGTAGTACTCCTGGACTTCCTTTGGAGTTGCTAATCTAAAGCCCTCCTCCTTATCAAAAATTTCTTGAGCCTTATCTTTATTCATTGCTACAAAAGGATGATCTTTTGTGAATGTATGACCCATAATATCATATCTAAAGTTTGCTCTGGTCATTCTAACCAATACTGTGTCTGCTGGCTGTTCCGCCTTTGGATCGAACTTAGGTAATACCTCTACTGACATATCTTCTTCGTCTTCTTCCATCTTCTCAATGGTCTTGTTATATACAGACCAAGTTACGCCCTCTTCTGCGAGTGCTGCAATAATGTCGGCTTTATTTTTTAGGCCTTCAGTTTCGACTGCGAAATCTTCTGCAATCTTTTTTAATTCAGATACTTTCAATGTCTCGAATGACATATATATCTCCTAATTCTACTCAAGTTAATTATAGCATTACTAAATTAAAATGAAAAGCCCCCAAAAATTAATTCGGGGGCCTTTCTTACGGGTTAATTCCTAATTAGGAAGCTACCTTAACGTTCTTAACAACGACCCAAGCATCTGCTTGTTCGATCTGGACGCCAACACGAGTATACATTGTGTACTCAATTGAGTCCTTACGTGGCCAGAAGAAGCGGTAAACAGTTACATCACGCTTGATACCAATAACAACGTTATTTGGGAATGTCAAGTGGATATCTCCATGGTTACCTGTCTCACCTGTGTAGTCGCCATCTTGTGCTTCAGGAAGTAGTGGAACTTCAACAATCGGAATACCGAATGCGAATGGAGCCACATAACCTGCTGGACCACCTAGAGGCTGTACACCTTGTCCACGGATTACGCTTGAAGCGATATCCTGTGGGATAGTGTTGTTTGTTCCAATGCTGTTAGCATATAGGAAGTCTTGGATAAGGTTTGAACCTGCCAAGAAACGAAGGTCAGCACGGCGCTGCTTGTACTTACGTGGAAGTGCCTTGAGTGCTGAGTTGAATACTGCACGTGAAACGGCAGCTCCACCAGCATCAACAACGTGACCGTTTGCCTTTGCCTTCTTTACTACACCATCAAATGCCTTGTATAGGTTATCTGATGTAAGTGATGTATTTCCGTTAAGGATTACATCTTCAATGTCGTTACCTGCCTGTGTTGCCATCATGCGGGCAATGTGATCCTCAAGATCAGCACCTTCAATATTGTCTTCTAGAGACTCAGTTGAAAGTTCCCAATCTAGACGAAGCTTCTTTGTTGAAAGAGAGATCTTAGAGAATGTTACTGCAGAGTTTGCTGCTGTATCATCACCTTCAGTTGCGAGCTTCATAAGCTTCTCGCCTACTGACATACGATCAATCTCAGTTGTATCTGCTCTCATTCGGACAGTACGTGCGACCTTTCCAATTACGGTTGCGTCGAACATGTAGTCTAGGAAGCGGGCAGATTGTTCTGGGTTTAGAAGACCACCGTTTCCGTTTTCGGATGCACGGTGTACACCAGTTCCGCCAGTTGCGGAAGCAAATGTACCTGTTGCAGTTGTACCTGCAGCAATTGTCTTTTCTAATGTTTCATTACTCATTTTATATTTTCACCTACCTTTTTTAGTTAAAAATTTCATTCACGGAACCGAGGAAAGAACCGTTCCACTTTGATTTTTTGATTGTTACTTCCTGAGACCCGCCAAGGTCCGAGGACTTCTTAATTGCAGTCTCTGATTCTACTGCATCGACACGCTTTTCTACGCCATCAATCGTGTTCTTGATATCTTCTACAGCCTTTGAAAGTGCTGCATGCTGTTCTGCCAATTCTGAAATTCGGCCATCAACGCTCTTGCTGAATGTTTCAACTGTATCTTTAATAGCTGAAACTTGAGCAGCATTTGCTTCTGAAGCCTTGTTTAGTGTATCCGAGAAAAAGCCTTTAAGATCGCCTAGCATCTTTGCAAAATCAGGTTCATCAACCATAACTTCTGATACGTCGGCTGCTTTTTCTAGAACTTCGGCAGAAGCGTCTGCTACTGCATCTGCAGGAGCTTCTTCAACAGCTGGTGCTTCCTCTACGGGAGCAACTGCTGCTGTGTCTTCTACGGCTGCTTCTGGTGCTACTGCATCTTCTGCAACTACGTTTTCTGTATTATCTGACACTTCTTTACCTCCTTCTATGTCTGCCTGTTTTGCAATTTGTGTTTCAGGCATGGACAATCTTGACTTTTTGTGTAAATCAAGAATCTTATCTATTTCTTTTGCTTTGTTAACATCGTTTGATTCTACCCAACCGATCAATGTTGCAGGCTTACCTGTAACTGGGGAATCATATGATGACTCTGTTGATACAAATACTGAATCACTGTCTGCACAGTAAAAAATATTTTCTGCTACAACTTCTGTTGCCATTCCTTTAAATACTAGCTGCCCGTTCATTTTCTGAACAGACAAGATGTTGCATAGCTCGTTTGCTGGTGAGTCAACTACTGACAACTCCATCAATGCGTAATCTTTAATGAATCGAACTGTTTTACCAGTTGACTTGTTAACTTCGTTTTCTGAATCTACAATCTTTCCGCCGATTGAGAATCCTGCTAAGGTTCCATCAAGAATCTTTTCCCAAGTATCTTGTGCACCCTTTGAAATGTATGCGTCTACATAAACTCCATTATAAAATTCTTTTGTTGCTGGATCGTAAAATGTTTCTGGTCTGAATGAAACCATCTTGCCGACTGCATTTGATCCGTGCATTTCACGAATGTTTCCACGAAAATTTTCAAATGCTTTTAGGCTTGCTTCTGCTGAAACAACGTCGCCTGTTTGATCTAGGTTGTCGAGTGTCGCAAAGCCAGAGACTGTGCGCTTTTCACGATTGACTTTAGTGAATGGCACAGATAAACTGATATTATCGCCATGTGAAGACCACAAAGATTTTTCAATATTCATATGTTTATAGCGTTATTCACTATAACGCAAATAATGGTTGAGTAGGGCTAGTCAACTTGCCTTCCGTCGCCCTGAGCATTTCTGCCTTCCCCAGAAATATCTGGTGAATTTGCAGACCTTTCGGAATCTCTAGTTCTGGTTTTACCAGCCTGCGCCCTAACCTCTGCCTGGGCCTGTGGCTTTAATTCCACAACTTTATCCCCACCATCAAGTGGAACCATGCCCATTCTAATTCTAATTTCATTAGGGGTAACTACCTGCATTCTCAAATATCTTTCATCGATCTTAGACTGGGTATCTTCGTCGGTCAAGGTCAGTTCGTTAAATTTGAGCAATAAAGCATCTGTCATTTCCTGAATAATCTTATTTAATTTCTTTTCCAAATTCATTTGAGCTGGACGACATACTTGCTCTCTGAATGTCTTATCGGCATCTCTTGCCACCGCCAAGTTAACTCCTTCTGGAGTTCCAATTTTATTAATTGGGACACGGTGAGATAGTAGAATTTCATCTCTATTAGATTTACGATACACGTTAAATGAAGACTCTTGAGTTCCTGCCTCAATTGGCTCCATCTTAAATTCAACTTTTGAGTCTGGTGAATCTGGTGGAAGTGGAATATATAGAGATCTATGATTCTTGCCTCTTAGTCCGACCTGGAAGAATTCTAGGAGCTTACGCTCTGACTCTGTAGATAACTTAGCACCCTTTACAGTTATAATATATCTTGGAACTGCCTTGTTCTCAAAGTAATCAAGGTTATACTTACCAGCGAATTCGTTTCCTGCCATTGCATTCTGTGATGCAATAATATCTGGAATACCGTAATAGTTATTTGTTGGCGTATACTTCTTTAAATGAATAATCTCATTTGGTCTTTCTAGTCCGCCATCAATCGGATTTGGTGTCTCTTGATCTCCGAAGTTACGGAAATAAACAGCCTTGCCATAAAGCAATTGAATAAAGCCGTCACGCAAACGACGCACACGCATTGTCTTTGCTGGGATATGTCCGATATATCCAATCTTACCTGCTGAGGTTCTACCAATTTCAAGGTATCCATTACCTGTTGCCTCAACATCTGTATAGGCCTTAATTAAAGTTTCAGTAAATGTTTCTTCTTCGTTGCATTCTTCTAGCCAATCATAAAGATCTTGACGAAGACGATTTAGCTTACGACGTGCACGATCTAATGCTTTATCATCTGTAATATTATCAAATGCTTCTTGCGTCTTTCTTGTTTCGACAAAGTCATGGCCCAGGCCAACAATATTAGAAACCTTAGCGTTAATTGCTGCATAGTTGTATGGCGAGATTTCATAAATCTGTGAAAGATAATCTAAGTTATATGGTGGCTCAATAAGATCAAACATTGCATAGCCAGTAATTGCTTGTGCAAGAAGGTTCTGTTGTGTCTCTGTTCCTTCAATTCCCTGGAAACGCTTTTGCAAATCTCTATTCATCTTGCGACGGAATGAAGCACCTAATCCAGATACCTTTGTTAAATCTTCGCCTTGAATTTTAAATGGGTCATTGCTCTTTGACTCTACTGGAGTATTAAATCTCATCCAGTCGGCAACGTTAGAAATTGATACTTCTTCTCCGCCTTCATCATCAATAAACTCTATCATCTTGTTCCCCCATTTTTAAGGGCCTTTATCTGGTCCTTATATTCACCAATATCAAGTGGGTCTGGTGTAAGACCCCATTTTAATCTTGTTTGCTGCTCTTCGTACTCTTCGTCGTTGATTTTTCTTTTACCCATAAGAAATTTAGGCCCGCCCTCATATATACCGTATGTGCGAACTTCTCTAGCCAAAGCATCGATTCTGGATCTATTGCCTTTTTTTGACGTGATCGAAAGAAAATTCCCATCGTCATCCCCAATCCAGCGTCCATCTGGCATTTCCCAGACATAAATTCCAAGAGTTGTCTCGTCCTCGTTAAACTTTGCGCCTAATTTTTTGATATCCATAGAGTTTTATTTTACCATTCTTTACAATCTAAGTCCAGCTTTTTGTCAAGGTTGATGACAAATTTATACGCTTTGTACCACTACCCAGTCATTATCATAATATACTGGAGCCAATTCTGTCATGTCTATGACTGGATCTGATACCGAAACGGATGGTCGTCCACAATATAAATCGAAATGGGCATCTACCATTTCCTCATTAAGAGATCTATTGTATATAGCAATATTATTATATAGATTATCTGGTCCGCCTGAAGTTTCATAATTAAACTGAAGAGATCCAGTTACTGGTGCTGAAAACACTAAAACAATATGATGTGGCTCTCCTGCCACTAGGAAATTGCTTATATTGGTCTGTGAGGTCTTATCTACCCCATTGACGTAAACCTTGCTTATAGAGGCTTTAGAGACCGCTCCAGACCCATTCCAGGCATACTTGGTGCTGGTTGTTGGATCATAAAATAAAGTATTTGCTACAGTTGTTTTAGGAGTAAAAAACATCTCTACTGTATTTATATCTAATTCAGTATTGATATCAAATCCATATCCTGAAGCAGGCCTAATCCCATTATTATAATGTCTAAGAAGCGGGGAATAGTTTAAAGACCCTATGGCAAACTGATCATCTGATTCAATGTAGCTATTAAAGTTATCAGCATATATCTTAGTCTGGCCATAAAACTTAATTGAAAAATGGGAAAGTCTTGGCAGGAATTTGCTAGCATCTGTAGTAGTCATGGTAATTCTAATATATAGGAGTCCATTTGTATCGAAGCTTCCTTTTTTATATTGTGGAATTGCCTCTCCATTCACGCAAGGTAGGTATGTTGCTCCGTCTATACTAGTTTCAACTGATACACCTAATTCATTCCTCCACTCAATTTTAGAGTTTATAAGACCTGACTCCGTTGGAACAAATAAGAAGTCGTTGATAATAAAAGACTTAGGCTGGGGTGTATCTGTTGGAATAAATCCTATATATTTACCCTTATCGTCATAGTATGTATTTGAGTCTATAAAGCTATCCCATGTAGCATCCACTCCATAGGTATAGCTGAAATCTATTCTATTTGTTCTATCTGAACATGAAAATAATGTTCCTTCTTCTGGGTTCACTACATGTATTGGCTGTATGTAATAATTGGCATCATTGTAATGTCTTGTAATTGCCGTTGAATTTAATCCATATCTATATACTGCTGGAGCGTCTACTATAAAAGAATCTCCAGAGTCAGATGTTGGACCTATCTGTAGGTCAAATGCTGTGTTTGTAAATTTAAAACTAGGATCTAAAGTTTTAGTGGCTACTTGAGTTCCATCAATATATAGAGAAATAGAATTTACTGAATATATGCCTACAAGGTGTATTGTTTTCTTAGTATATGTTACTGCCCACCTAATTTGTTCTGTGTCTGCAACCCTAAACACTACGTCGCCCTTTTCCCAATATAAACCTATACTATCTGCTGCATCTGCAAATATTGTAGTTTCTGTTGAAGACTGAATAGATGGACTTATCCACAATTCTAAAGTAAAGTCATTATCTGATGAGTATTTATTTGCGAGCCCATTGGAAACTATAGCGCCATAAAAATCTTTTGATGTTGGCAAAGTAACGTATGCCGTATTGGTTATCTTGGTTCCAGATATGCCGCCTGGAATTAATGGCAACATGTTAGATGCAGGAGAACCAACGTAGGTTCCATTATTTCCACATCCAGATGAATCTGCTGCAATAACACCAGAAGACTCATCCAGGAGCCAGAAGCCCACTGGAGAGTCCTTGATGACTTTCAGTTGGTAAGACATATTTTATATTATACAGTATTAGTTATCAGATTGCTTATTTGATTGGTTAAGAAGGGCTACTACCATTTCAGCTGTTTCTCTAGTAGAAATAGCGCTGGCAATATCTTTTGCTGCCGATCTGATATCCAATAGGCTTGCTTGTCTTTGAATCTCAAACTTCTTTGAAACATCTGTAATTACACGAAATGTGCCATTGAGGTCCTTTACTACGAAAAAGAGGGTCTCAACTTTTTGAGAGCCATCTTCTTTTACTTCATCTTGCGGTGTAGATTCTTCTACGCTTTCCATGTTTTCTGTCATTTTTTCTCCTTATAAGAAATGCTTTAAAATAGCAACGGTGGCTAGTATTGACCACCCTACATTAAAGTAAATAATTGTTGGCAATGTTTTAATTGTTGAAGTAAATATTAACGCAAGGCTGGATACCAAGGCAAATATAAATAGCCACCAAAACTGTTTGCCAAATAAGAGGCCTGGAAAGATTATAGCAAGCTTTGTTGAAAATGCCCAAAACTCTATGACATTTACCTTAGTCCAATAAGACCTTTGTCCAAGTTGCTTACTTACTTCCTTTATTTCTTTAATATTCATTTTTATCCAAACTCTCTAGTACATTCTTCCTAATTATATCTCCCCATTTATTTTTTGTAAAGAGGCTATACAGAAATGGCAGGCTTTGCCACGGACTGCTTACCTTATATGTAGTACATTTATAGACAGCTTCATGCAGTGCATCATTCATTTTAAATCTTTTAAGTATGACCTTTTTATCTGTATTAAACTTAATATAAATAATAGGATCTCCAGGATTTACTGTAAATCTATCTTCTCCTTGGTAAAGCTGAAAAGCTCCTTCCACTGGCCTAAACCATTTATTTATATTAAATGAACCTGGCACATAAAAACCGTTAAACCCTAAAGGCTGTATATAAGGATTAACTGTTGTTATAGTCAAATCTTCATCGCACCAAAATATCCAGTTAGTTGAAAAATTTACAGTATAAGAATTAGACATTGAAGGATTTTTTGCATCAAACTGCTCGACTTCATAATCTTTATTTAATGACCTTATGTATGGTGGATCAATTTTTGCGTCTACTCCAAACGGGGACCTTAAAACAAATGTATTTTTTGCAATCTCCATATATGCACGACACTTATACCATGTGTCAGTTAAATTTTCATCATTTTTAAAGCTATTAGCATAAGACAATAGTTTTTCTGGATTTCCGTATAAATCATATCTTAAATCATATATGTCTTTATGCTGCCAAGGAGACCAGTATACGGTTATGGTGTCAGACAATTTTACCCCCTTGGTGATCATTAAATTTATTGCCCTTAGAATCTAGTCCATGAAAGTATAACCTGCCAGCGTTATATTTTTTATTAACATCTTCTGTTCTTCTTAAATGAACAAGCCTACTAAACTCTTCCATCTCTTCATTCATTGTATTTTCATCAAAAACCTCTAATACATGCTTAATATCAAACTTTTCTACAAAATACCTGGGCACTGGAATAAATGCAGCTATTATGTCTCCCGCTTTTACCTCTACCTTACCTGGAACCGTCATTTTCATATTAAATGTAAAATCTCTCCCTAAGTTATCTGATTCTATAACACCAGTCATTGCAGCCATTGCTGGAATAAAGATATTTGGAGGCTGTATTGTCATAAGATTTATTCCAGGAGGAGTTCTTAATGTAAACCTATTCTGTATAGTCACAATTCCATGTCCAAATACATTTTCAATACTTTGATATCTATCATTACTTCCGTCTGTTATATTGATAATAGCTGGCGCCTCTCCACCAGACCACTCTATATTAAAGTCTCTAATAGATTTTATTGCAAACCCATACTGATTTCCTATTGTTATTGGAAGACAGTAATAAAATCCCTCGCCAAACCAGTCTCTTCGTACTTCGCCACGTAATGGCTGTAGTATCTGTAAATAGCTGTCATCATTTTTAAAATGTGGCACAACTACAATTGTATTATCAGGAACATTTTTTTCTTTATTTATCATTATATTCTCCAGTTATAATTTTAAAATTATACATTTTTTCCCAGGAATTAATGTCATTTGTATCATTAATCAGAGGCTGGCCCTTTATATTTAAACTTGTATTAAGTAAAACTGGGCAACCAGTATCCCAATACCATTTTCTTAAAAGCATGTGTAGCCCTGGGTGTTGATCCCTATTGACAGTTTGAACTCTGGATGTTCCATCTTTATGGACAACTGAAGGTATCTTGTCTGGCTGCTTGCACTTTACTGTATACTGCATGTATGGGGATGCAAAGTCCATATCAAACCACTCACTTGCAAACTCTTCAAGCACAACTGGGGCAAACGGTCTAAACTGCTCTCTTTGTTTAATTGTATTAACTTTATCTTTAATATTGGGATCCCTAGGATCAGCTAAAATACTTCTATTACCAAGAGCTCTTGGTCCGTATTCTGCTCTACCAGTTGCAACTGCTGCTATCTTATTAGTTTTTAATTCTTCAAGTATTTTATTTACTGGGTACTCCCCGCCCATATCGTAACCAAGATATGGGCCTTTCCAGTCAATATGCTTTCCGTATAATGCTGCTGCTGCCCCAAGAGATGAGCCAGCATCGCCTGGGTTTGGCATGATCCAAATATCTTTAAATATATTCCATAGCAATGTATTGGCAGATGAATTTAAAGCGCATCCGCCCATAAAAACAAGGTTTGATTTTCCAGTTAATTTTTTTGCCATTTGCATAAAATCAATTAATCTTTGCTCATATACAACTTGAACCGCTGCTGCTATATCAAACCTGTCTTGTTCATTAATTGGAAGACCCCAATCTGTTATTCCTTGATGGAAATTATATGATTGCTCATGATACTTTGGAAAATATGAATCTACTTCTTTGTAGTATCTTTGCCAATCTCCATATGCAGCCATGCCCATCATAATATACTCTTCTTGATTAGGCATAAGACCTATTAATTCAGTAAAAGCTGAATAAAAAAGTCCAAAACTTACTGGGTAGTTTTGTTTGTACTTTAATGAAATTAATTCTCCTTCGCCCACCCAAATTGTTGATGTGTTATATTCTCCAATAGAGTCAAGCACTACTATAACTGCATCAGTAAACTTACTTGTATAGTATCCAGCACAAGCATGCGAATAATGATGCTTAAAATATTTAACTGGTAGATCAATAGGAAAGTTTGGCTTCCAGTCTCCAGCCCCTCCCATTAAAAGCAATCTTGATTTTTTAAGATAAGGCTTTTCATAATAAGCAATATGTGTCGGTGTGCCATAATTTAATGCATCTAAAATAATTTCATGACCATTATACCAATCGTTTTTTTTCTTACTATATCTTTCTGCATGAGCAGCAAATAATACGTCGCCGTCCTTGATCATAGAAATAGAGGCATCATGACTAGTTTCATTAATTCCAAGTATGACCATTAGTATATATACTTTCTGTTTTTACGTAAATTTTTTTTATTTTTTATTTTCCATAAAAAAAATTTTATTTTTTTAATCATTTATATACCTATCGTAAAATATATTTGATATATATTCAGAATCTAAAACCCCTAAGTGATCACCATCACGAGCTGCCATCAGATACTTATCTTTTCTATTTTTATTATCATAGATATATTTATAGTAATTGTTATCATAGATATCTATCATATCATTAAATTGTGGCATTTTCAATAGCAGGTCAGACTGATATTTATCCCATGTTGAATATATCAATTTAATTCCAGAGGAAACACAGTATTGTTTTAGCATATATAAGTAAGAATAGCTTTGTAAAAATAGTCTCTTATGATTTTCTACTGAAGTTATATAATATGTTTTATCGTCTAAATCATTCTCTTCCCATGGATATAAGTATCCCATCTCGATTGCTGATAAAAAGTTAATATTTTTTAAATTTTCTTTAGGCACATCTGATGAATTTAAAAAAAGAATTTCCCTAGATGTGTGTGGCAATAATAAAAATAAAACTTCTGGATTTCCAAACTCATTGAAATATTTAAATAAATTTAAAATTATTTTTTGATATCCACCAGAACAATAACTTAGTCTATAAAAATCATTACCTAAATTAATTTTATCATGCAGCATGGTTGCCCAATTAATTTTATACGGGGCAGCCATTCCTGTAGTATTAGAACAACCAGAATATAGTATATGCTTATTATTATGAATTTTTGAAAACTCGTCAGATCTATGCCCATAATAATTTATTAAATAAGATATATCTTCGTCTAGTTCTCCATTAATAAATTCAGATGGAGATACATAATCCACTTTATTTAAATTTAAATTAATCGCTGAATAAAATGCTGGGTCTGGCTGTATTGAATTTTTAAATAACTCTTTGTTATTTTCTAAAATATCTCTAGAAAATATTTTTGAAAGATTTGTCAACGATAGACCTTTCTTTCTCTCATTGTTTTTAGGTATGCCCCATACCCAGAATTTCTTAATTCTTTTTGATTCTTTAAAAATTCTTCATCAGACATTATTTCTACAGATGAGCTCCACTCAGATCTTTTAATTGGAATAATTTGTGCTATTGGGGTGCCAGCTTTTATAATACCAGTCCATCCAGATTTCATTCTAAACGGAGGATTTATATCTGTTGTGAGTTTATCTGTATCAACCACTCCTGGCATTGTTATAAACGGCAAGTCTGGGAAAGCTGGCGGGTGAATAAATAATGAGGACCATCCGCTTGGCGTTTCAATTACCCATCTATTGATAAACTTATAGACGTATTCAGAATACCCCTCATTAATAACTAAACCATCCGTTTGCTCTTTATACCACCTTTCTACAATTTTTTCTGGATATGAATACTCAAATAAACCGTCTTTATTAAAAAACATATCGCATTGAGTAAATATTAGATAGCCGCTTGAAAATATATCTATCGTGGGTGGGCATTGTTTAACTGTAGGAACATGATCAATTCCAGCTATTGATGTATGTGGAGCAATTTCTCTCCACCAATTTGGTATATGTAAATATGCTGGAGATGGCTGAAAGCCATTATAGGTTAATTCACCTACTGCCTTAAACTTTATATTATTCGTTATAGACATGTGTTTTTAAATATTCATAAACTGTTAAAGATGCATCTGCTTCTGCTTCCCAATCTTGATGAATTTTTTCCCACATTCTGACTACATCCTCTGTTTTTTTATATAGAGAGTTATCGTGTCTTAGGAACATGTCTGCTGCAATATCGTCTATTACCAAGTGATTTAGTCCTGTCGCTATACAGCCGATTCCGCTTTCTGATGGAGTTATATATGTAGTAAATATATTTTCAACTAAATTTAGGTACCCTTTTGGATACTTAAGATTAAACTCTTGAAGCTCTGGATCAAATTTTCTATTTGAGATATCTTGCCAATATTTTGTATCTTGTCTGTGACTTAAGCCATAGTGCATAGAGACAAATGTAGCAAAGGTGTCGAACATGCTTTTTGTAGTTGCATTGTACATGTCTATATCTGTCTGAGAAATTTTACTACGATATAGGGATCTAACCAATTTAATCAAAAACTCATGTGTTGTATAAAGTCCATTACTTTCTAAGGGCTCAATAAATCCTGCAGCCAAACCAATAGCAACTACATTTTTAACCCAAGTATTTTTATGGATTCCAACTCTAAACTTTACATCTCTGTATTCAAAAGAATCCACATCTCTATTTTTATCTGGAACAGTCATATATTCTGATCTTAAATAATCTTTAAATTCGACTAGCGCCTGATCTGGATCGACATATCTGTCGCTATACACATACCCAGTTCCAATTCTTTCCCATGAAGGAATATTCCATACCCATCCGTTTTGAATTGCAGTACAATTTGTATATGGTTCTAGTTCTTTTTCTTTGTCAGTATAAGGAATTCTTGTTGCCCATGCACGATTATTTGGAAGCATGTCAGAATAATCTAACCATTCTTCTTTTAAGGCTCCTTCTAGTAGCATAGACTTAAACCCAGTGCAGTCTACAAATAAATCTGCAGTTAAAATTTCTCCATTTTCAAGGATTAGTGAGTTGATTCCATTTTCCCCCAGTGTTAAATCTTTTACTGTTGTAGGAATAAGCTTTACTCCTCTAGGTAGACAATAATTATTTTTTAACCACTGACCAAATTTAGTAGCATCAAAATGGTAGGCAACGTCTAGATCTTTTCTCCATCCAGTTAGTCTTCCAGAATCATTATTAGAAAACTTATTCTTTTCACACATTGCAACTGCTGGATAATATGTATATGCATAATCAGATAATGGAGTTTCTGGATAAAGCCTTTTCTTAAAGTACCAATCCCTTAGCCCCTGATTTGTTCCACCTAGCTGAGGAACTCCAAATGGATAGTAGAAGGAGCCAGAACCCTTATCATAGAAATCAGTAAATTTAATTGATAGCTTATACGAACCGTCAGTATACTTTAAAAAATCTTTTTCATCTAGGTCTAAAAAATTCATCCAATTTCTAATTCCACCAACAGTGCTCTCACCAACACCTACTATTGGGTAATCAGGGCTTTCTATACAAATTACTTCTTTATCTGGAAAAGCTTTAATCATTGTAGCTGCAGTCATCCATCCAGCAGATCCTCCGCCGACAATTACAATTTTATTTAAATTAATCATATTTCTTCCTGTTCCAAAATCTGTCCTTGTAAAATCCAGAAATTTTTCTCATATTGTTAAAAGAGTGCTCTCTGTCTAATTCGTTTAATTCTTCATTTTTAGATGAAGTCCAGTCTTCTCTTTTAAATGGCAAAACCTGAAACATTGGAGTTCCAGCAGGTATTACCCCTTCAAAATCTTCTTTAATAAAAAATGGAACATTGCCTTGTTGCATTCCATAATCTGCATCAACAATTCCGCTTAAAGTTGTAAATGGCAGATCGAATCTATTAAAAGGATGAGTTAGAAGCAGGCTATATCCTTTGGGCAGTCTCATTTGATATATATTATGCCAAGCAAAGTGTTGCTTTGAATGTCCTGCTGGGATTGGCAAGGTTTCTGCTACGCTTTTTGGCCTTTCGCTTAAAGGAACTGGAATATCATCATTTGTTCTCCAGTCAATCTTTAAGCCAAGATCTGTCTTGGTTACAAGTATATCGCACCAAGTAACAGCAATATACCCAGCAGTAAGTGATTCTAAAAATGGTATGCACATTTTAATGGCCAAATTAGGATTGCCGTTTATAAATTTAAGCTTATTGTCTGGATAATATCTTTTAGACTCTTTGTACCATTCTGGAATAAATTTCTTTGCTTGCTGTGGTATATCTACAAATTTATAATCAGAGTTATAAAATTCAATATTTTTTGCCATTATTTAACCTATCTATTATAGATATTAGTATATCATTTTAAAATACAAATAGTCAATAGTTTTAAGCTTTATTTTTAAAGAAGAAGATTATCCATATCTTC
>Ga0255078_1000228_pt1 | contig 16062 bp, 7 predicted proteins | sample Colum_Atlam_RepA_FD_188462 | JGI IMG/M metagenome (GOLD analysis project Ga0255078, IMG submission 188462) | Freshwater microbial communities from Columbia River, Oregon, United States - Colum_Atlam_RepA_8h | ecosystem: Environmental > Aquatic > Freshwater > River | place: USA: Oregon | collected... | reverse complement strand
GACTTTGCTGAACATTTCTTCATGGTTGCGGTGTGCTCCGCCTATAGGTTCTGAAATGACATCGTCCACTAAGCCAAAACCCTTCATATCAGAAGGGGTAAGTTTTAAGGCACTAGCCGCTTTTTCTTTATGTTCCCAGGACCTCCAAAGAATCGAAGAGCAACTTTCAGGAGAAATTACCGAGTACCAGGTGTTTTCAAGCATAACCACTTTGTCTCCAACCCCAATTCCCAAGGCGCCTCCCGAAGCACCCTCTCCAATAATGATACAGATAACGGGGACTTTTAAGCGCATCATTTCGTATATGTTGCGTGCAATAGCCTCCCCTTGACCGCGCTCTTCAGCTTCCAATCCTGGAAATGCTCCTGGAGTATCAATAAAGGTTACGATGGGTTTGTTAAATTTCTCAGCCAATTTCATAAGACGTAAGGCTTTCCTGTATCCTTCTGGATTAGGCATACCAAAATTTCGGTACTGGCGCATTTTCGTGTTAATTCCTTTTTGCTGACCAATAAACATAAGTGTTTTACCTTCAATGGACCCGAATCCTCCCACCATCGCTTTATCGTCTTTCACCCCACGATCACCATGAAGTTCCATGAAATCACCCCCGGTAATGGCGTTTATGTAGGCTAAGGTATAGGGTCTGTCGGGATGCCTTGATAATTGAACGCGTTGCCATGGACTGAGGTTTGCATACAGTTCTTTAGCCGTTTCCGAGTGCTTTTTTTGCAAGGCAACAATTTTATCCGTCATATCGACACCCGTAGAGGTTCCAATACTTTCTGTTTGAGAAATTTGATCCATCAACTCCTTTAAAGGGGCTTCGAAGTCTAAATAAGTATCCATAGTGACTATGCTAATTGACAGCAAAAGTAAAAATTTTAAAGCGTTCTTGTATTTTTGTTCCTATGATCGTATTTCCAAATGCTAAAATCAATCTGGGATTAAAAATTCTTGGCAAGCGAAACGATGGGTTTCATGCCTTGGAAACCCTGATGATTCCAATACCCCTCTACGACGTTTTGGAAGTTACGGACCACCCCTATTTTGAATACGATGCTTCCGGAGTGAGCTTGCCTTCTAATGAAGGTCCGAGCCTTTGCGAAAAAGCCTATGCATTGCTAAAACGATCTCACCATATAGGTCCTGTTCGCATCCATTTGAGGAAACAAATTCCAATAGGTGCAGGCTTGGGAGGAGGTTCATCCGATGCGGCCTTTACCTTATTGGCGTTAAATCAATGGTTTGACTTAGGCTGCTCAAAAGCTGAACTCGAAACCTATGCCGCCACCTTGGGTAGCGATTGCCCATTCTTTATCCGAAATGAACCAGCCTTGGCGAGCGGAAGAGGGGAGGTGCTTGAAGGCATTGCGCTAGACTTAAAAGGGGTGTTTTTAGCCTTGTATAATCCGGAAATTCACATGAGTACAAGCGATGCTTACGCTTCGCTCGATTCCTCGACCTTTGGGAAACGCTTGCCCTTGGATCGATTGACCGAAAAGAAATATTGGCAAGAGGATTTGGTAAATGATTTTGAATTACCTGCGGTAACTAAACACTTAGCCATTAAAGAGGGGATTAAGGCCTTAAAGGAGGCAGGCGCCTTTTACGCTGCCTTGAGTGGTAGTGGCTCATCCTTTTATGGGCTTTTCCTAGACCCTAATTCGCTCCTTAAGCTTCCTGACAAGCACTTGATTTACAAAGGAGTCATTGACATAACAGGTTAAATCCTTGGGATTTAATGAAAATATTTTGTAAATTTAATATGGACTTAGAATTTATTTTTAAATTTGAAGTTGTCTTAATGACACTAAGTAATTTTTAACCTTTAAATGTTTTTTTATGAAAAGAATTTTTACGTTTATGACAGCGCTTTTCATCGGAGCGGCGGCTACTGCACAAGTAACCGTAACCTTTCAGGTAGATGTAACCAATTATGTAGCAGGTGGTGCTACGCTTGACGCGACAGGTATTCGTGTGGGTGGTAACTTTTCAACCAATGGTGGAACTGCTAACGGTGGTCCAATGGCAGATTGGTCTCCAACAACCCCTACATCAGCTATGACCGATTTAGGAAATGGAATTTGGGAAATTGCCGTTGATTTTCCTACTGCATCCATAGGAGGCTCTTTGTTGTACAAATTTATCAACGGAAACTGGGGAATGAATGAAGGAACAGATCCTGCTAATACTATCGTTGCTGGTGGATGTGGTGTGGATGATGGTTCTGGAAACATCAACCGCACGTTACAAATTCCGGATGCAAATACTACATTAACGTATTGTTGGGATATGTGTACAGCTTCTTGTTCTGGAAGCGGTGCAAACGTTGTAGAAGGTGCCATTTCAAACCTAGTGGTTTCTCCAAACCCTGCAAACGACGTAGCTACGTTTAACTTTACGTCAAATGCGGCTAATGCAGACATCGTTTTATTCGACCTTTCTGGAAAAGTAGTTGCTTCTAAGTCAGTAGCTACAGGGGCCGTTAACAACGTTGAAGTTTCAACTTCGGCTTTATCTGCAGGTTCTTACATCTATCAAGTTACTTCAGCAGGAAGCGTTGTAACAGGGAAGTTGATGAAGAAATAAATAATGTTCATTTCAGGAAAAGCCTATGTGAAAACGTAGGCTTTTTCTTTATCCTTTTGGTATGAAAAACACTCTAATTTGGTTAACCCTTCTTTTAGGATGGTGTGGAAAATTCTCCGCGCAAATTTTGGAAGTTACCCCCGCTTTTCCAACCGTGAATGATGTAGTTACCATTGTGTACGATGCCACACAAGGCAATGGCGCTTTGGTGGGAGTGAATCAAGTATATTGTCACACCGGCTTAATAACTTCCGCGAGTACTTCGCCAACCAATTGGTTGTTTGTTCAAGGAAACTGGGGCCAGGTTGATGCCAATGTCCAAATGACCAATCTTGGAAACAATAAACATTCTATCACTATTGATATCGATGCCTTTTATGGTTTCCCCGTTAATACCAATGTACTAAAGCTAGCTTTTGTTTTTAGAAATGCCAACGGCTCAATCGTCGGTCGTGAGACCGATGGAAGCGATATTTACTATGATGTTTACCCAGTAAATGGGGGACTTCAAGCTGCAATTTTTAATCCAAGCCAACCTCCTTTGTTGGACTTAAACCAGAATTTCGCCTTTAATGCCCAGTCCAATCAATCCGCAAACCTCACATTAAAAGAAGATGGAATAGTGGTTCAATCTTCTCCGAATGCGACCCTAATCAATACGAACATTACCGCTACTACTCCAGGAACTCACCTGCTCCTTTTTGAGGCAGATAATGGGATTTCGGTGGTGAAAGATAGCGTTTACTATACCGTTAATCCCCCAATTACCTATCAAAATCCTCCGGTTGGCACAAAGAACGGTGTCACCCTGTTAAATGATTCTACCGCTCTTTTTCAATTGTATGCGCCCGAGAAAGATCATGTTTATCTGGTTGGTGACTTTAATGGATGGTTACCCTCAGGGACCTATCACATGAATTGTTCCTTAGATTCTACGCGTTGGTGGTTGGTGGTCGGAGGTCTTTCGCCAGGGCAGACCTATGGTTACCAGTACTTAATTACCAATCAAGGACGCTATGCTGATCCATTGAGCACCTTAATTTTAGATCCCAACAACGATAACTTCGTGGGCAATACTACTTTCCCGAACATGCATCCCTATCCAACGGGTTTGACCACGGGATTCGTTTCCGTTTTTCAAACTACCCCCCCAACGTATACCTGGCTAAATACTGGGTTTAATCGCCCCGCCAAAAAAGACTTAGTAATCTATGAATTGTTGGTGCGTGATTTCGTTTCAGCCCGAAATTATCAAACCCTAATCGACACCATTGCCTACCTTGATCGCTTAGGAATTAACGCTATAGAACTTATGCCTAATCTTGAATTTGAAGGCAACCAAAGCTGGGGGTACAATCCATCCTTTCATATGGCTTTGGATAAATATTATGGGACCGCCCAAAAGTTCAAAGAATTTGTCGATACCTGCCATGGAAGGGGAATTGCTGTTATCATTGATATGGTATTGAACCATGCCTTTGGACAAAATCCCATGGTCAATATGTATTGGGATCCCGTAAACAATCGGCCAGCGGCTAATAATCCTTGGTTCAATGCTGTGTGTCCCCATCCGCCGAATTGCTGGGGGTATGACTTTAATCATAGCCGACCTGCCACTCGGGAATACCTTGATCAGGTGAATCGCTATTGGATTCAAACCTATAACATCGATGGTATTCGATTTGATTTTACCAAAGGGTTCGCAAATACCACGGCGAATTTCAGCGTAGAACGAATTAATAATATTAAGCGAATGGCGGATAGTATTTGGGCAATTGATCCGACGCACTACATAATTCTTGAACATTGGTGTGACAACAACGAAGAAAAACAGCTAGCAGATTATGGGTGCATGCTGTGGGGAAATGTCACCTATGGATATCAAAATTCAGGCATGGGATATATTGCAAATTCTAGCCTAACCAACGGAATTTATTCCAACCGGACTTGGACAGTTCCACATTTAATTACTTACATGGAAAGCCATGATGAGGAACGTCTGATGTATGAAGCCATCACGTTTGGGAACGCCTCCAACCCCGCTCATAATGCAAAAGATCCGTATACCGCCCTTGGTAGAATGCAAGGGTTGGCTGTGGCTTTTTTGTCGCAGCCCGGGCCAAGGATGATTTGGCAATTCGGTGAGTATGGTTATGATATAACCATTGACTATCCCTGCAGAACGTGTAATAAGCCCATCCTATGGAATTACCTTCAACAGGGACGAAGAAGGCAACTTCTTGACGTTTATAAGGCTATGCTGCACTTGCGAAACAATTATGAAACGTTTCGGTCATTGGATTTTCAAGCAAGCCTTGGTGCAGGGATTAAACGCATGATTATGAATCATCCTACCATGAATGGTGTTAGTTTAGTGAATGTGGATGTGAACGCCGCCAATGGAATTCCAGCCTTTCAGCATACCGGTTGGTGGTATGAGTATTTCAGTGGGGATAGCTTGAATGTTTCCAACGTCAATGCCGCCATACCATTGCAACCAGGAGAATATCGGGTGTATACCGATGTTAAACTCCCTAAACCATTCATTACATCCGTAGCATCGATTGATGAAATTGACAACCCTTCCTTTGAATTCTCTGTTTTTCCAGTGCCCCTTCAAGAGCAAGTTTCCGTGGAATTTGTGTCCCCAACCGCTTTATCCACCAACCTATGCATTTTTAATGAGCAAGGTGCTTTGGTAGTAGAAAAATCGTTCGATTCAAATGAGGGCAAAAACGTTGTTTCTCTTCCGACCTCGTTCTTGCCATCGGGTACTTACCTGGTCGTCTTGCGGCTTGGGACCCATTTTTCGTGTAAAACCATTATGAAATGACGCTTAGGGGCTTGATTTTGGCTTTAATACCATTGGCTTCCTTTGGTCAACTGGTTCATCCACCAAATTCTCCGGCATTTCTTCAGAATGAAGTAGCCAAAATCTATATTACCATGAACGCCCAAGATTTTTCTACCATGGTAGGGGATAGTCTCGGCACTTCTTATGAATTTCCAGCCACCTTTATCTACCAAAGTTCAATGGTGAATGATACCGTGGATACGGTGGGCATACGACTGCGGGGCAATACCTCTCTTCAATCGGCTAAAAAGTCCTTTAAAATTGACTTTAATGTGTTTCAACCGGGCTTCAAATGGTATGATTTAAAAGGATTGAACTTAAATGGAGAACATAACGATGTTTCTATTATGCGCAGCAGAACCTGCCATGAAATGTTGCGATGGGCTGGTCTACCCTGTCCAAGAACCTCTTACGTAGAATTATACATCAACAACGAGTACAAAGGTCTCTACATCAATGTTGAGCATTATGACGATCAATTTTTAGAAGCACGGTTTATAGGCAACGATACTGGAAATTTATACAAGGCAAAGTGGGGCGCAGATTTAACGTTTCAAGGGAACAATGCGGCCCCTTATCAAAACGTATATGAGTTAAAAACGAATGAACTTCAAAACGATTTTTCGGGGTTGATTCATTTTATTGACGTCTTGAACAATGCTACAAATGCAGAATTCCCTTGTGCTATTCAGGAGGTATTGGACGTCGATTTGTTCTTAAATTCTTTAGCCCTTCAAGTGCTTACGGGTCATTGGGATGGATACGCATTCAATAAAAACAATTATTATCTATACCAACGTCCATCCGATGGTAAATTTGTTTTCATAGAGTACGATATGGATAATACCTTCGGCGTGGATTGGTTCAACATCGATTGGCATGTTAGAAACCTGTACGCATGGTCTCCTTCCAACGCACCACGCCCCCTGTACACGCGAATGATGCAGGTACCCTATTTTAAGGATCGGTACTCGTACTATATTCAACAACACTTACAGTCTTTTTTTAATACAACCTACATGCTTCCAATTTGGGAGGCGACGCAAGACTTAATTGCCCCCTCGGCAATAGCCGATGATTATAAAGGGTTGGATTATGGTTTCAGCGATCAAGATTTTTTAGACGCGATAACAAACCCATGGGGGAGCCACGTTTCAACCTCCTTGGTTGATTATTTGGCCCAACGGCACAATACGGCCGCCAACCAACTCCAAAATGCTGGGTTAACGAATCCATGTTCGTTGAGTAATTTGACTGAAACAGATCCTTACGCTCCTCAGCAAGTTACTTATTTTGATCTTTTGGGTCGAGAAATCCTCACTCCTGAACCCCAACAATTTTACCTCGAAGCATCCCCTTCAGGTCTTGTTAAGAAAAAATACCTTTGTCCATGAAATTCTTTGTTCTGATCCTATTTGCGCTTTGCTGGGGGAATATTTCTGCCCAAAAAAAGAGTCCCTTGATGCACATCGAGCCCCCAAATTGGTGGGCGGGAATGGAACATCATCAAGTTCAATTGCTGTTGCATGGTACCAACATTCGAGAGGATTCCATATCCATACCAGGGCTTCCAATTTTGGAGGTTAAAAGGACGACTAATCCTAATTATCTTTTTGTTACCATCGAAACGAAAGGACGAAATCCTGGGATGTATCCAATAGAAATTACGCGCGGTAAGAAAACGATAGCTTCCCTTTCATACGAATTAAAAGAACGGGAATACCAATCTAAAGAACGCACGAGTTTTACCCCTTCTGACGTGATTTATCTTTTGATGCCTGATCGATTTGCAAACCAAATAACAGGCATTGATACCTATCCTGGCATGGCAGAGCCCGCCAATCGTTCGCTTCCCGGAGGCCGTCACGGCGGTGATATTATGGGAATCATGGATCATTTGGATTATATCAAAGAACTTGGTGCTACCACGATATGGACCACCCCATTGTTAGAAGACAATGAACCTACGTATTCCTACCATGGATACGCTCAGTCCAATTTATATCAAGTGGACCCACGATACGGATCAACAAGCTGGTATAAGGAACTCGTGCGTGAAGCACACCGAAAGGGTTTAAAAGTTATTAAAGATGAGGTTCCCAACCATTGGTCAAGTAAACACTGGATGATGCAGGACTTGCCCACCCAAGACTGGATCCACCAATTCCCTACCTTCACGCGCTCCAGCTATCGCACCAGCACCCAAATGGATCCTTATGCCAATGAAATGGATAAGCGGGCATCGGAAGAGGGTTGGTTCGATAACAGTATGCCCGATATTAATCAATCGAATCCACTGGTTTTAAAGTACTTGATTCAGAATACACTATGGTGGATTGAGTACGCCGAATTAGATGGACTTAGGGTAGACACCTATTCCTACAACGATAAGCATGCGATTGCTCAATGGACTAAAGCCATTCGAGAGGAATATCCGAACCTCAATTTGGTGGGTGAAATTTGGATGCATGACCAAGCTCAAATTTCCTATTGGCAAGATAATAGTCCAATTGGTGCACTAGATCAATACAACAGCCATCTGCCCTCAGTAATGGATTTTACACTTCACGATGCCATCCTTTTGGCGTTCAACGAAAGGAATCAAGGGTGGGATCAAGGGATGGTTCGTATTTATGAGAATTTTGTCAATGATTTCTTGTACGCGAACCCAAACAACGTGTTGATTTTTATGGAAAACCACGATACGAAGCGGTTTAACGAATATTGTCCCACTTTGCAGGATTATAAGCTGGCATTAACTTTAATCGCAACTACTCGGGGAATTCCTCAAATTTATTATGGGACAGAAATTGGAATGAAAGGATCCAAGGATGTGGGTGATGCCGATATACGAAGGGATTTTCCTGGAGGTTGGGAAACAGATCCGCAAACGGCATTTTATAGCGAGGATAATCCATTGAAAAAACATCAAAAAGGTCGAACTTCAGACCAAGAAGCGTATTTCCAATTTACTAAAAAAATCCTGAATTGGCGTAAAACCAAAGAAGTCATACACAAGGGGCAATTAATTCAATTCGTTCCACAAGATAATTGCTACGTTTATTTTAGGGTTTTAGAAGGACAAAAGGTCATGGTGGTTATTAATAATAACGTAGCACCCACGACCTTAAAATTGGATCGTTTTCGTGAGGTTCTAGGGAATGCAGGGTCTGGTAAAGAGGTGCTTTCAGGTAGTCCGGTTTACTTAAATGTTCCCTCGATGGAGGTAGGAGCAAAAACGGCCTTAATTATTGAGGTACAATGAAAAATCTGGTTTTTTTATTTTTATTTTTCAGCGCACCGGGTTGGTGTCAAAACCCTAAACGGACGTTTAAAGCGATAGAAAATCTTCCCGAAGGCATTAAAGTTACAGTGTCTGACGGTGTTTATATCTTTCGTTCTTACGGTCCAAATGTTATAGAAACTACCTTTATCCCCAATGGGCAAAAGCACATCGCCGCCTCCCATGCCGTGGTTCAGATGCCGGAAAAAGATCCTTTTACGTGGGCCGCGTCTTCCAATGCCATAGTACCTCCCTTCATAGATATTTACCACAAGCGAGACCGTGATAAACGCATGAATCCCTGCATCGTAATCGAGACCCAACCCTTTAAAATATCCTATTTTAACCACGGTCGGTTTCTGATTTCAGAACGATGGGGGTATGATGTAGACACCACCGTTGAAAAAATACAATTCAACCTTCGAAAGGATGAAAAACTGTTGGGTACGGGTAACCGTGTTTTGGGAATGAACAGAAGAGGGTATCGATTGCCTTTATATAACCAAGCGCATTACGGATACGAAACCCATTCTGAGCAAATGAACTATTCCATGCCTCTGGTAATTTCTGACCAAGGGTATATGATTCATTTTGACAATTCCTACACCGGATTTTTAGACTTGGATGCCCGAAAGGATAGTTCGCTAACCTACGAAACTTCAGGGGGTAGGAAAACCTACCAAATCATTGCGGGAGATCATTGGAAAAATCTAGTCACTACCTACACCGCATTGACGGGGAGGCAGCCTTTGCCGCCGAGATGGGCATTTGGGAACTTTGCGAGCCGATTTGGTTACCATTCGGAGCAAGAGGCACGGAATATTGTCTCAAAATTTAGATCGGATAGCATTCCTTTAGATAATATTGTCTTTGACCTTTATTGGTTCGGTAAAACCATTCAAGGTACCCTCGGTAATTTTGAATTTGACAAGGACAGCTTCCCTGAACCTAAAAAAATGATTCAGGATTTTAAGGAGGATAAAGTCAATACCCTACTTATTACAGAACCTTTTGTGCTTACTACTTCAAAAAATTGGGAATATGCCAAAGACAATAATTTATTATGTACCGATATTTCAGGTAAAAAACCCTATACCTATGATTTCTATTTTGGAAATACGGGGTTATTGGATATTTACAAACCTCAGGCAAAAGCTTGGTTTTGGAGCATTTATAAAGGGCTCATTGATCAAGGTGTAGCCGGTATTTGGGGGGATTTGGGGGAGCCAGAAGTCCATCCCAAAGATTTATACCATGCGGCGGGCCCGGCCCATGCCGTTCATAATATTTACGGCCACGATTGGGCTCGTTTGATTCGAGATGGCTACAAACAGGATTTCCCAAGGGCCCGTCCTTTCATTTTAATGCGTTCAGGGTATTCTGGCTCTCAGCAATTTGGTATTATTCCATGGACGGGTGATGTTAATCGTTCGTGGGGTGGATTAAAACCACAGGTGGAGCTTTCCCTTCAAGCGGGCTTACAAGGGCTCGGCTACCTTCATTCGGATTTGGGAGGATTCGCCGGGGCGAATGATGATACCGAATTATATATACGATGGTTGCAATACGGGATTTTTCAACCCATTTACAGGCCCCATGCCCAAGAAGAGGTTCCGAGCGAAGCCATCTTTAAAGCCCCCGCCATTAAAGCCCTCGCGAAAAATGCCATCGATTGGCGGTATCGTTTGCTTCCTTACAATTACACCCTGGCATACGAAAATTCGACAAAAGGATGGCCATTGATGAGGCCCGTATTCATGGAATTTCCCGACCGGAAGGACTTCATCGATCGTTCCGATTGCTACATGTGGGGACCCGATATCTTCGTTATTCCAATCACCGAAAAAGGACAACATACCGTAAAAATTGATTTCCCCGATGGGAAACCATGGTTTAATTTATATACCGATGAGCGAGTAGTTCCTGAACAATGGGTTTCTATGGCCCGATGTTTTTGGGGCACTAAAATGAAATTAACGTGGAGTCAACCGAAAGAGGATACCCTATCCCTAGATAATATTCCTGTTTTTGTCAAAGCCGGAGCGTTTATTCCAATGGCCAAAAAGGGCATTCAATCCACAGCTGATTATTCCATGTCTGAGGTTGAAATTCATTTTTATTACGATCCCTCCGTTGAAAAATCGACAGGGAAATGGTTCGAAGACGATGGACTTACCTTCCAGGATTTTACAGCCAATGGGGCTTGTTATTCCTTGTTTGAATTCGAATACCAGAAAAAACATGGGAATCATGGAGAGGTTTCGGTTAACGTAACTAGCCCTTATTGCAAACCCTTCAGCCCTGAGGTGACTTTGGTGATTCATAACGTCGACAATCCCGCTAAGGTTCGTGGCAGAAAAAACAGATATAGCTTCGGTTCAGCGTACCAAGAATGGTACGATCCATCGACTAAAACCCTACGGCTTTCCTACGGCTTATTTGCCGATAATAGATTGAAAATCAAATTCAAGTAATTTTCTTTGTGTCATTATGACATTTTGAAAAAAAAAGTATATTTGAAACCACAATAAAAATGTTAATCTACTAATTAAGCAACGGTGATGAAACAAAATTTTATACAATCCTTTTTTACGGTACTCGCTTTTATTTGTGTTTCCATGGCTTTTGGGCAAACTGGAAAGATTAAGGGCACGGTAACTAATAAATCAGGGAGCCCTGAAGAAAACGTTAAAATTTCGGTAACCGGTCCCTCTACGGGAGTGGCAATGACCAATGCCTCTGGTCTTTATGAAATTCCAAACCTTAAAGACGGTCAGTACCAATTAAAATTTGAAAAAGTAGGCTTTGAGTCAACATCCTTATCGGTTTCCATTACCGGAGGCGCCACCGTTCAAGGCAATGTGGCCTTTGGTCTAAGCGAGAAGACGACAGGAGAAATCGTAGTCATCGGTTATGGAACGACCCGCTCAAAAGATTTAACCGGTTCGGCTACGGTCATTAATGAAAAGAACTTCTTGAAAGGTTCCATCGCCACCCCTGAACAGTTGCTAATGGGTAAGGTCGCAGGATTAAAAGTTACTTCCAACGATGGGGCTCCTGGTTCCGGAAGTACTTTACGCTTGCGGGGAGGAACGTCTTTGAATGCTAGTAATGATCCGCTAATTGTAGTGGATGGTGTTCCTTTAGACAACGGTGGTATTGCCGGTGCAGCAAACCCTCTTTCGTTAATAAACCCTAATGATATTGCCTCATTCGTGGTATTAAAAGATGCGTCTGCTACGGCTATCTATGGTTCTCGTGGTGCGAATGGCGTTATTATCATTACCACCAAGAAAGGTTCAGGATTGCAAGATGAAGTTCGGATAACCTTTGACACGAAGACATCGGTTTCAACCATTGCAAAATACGCAGATGTCCTCTCTGCGGATTCCCTTCGTGCCTTAGTCAACCGTAAAGGAACAAATGCGCAGAAACTGCTCTTAGGCACGGCCAATACCGATTGGCAACGAGAGGTTTTTAGAAACGCCTTAGTAACCGATAACAACGTCTCCATCACCGGAGGTATAAAAAAACTTCCGTACCGTTTGTCCGTCGGAAACCGATATGAAAATGGGCTCTTAAAGCGAGATAATATGAATCGAACCTCGTTCAATTTAAGCCTTACCCCGACTTTATTGGATGGTGCCTTAAAGCTTGAAATGAATCAGAAAGTGGTTCAATCCAGATCGTTCTTCGCCAATAGAGGGGCCTTGGGTGCTGCCTTTTTTGACCCAACACAACCGGTGTACTCAGGAAACGACACGCAATACGGAGGATATTTTGAGTGGATTGATAACAATAAACCGAACACCCTTTCTGCAAGAAATCCTTTGGGACTTATCATGCAGTCAGAAGATAAGAGCATCGTTAATCGATTGATAGGAAATCTTAAAGCCAGTTATGCGCTCCCGTTTTTACCGCAAGTAAAAGCAGTAGTAAATGTTGGTACCGATCAATCCGAAGGAATAGGATTCACCAAAACCCTTGCGTCTTCTGCTGCAGGGTATTTTACCCAAGGAAGGTATTGTGAATACCGTCAAACCAAGGGAAATCGCCTGATTGAAGCATATGCTAATTACAACTCCGAAAACAAGCTCGCAGGCCAGCTCTTAGATATTACGGCGGGTTATTCCTACCAAGATTGGTATACTTCGAGCCCAAATAACCCAACCTATAATCAAGCAAAGGACTCGATAATCGAATTGGCGGCAGCCAATGCCTTCTACACCAAAAATGTTCTTTTGTCCTATTATGCGCGAGCCATCTACACGTATCATGATAAATACGTTGTCAACGTTTCTATGCGTCGTGATGGGTCTTCTCGCTTTAGTCCAGCGCAGCGTTGGGGATGGTTCCCTGCAGCTTCAGCAGCTTGGATCCTTAGCGAAGAGAATTTCTTGTCCAATTTCAAAGCCTTGAATATGTTAAAACTTCGTGCTGGATACGGTATTACCGGCCAGCAAGATGGTATTGGTGATTACGCCTACATTGGAAATTATTTTGAAGGGGCGTCTACCGCACAATATGCTTTTGGAGGACAATACTACACGGTATTTCGTCCCGCCGGTTTCGACGCTAATCTTAAATGGGAAACAACGAAAAGCTATAACATCGGTTTGGACTTCGGATTCCTAAAAGATCGAATATCCGGATCTATTGACTTGTACAGGAAAGTGACTTCTGATTTATTGGCAACGGTTGCGGTACCTGCCGGTACAAATTTCACAAACCAGATTTTAACGAATGTTGGTGGAATGGAAAACAAAGGCGTTGAGGCGAGCCTAAACCTTGGCTTAATCGCTACAAAAGACATGCGTTTAGATTGGATGATAAATGCTACCTATAATAAAAACCAAGTAACTAAACTCTCGCAAATTAATGATCCGTCTTCCATCGGAATTTTAGTAGGCGGAATTGCGGGCGGAATTGGTAACCAAGTTCAAATTCATCAAGTAAGCTATCCTACCTTTACGTATTTTGTTTACGAGCAGCAATACGATGTAAACGGAGATGTCATTGAAGCGGGTCAGCAGGCAAGCATTGACATGAATGGAGACGGTCAAATTACCACAGCTGATAAATGGAAAGATACCAATGCCTTTGTAGATCGAAACAACGACGGGGTAATTAACGTTAAGGACCGCTATTATGCTGGACAGGTAGCACCAAAAGTATTTCTCGGAACGGCCTTAAATTTCCAGTGCGGAAAATGGTATGCAGGTGTTTCCATGCGAAGTGAGTTGGGTGCCACCATTTACAATAACATTCACTCCAATAGTGGTACGTTTACTGGGGTAGAGGGAACAAAAAAATACCTGAATAATATCAGTTCATTGTACTACCAGGACGAAGTTCAAAAAACCACAACCAACCAGTTGTTATCCGATCACTATTTGGAAAAAGCGAACTTCTTACGCGTGGATAACATTAACGTAGGGTATAATTTTGGCAAATTAGGATTTTTGAAAAACGCCGTGGGATTGAACGCAGGTATTTCGGTTTCAAACGTTTTTGTCGTAACCAAATATTCTGGTCAAGATCCTGAAGTTGGGGGTGGGGTAGACAATAATTTCTATCCTCGTCCTAGAATGTATACCCTGAATTTAACCTTTGATTTTTAATCTAGTACCTATGAAAAAGTCAATTTTTTATGCAGTATTTGTAGGAATCCTTTGGATAGGGAATTCCTGTAATAAACAATTAAACCAATCACCGAAATACGGACTAAACGCCGAAACGGTATATAAAGATCCGAACAATTACATTAAGGTTTTAGCGAAGCTGTATTCGGGATTATCCATGACAGGTAACCAAGGTCCTGCGGGTCAAGCGGATATCGCGGGAATCGATGAAGGCTTTTCGGCCTATGTAAGGGTGTTGTGGAATTTACAGGAATTACCTACCGATGAAGCCGTTTGCGGATGGAACGACCCGGGCATACCTGAATTGGTTAAAAACGATATAAACGCCGAAAACGTTTGGGTAAAAGGAATGTATTATCGCATCTACTACCAAATAACCTTATGTAATGAGTTTATCGGTCAATCCAGCGATGCAAAATTGGAAGAACGAGGGTTTAGTGAAAACGATAAACAAATGATTCGGACCTATCGAAACGAGGCACGTTTCCTTCGTGCTTTAAGTTACTATCACGCCATGGATTTGTTCGGCAATGTACCTTTTGTGGATGAAAACGATCAGGTGGGCGCTTTTCAACCCGAACGTATTACGCGCTCCGATTTATTTAACTACGTAGAATCAGAATTGTTAGCCATCGAACCTTCTTTAACCTCTGCTGCTACGGTTGTATATGGGCATGCCTCAAAAGCTGCAGCTCAAACCTTGTTGGCTAAGTTGTATTTAAATGCGGAAGTGTATACAGGGACAGCACGTTGGGCTGATTGTAAGGATTATTGTCAGAAAATCATTGATGCTGGGCCCTTCACCCTGGACGACAGGTACCAAGATTTGTTTTTAGCGGATAACAATTCTTCACCAGAAATCATCTTCCCAGTGGTTTATGATGGTTTATATGCACAAACCTGGGGTGGAACCACCTTTTTGGTCTGTGCTTCCTTGGGGGGCTCTATGGTTGCTGCAGATTATGGGGTTAATGGTAAGTGGGCAGGCCTACGGGCTACTGAAGCATTGGTGAACAAATTTGTAGATACTACCCAAGATTCACGCTTTCTATTTTACACTACAGGGCAAACCAAAGACATTACTTCTCTTAGTACCTTTACTCAAGGATACGCGAATCCTAAATTCAAAAATGTCACGAGTACTGGCAGCCTTGGATCAAACAGTGCCAATTCTCCCCATACGGACATCGATTTTCCCATGTTTCGATTGGGAGATGTTTACCTGATGATGGCAGAAGCGAGCTTGCGATTGGGTGACCAAGGAACAGCGCTTCAGTATGTTAATGCGATTCGCAGCCGCGCTTATGGAAACAGTAACTTTAACTTAGCCTCGGTTACCCTTTCGGATATTATCGATGAAAGGGCTAGGGAACTTCAGTGGGAAGGTACACGTAGGACTGACTTAATTCGATTCGACTTATTTGCGGGCGCTACCTATCTATGGCCGTTTAAAGGAGGGGATGTAGCTGGTATCGGTATCGATCCTTATTTGGAATTATATCCACTGCCTACCTCTGACCTCATTTTAAATCCGAATTTAATCCAAAACCCAGGATATTAATACAGCGTTGATTGATGGAGAAGGGGTGTGCCGAAAGGCCCCCCTTTTTTATTGTATACGAACTTGGTAGGTAAGCGAGGCAATCCAATACGAACGATTCGAAAGAAATGCAGTGCGCTTTCCGAGGGCT
>Ga0255078_1000216_pt1 | contig 16417 bp, 22 predicted proteins | sample Colum_Atlam_RepA_FD_188462 | JGI IMG/M metagenome (GOLD analysis project Ga0255078, IMG submission 188462) | Freshwater microbial communities from Columbia River, Oregon, United States - Colum_Atlam_RepA_8h | ecosystem: Environmental > Aquatic > Freshwater > River | place: USA: Oregon... | reverse complement strand
AACTAAGCCTGGTTCCAATCGGCGCGTTTGGTGATATGGCTAACATCTCACAAGTGGCTGCAAGTATCCACCATGAGACAGAGGAAATCAGCAATACTGAAACACAGGAACCGATTGAAAAGGAAACAGAAATGTCCGAACCAGTAGCACCAGCAGTTGAAGCAACTATCCCAACCGCACCAATTTTTGCACAGGCCAAGCGTGAATTTGCATTGCCAACCGCTGGCGAATACATGGCCGCGTATCACGCAGGCGGTGACACATTCGCAAACGTGAACAAAGCAGTTGCTGAATACACAGCGTCAAAGAAAACAGCATTGCAAGCAGCCGCTGGTGACGTACTCACCACCGACACCCCAGGTTTGCTACCTGTTCCAGTACTTGGGCCATTGGTTCAAGATCTCAATTTCTTGCGTCCAGTAGTCGAAGCATTAGGCGCTCGCGCTTACCCAGACAGCGGACAATCAAAAACCTTCATTCGTCCAACGATTACTACCCACACCAGCGTTGCTGCACAGTCACCAGAATTGTCTGCTGTATCTGCAACCACAATGGTCATTGCATCAAACAGCGTGAGCAAAACAACGTTGGCTGGACAGGTCACATTGTCTGTGCAAGATATCGATTTCACTAGTCCAAGCGCAATGTCATTGATCCTCAATGACTTGATGGGCGAAGCAATGATTGCCAGCGATAATTTGGCAGCAGACAATCTTTTGGCCGCAGCAAACTCATCTGGTGTGTGGGACGGTACTCCAGAGGATTTGTTGAAGTCCGTTTATGACGCAGCAAACGATGTTGCATCAGGCCGTAACTGGATGCCAACACACATGTTTGTTTCGGTTGACGTATGGGCACAACTTGGTCAATTGGTGGACAGCAGCAAGCGCCCATTGTTCCCATTCATTGGCGCAGGCCTTACAGGCCAGAACGCATTGGGCGCATCAAGCGCAGGATCGTGGAACGGCACCCCAATGGGATTGCAGTTAGTAGTTGATAGCAACTTTGCTGCAAAAACCATGATCATCACCCGCGTTGGTCAGGGATCAGGCGATGCCTTCGAATACTACGAAAGCATCAGAGGTTTGCAGTCACTTGAAAACCCATCGGTGTTGGGTCGCACGATGTCATTCCATCTCTATGCGTCAACCTTCGCAGCAATCCCTGGAATGATCCGCAAGATTACCCAGGCCTAGTAGAAAGGCGGCCTAACCCGCCATGGCTACTTACACAGTCACCAACAAATATCTGGTTGACAATTACGCAGTCCTGCAATTACTCACCCCCAATGAAATTGCAGTTGGGCAATCCATCACCGTTGCTGGTGTTGATGCAACATTCAACGGCACAGTTTCGGTGGTGGCATTACCCCAGTATTTGTTCATTGGCGTAGATGATCAGGGCGATTTGCTCTATGACTATCAGGTACCAATTCAGAACCAGGTGCTGTACGCAAAAACAGCAACCGATGTTGAACGCGTTGCAGCATCAGGCACCGTTGCCTACAACCCTGTTTGCACATGGATTACAGCAACAAACATTGAGGATTGGTTAGGGATCGGCACCGCTACCGCAGCAGATACCACGTTCCTAACGCAATGCGCCAGCGCTGCAAACGCGTTTTGTTATCGCAGACGGCAAGAAGCGGGATACATAGACAGCCTGACCACCAGCCCATCAGGTGACGTGACGCTGGGAACAATCCAATATGGTGGCGCGTTATACCGTCAACGCGGATCAATTGATGTGTTTGCATCGTTTAGCGAAATGGGCACAGCACCAACCACGGGCCTGTCCCCAATCATCAAACAATTGCTAGGTATCTCACGCCCGCAGGTGGCCTGATGCCCGTTGCATACACAGACCTGTTCAATGAGGCGTTGGACGATCTAAAAACCAAATTGGAAACCATCACAGGTTTGCAAGTGGTAACAGATCCCCGAAACCTTGTTCCGCCTTGCGCGTTCATTGGGGCCTGCTCATTCGAAGCATGGAACTACAACATTGTCAAAATCAATTGGCCTGTACAGATCATTTCAATGGGGCCAGCAAACCTTGACGCAATGCGAAACCTGCTAAACCTCACCGCTGGCGTATTGGCTGGCGTTGGATCTGTGACCGCGGGCCGTCCAACCACCGTTGACATTGGTGGCGTGATGTTGCCATGCTATGAATTGACCGTCATGCAGCAGGCGCAAACAGCATGAAATATGTGATCATTTCCCCACGTTTAGGAACACCAGGCGATGAATTTGACCCAGGTGATGACAACGTGGATCATTTGTTGGCTGGCGGGTTTATTAGACAATCCACCGACAAAGCACCAAAACCATCTAAAGTAAAAACCAAACCTAAGGAGTAGAAACCACATGGCAACCAGCACCCTGTTGAGCAATCCAAAAGTCCAAATTGGCGCAGCCATTGGATCAATTGTTGATTTGACTGACCAGACCACCGCAGCAACATTGACGCGCACAGTCGAAGCGCTAGAGGACACCGCATTTGGTACGGGATCACGCACCTACACGGGCGGATTGGAAAACAACGAATTGACCGTGACCATGTACATGTCCTATGCGGCGACAGAAACCTACGCATCATTATCAGCGTTGGTCGGAACAAAATGCACCGTAAAGGTAAATCCTGCATACGGATCAGGTGACAGCGGAACCAACCCAGGTTTCATTTTGACGGACACCTATTTGGAAAGCCTGCCAGTAGTAAACGCATCGCTGGGCGAACTCACAACCGTGGATCTCACGTTCCAGGGCGGTGTTTACAGCGTTGACACCACAGCCTAAATTTCAATAACACAAACTAGACGGAAGGATTGAAATGAAAATAAAACTACGCATCACCCTGAACGAAAACACCCCGCCGCGTGAGGTCACCACAAACCTGCTGGTGATCAGCGAATGGGAAAAATCAGAAAACCGCAAAGTGTCAGACGGCCGTGGCATCGGCGTGAATGACATGGTCTGCTGGGCGTTCCATTTGTACAAATTGGCAGGCGAAACAATGCCAGCCACATGGTCTGAATGGTTGAAACAAAACCCAGACATGGACATTGAAGCGGTGGACACAACAGACCCAAACCCTACGGACGCGGCACCTACCGCCGCCAACTAGCAGAGGTTCTAGTAGCGGTCGGTTGGTGGCCGCCTAACATCGAATTTGACACCCGCGATTTGCAAACAGTCATTACTGTGTTGAATAAGCAAAACAAGGGAAAACGATGAGCGCCACAGCACAAATTGAGGTTTACGGATTGAAAGAGGCGCTGAAAGAATTGCGCCAGGTTGACCCCGATTTACGCAAGACCATCAACAAAGAAGCAAAGGAACTAGCCAAACCCGCTATTGATGATGCAAAGGCCAGTTACCCGCCGCGCCTGCTGTCTGGTATGGAACGCGCATGGACACAACGCGGAAATCAAAAATTTCCGTACAGCCAACAGAAAGCCCAGCGCGGTGTTGGTGTCAAAGTCGATACCAGCAAACGCAATTCAAGCACCATCAGCATCATTCAAAAAGACCCTGCCGCTGCCATTATTGATATGGCTGGAAAACAGGGCGGATCTAACGCCCAGGGCGCACGTTTCATTTCAGCGCTCACGTTGCAGTTTGGTTTGCCTTCACGCGTCATGTGGCCTGCCTATGACCGCAATGCGGGCGCTGTTGAACAAAACATGGTTGAATTGGTGGAACGCGTAATGGACGCTGTCAATAGAAACCTGGTGATGTAATGGCAATCAAAATTCCGATCATTTCCGAATTTGACAGCAAGGGTTTAGACAAGGCTGTAAAGGAATTCCAGAGCCTTGAAGGCGCTGGCGCAAAGGCTGGTTACGCCGTCAAAAAGGCTGCCCTGCCTGCCGCTGCCGCTGTTGGCGCGTTGGGGTATGCGTTGGCTGGTGCCACAAAAGCAGCAATGGAAGATCAGGCCGCGCAAGTCGAATTAGCGCGAACACTAAACGTTTCTGCTAGCGCTACTGATGCACAAATCGCTGCAACGGAAAACATGATCAGCAAAATGTCATTGGCTAGCGGTGTTGCTGACGATGATTTGAGGCCTGCCCTAGCCAGCCTTGTGCGCGGTACAAAAGACATTGGCAGAGCACAAGAAGGTTTAGCCCTGGCAATGGATATTTCCACGGCAACAGGTAAAGACTTAGCAACAGTTTCTGACGCGCTATCGAAGGCCTATGCAGGAAATTTCAAAGGCTTGCGGACACTCTCACCAGAAATGGCGAACCTCATCAAAGAAGGTGCAGACCTCAACACGGTCATGGACGTGCTGGGTGGAACATTTGGTGGCGCTACCGCTGAAGCAGCAGGAACCGCGGAAGGCCAAATGAAACGGTTTGGAATAGCAATTGCGGAAGCAAAAGAAAACATTGGCGCGGCGCTGATCCCGGTGATTGAAAAAGTGTTGCCATTGCTTACCGCGTTTGGCGCGTTCGCACAGGAAAACACCACCGCGTTCATCGTTATCGCTGGGGCTATCGGTGGCATCGCGTTAGCGGTTTTGGCTGTCAATGCCGCGCTAAAGGTTTACAACGCAATACAAGTCATCACAAACGTTCTCACGGCAGTATGGAACGCCCTGCTACTAGCCAACCCAATCACCCTTGTGGTGCTAGCCATCGTTGCCCTGATTGCCATTTTGACCGCGCTGTATTTCAAATTCGATGGTGTCCGCAAAATTGTTGACACAGTATTTGATGCAATAACCACAGGTGTCAAATTCAGTTTTGACGCAATCAAAACCTATTTCACCGCTGTTCTAAATATCTACAAATCAATTTTCAACGGCATCGCCAGCCTGTGGAACAACACCATTGGCAAACTGTCATTCAATTTCCCATCATGGGTGCCAGGTTTAGGCGGTAAAGGTTTCAGCGTTCCAAACATTCCTATGCTGGCGGAAGGCGGAATTGTTACAGGGCCAACGCTTGCCATGATTGGTGAAGCAGGCCCAGAGGCTGTGGTACCACTAAACAAAATGGGTGCAATGGGCGGGGTGACTGTCAACGTCAACGGCGGACTAGCAACTAGCGCCGAAATCGGGCAGGCCGTGGTCAACGCAATACGCGCCTACAACCGCAGCGCTGGCCCAGCAAACATTCAGGTGGCGTGATGCCAGGCGTTGCAGTAATTGACAGCGGAAACTATGACCTACAAGTAGCCACAGGGTTTTCAATCAACGCGTTCACGCTGGACGATGCAACCCGTGGTGTGTTGAATAATACTCAATACGTTTTGGACGGTGAAGGCGAATTTGCCAGCGTCATGGACGGCTGCATTGGCATATCGGTCAAGCGCGGCAGGCGTGATGTTGGTGACCAATTCAGCGCTGGCACTATGTCATTTACTTTGAACGACACATTGGCGGGTGGGGTGTTCAACCCGTTTGATCAAAACAGTCCCTATTTTGACACCGCGGAAGCAAAGCCTGGACTAGCGCCAATGCGTGAGGTGCGCCTAATTCGATACGACACCAGCAATGTGGCTCATGATCTGTTCAATGGTTATGTGGTGAACTATGACTACAATTTTGCGCTAGGTGGCATTGACACAGTCACGGTGTATTGCGCTGACCAATTCTATTTGCTGGCCCAAACCTATTTAGATGAATTCAACCCGTCAGCAGAATTGTCTGGTGCGCGCATTGAAACGGTGTTGGATTTGCCAGAGGTTGATTTCCCGTTGGCTGACCGTGACATTGCCACAGGCACAGTTGAACTAGGACATGACAGCGCCTACACCGTTCCTGCTGGAACAAACGTTTTGCAATACATCAGCCAGATCAACAGCACAGCCGAATTTGGCCGCCTGTTTATGAGCGCCGATGGCAAACTGACATTCCAAAACCGCGTGGGAAATACGCTGTCCGCCAGCGTGGCAGATTTCCATGACGATGGAACAAACATTCCTTATAACGGCGTAGGCATATCATTCGAAGCAGACGCGGTAGTAAACCGCGCCGTGGTCACAGCGTTAGACGGCAAAACAGCGACAGCCACCGATGCCACGTCAATTGCCACATATTTCATTCAGACCAACAGCATCACCAACAGCCTGCTACATGAACAAACCAGCATTGACACCGCCGCCGCATACCTACTAAACGGCGAACCAGAGGCCCGCTACACCAGCGTAGAAACCGATTTCCTGATGTTGACCAACGCCCAGCGCGACACCGTGGCCAGCATTGAAATAGGGAACACCATTACGGTGGAAAAAACGTTCCAAAGCGGATCTGGCACCAGTCAACTAGCCCAGGAACTAAGCGTGGAAGGCATTGAACACACCATCACCGTGGGCGCTGGACACAGTATTTTGCTGTCAACAGCACCAACCACAATTGTGTTTGAATTGATTTTGGACGATCCGCTATATGGCACCATTGATACAGAAAATGTCTTAGAATAGGAAACATGGCAATTCAAGATTTCACCGCAGGGCAAATACTCACCGCAGCCCAAATGGACGCATTGCAGGCCAATGATTACAACTGGACGGTCAGCAACAAAACCGCGTCATACACATTGGTTGCAGCCGATAAGGGAACGCGCATTGTTATGTCAAACGCTGGCGCCACCACAATCACGGTCAACACATCATTGTTCAGCGCGGGTGACACTCTTTTCATTCAAAACATCGGCGCTGGCACATGCACGATCACAGCAGGAACAGCAACCGTTACAACGGCTGGTTCATTAGCGTTGGCACAATGGGGGGGTGGCACGCTCTATTTTACAAGTGCTAGTGCTGCTATTTTTTTTAGCGGTGGCGGTGCCACATACGGCGCTGCAACAGGTGGAACAGGTGTCACTAACGTCACGATTGGCGGCGTAAATTACGCGTACACATCATTTACCAGCACAGGAACATTGACTGTTACTAAATCTGGATTGTTTGATATTTTGGCTTTTGGTGGCGGTGGTGCTGGTGGTGTGATTTCCTCATCAGCAAGCACATATTGGTGCGGTGGCGGCGGTGCTGGTGGTGTGCAACAGTCAGTTATTTATTTGGACGCAAACCAAACCATTACGGTTGGAGCGGGCGGTAGCGGTGCGACTGGTGCAATAGATCCGACCAGCGGAACATCATCGACTATTGGAACATTGCTTAGTGCTGTTGGCGGCGGTTGGGGTAGCCCTAGCGCTGGTGGTGACCGTTCAATTCCGTCAAGCGGTGGAAGCGGTGGCGGTGCGGGACGCTACGGTACGCGCGCAGGCGGTTCAGCGTTTCAAGGCAACGCAGGCGGAACAGCACCAACAGATTTTCCTAACGGTTCAGGCGGTGGCGGTGGCGGCGCTGGCGCAGTCGGTAGTAATGGATCAGGTGCGACTGGTGGCGCTGGTGGCGCAGGTCAGCAAGTAAACACATTTATTGGTGGTGGATCATTGTTCAAGGCTGGTGGTGGTGGTGGTGCTGGACAAACAACAGGTGGTGCTGGCGGAAGCAGTATTGGCGGCGCTGGTGCATCGGGTTCAGCAGTAGGAACGGCAGCAAGCGCAAACACAGCCAGCGGTGGTGGTGGTGCTGGAGATAACGGAACAGCAATTAGAAACGGTGGCAATGGCGGATCAGGCATTGTTTACATTCGATGGAAGGTCTAAGACGTGGCACATTTTGCACAAGTAAACGCAGAAAACATTGTTCAACAAGTGATTGTTATTTCAAACGATGACATTGACAATTTGCCATTTCCAGACAGCGAACCAATTGGACAGTCTTATATTGCATCATTAGGCCTTGCGGGCGATTGGGTGCAAACCAGTTACAGCGGATCATTCAGAAATTTCTTTGCTGGCCCAGGTGTTTTGTTTGATGCAACGTTGGGCGAATATGGCGAATTTGTTGCACCAGAAAAAGTATGAAATGGCGCGCATTGCTGGGGTACGCGTTACTAATCGCGGTAGTGATCTGGGGTTGTAGTGGTTGCACCTATTCAAAAACTAATGTCAAATATCAATGTTTTACAAAGGCCGCATGTGACTAAAACACCAGAACAACACCACGCCTCATTGATTGTTTTTGTTGGCCGTTTGATGGCCTTGTGTTTCACGTTCACGGTCATGGCGTTTATTTACGGAATTTTGTTTGTGGATCAGCCAACCGAACAAGCACCAACAGACGCACAACTAATTGACTTACTTAGCACGTTGTTGGTGTTTTTGACTGGCACATTGTCTGGCCTTGTGGCATCGAATGGCCTGAAATCAAAGCCAGGATCTAGTGCAACCACCGATTAGAAAACTGGTGTTGCCAGCAGATCTGGTGCATTGCAAACCAGGCGAATTGCCAATGAACCTTTTGCGCGATGTAAAGCCGTTTGGAAAATTGCATCATTTAGCAGCCGCTAGTTGGACAGCGATGCGTCAAGCCGCGTTTGCGTCAGGCATCAAACAATTCAAACCAACCAGCGCGGGCGACACCTACCGATCATTAGCCCAGCAACGTGCAGGATTTTTGCAGCGCTATCAATTAGAACCAATCCCTGGTGCATCAACCAGAACGTGGGAAGGGCGCAAATACTATTTGAAACCAGGCAACGCCCCATTGGCTGCACCTGGTTCATCACGCCACAATTTGGGTTTGGCAGTCGATATTGCTGGAACCGCTGATCCGATCTTGTGGAAATGGCTGTGCGAAAACGCCCCGAAATACGGTTGGTCATTAGAGGTGATGCCTGCTGAACCGTGGCATTGGTTTTATTTTGTGGGCGATAAGACCCCGTCAGCGCTAATGCTTGACCCAGCGACACCCGCCCCGTAGGGTGTTCTTATCCCTGACAGAAGGATAAGCAGTTATGGCTGACGCAAAAACATATTTCTATGAGGTTTACACAACCAGTTTGGAAACCAACCAAATGGTCTTAGTGCAAATTTTCCGTGACCCAGACACCCAACAGGTGCTGCATGCCCAACTGTCATTCAAAAACGCCGTTGGGGACACCTGGGGCGTTCCATACCAATTGGAGAAAAAATGACGTTTACAGCAACAAAAATTGTGGCAGGTGTGATTTCAGCCCTAGTGGGTTTTACTCTTGCCATACAGCCTCTAATGAGCCAATCAGAGCCACCTAGCACCACTATTGCGCTAGCCCCGTATTTGATTGAACCAACCACCAGCACGTCTACAGCCAACACGGTTTTCTACATAAACCCATCAGCCACCGCTTGTGAGCAATTTAGCGCGCTGGCCGTCAATCTAGGTTGGCCTGTTGGGCAGCGCGACAAACTGGAAATGGTCATGCACCGCGAAAGCCGATGCACACCAAACGCACACAACAAACAGGACACCGTGGGCCAATCGTATGGCTTGCTACAGGTCAACACCTTTTGGTGCAAAGGCCCGAACAGTTACCTACAAAAAGCGGGCCTGATCACCTCATGTGAAAACCTGTTACACGCTGAAACTAATCTAAAAGCAGGTTTGATTATCTGGACACGGTCAGGTTGGTCACCCTGGCGCACAGCCAAATGATCGAATACCCATTATCGGAAAATTCCATGACAGAGGAAACACGCAAAATGATTACAGACAGAATTGATGCACAAGTAACACCACAAACAAAAGCGGTGATGCAAATGATTGATGACATTTGCAGGCCAGCACACAAACCAAAACCTGTGCGCGATGATTACCTGATCCGCACGTTGAAAGTAATGAAAACAGATTTTGATTTGTCAGGCAATGAAATCTATGCAGAAACATGTTTGCGTTGCATAGAGGAACTAGGCGGCGCGTTGTAACTAATGGCCCGCTATTACACAACTGGTGAGCGTTCCAAATACAATTCCCACACATCAAACAACATTCGAAGCGATGCGAAACGCAGAGAACAACTAGAAAACAGACAGAAGGAAACACCAATGGCATTTGACCTATCTAATTACGAAACCGTAGAAACACGGTTGAACCGATTTTGGGAAACATACCCAGACGGACGCGTTGAAACCACACTAATGAACTATGACGGGGACACCTGCATTGTTCGCAGCGTGATCTGGAAACACCGTGATGATGCACACCCAACCGCTACTGGTTACGCGCATGAAATCCACACAGACCGCGGCGTAAACGCCACATCATTTGTGGAAAATTGTGAAACATCTAGTTTGGGCAGATGCTTAGCCAACATGGGATTTGCTACACAAGGCAAACGGCCTTCCCGTGAGGAAATGCAAAAGGTTGAACGCCAGGGCGGTCAGGTGGCCTCTAGCGCGCAAGTGCATATACCGTCTGGTGCGTTTAGTACACCTAAACAGCAGGGCTACATCAAGAAACTGGCAAAGGACGCAAACATGGACGATTTGAATTTGTTGGAATTCATACAGCGCACCGTGAACCGTGATGATGCTGTGTTGGAATTGTTGAAATCCCATGAAGCCAGCGCCGTGATCGAAGCATTGAAATGAGTTGGGAAAACAAATACCCAGAGGAACCACAGGCCGCCACCGTTGCTGAAATGGTTGACTATTTGCGCGGTGTAATTGACACATTGCGCGCTGAAAAAGCATTGCTAGAAAAGCGCTGTGAAACGTTAGAGGCCAGCAGGGAAACATGGCAGAAACTTGCGGCAGCATGGGAATGGTTAGCGGAAAACCGTGACTGAAACAGAATTCAAAAACATCATCATTGGTGTTGCCAAACGTTTTGGTTGGCTCATTCACCATGATCTGCCAGCGATGAGCAGCGGCGGACGCTGGGCCACACACGTTCAAGGTGATGCAGGTTTCCCTGATTTGCTGTTAGTACACCCCACAGGCAAAAAGATTTTGGCATTGGAACTAAAAAGCGAAAAAGGCAAAACCAGCCCATTGCAGAAACGTTGGCTGTTGGCCTTTGAACAGGCTGGTGTGTATGCCACCGTTATGAAACCATCAGACATGGAATATGTGCTCTACCTGTTGAGCAACCCGCATCAATGATTATGGCATTTGATTATCCTGCCGCGTTTAGTGAGGGCGCATATTGGGCCAGCATGATTGCTGACCGCCTGAAATTGCGCGGGGTGCAATGCTGGACACCAGAACCACCAAAAGACCGCACACAGGAATGGATCACACGCCATGAGAAGGATATTTGCTTGCCGTGGACAGATAAACCGTTAGAGGTCAAAGCGCGCACCCATATTTGTGATGACCAGGGCAATTTGATTTATGACCCGCTATTTGTGGACACCAAATATGGTTATGACATGAAAACGGTGAAACCGTTGGCCTATGTGATGGTTTGTAAGAAAACCGCCAACATCTGGTGCCTGTCACCACGCGCGACATTCGACAAATGGGACGTTGAGGGAACATTTGACAGCAAACGCAAAATTGACATAACGGTGTACACAGCGGCAGCGGATTTGTTTGTGCCATACACCGATCTAGTAGATTTCCTAATTTCTAAACAACAATAGGCAAGCATCACGGCTGTTCCCCGTTTGCATGGGGTGGGGCGTAAACAGGGGAACCTGGGTAGATGATCGCGCCCTGAAACATGCAACACGAAATGGTTTAGGCAAAGCGGTCAGGCAAGGCGTAAACAATCGTCATTGAAATGTGTAGGGATCTGGTTAGGGCAACCCAGAGGGTGGGACAATCACATCTATGCCCGCACACAAAAACAAACAAACAGACATACACAAAACAAACACAACAAACACAAGCCCGTCCTGATGCTCTAACATAAGAAATGACAGCAAGCGCGAAGCGCGCGCTAGCACAAGCCGAAGGCGCGTGAGCAAAATGACAAGACCCAGCACCCCATACGACACAGCGGAATACAAACGCAAACGTGCAGCGCTACTAGCAGACCACCCGCCCTGCCATTGGTGTGGAAATGAAGCAACAACCGCAGACCATTTGGTGGAGTTAGACCGCGGCGGATCCCATGACGAAATGGTGCCCGCTTGCCTACCTTGCAATAGTCGAAGGGGACAGGCCTACAAACGGAAACGTGACGCAATACAAAACCACCACCGCAATGAAGCATTGAAAGACAAAGGCTTTGCAATAACAAAACCAGAACGGATTTTTTATGAGCAAAAACATATGACCCCGACCCAACTCAGTTCTATATCAAAAGACCTGAACCAGCCAGGACTAGAGCCAACCAGCCATGATGGGCCGCGCTTGGAAACTGTGGTGCCTGATGGGCTGGGATCGTTTGGGGCGGATCTGGGGGGCTGGGCTAGGGACGTGCTGGGTATCGAATTGATGCCCTGGCAATTGCGCGCATTGACGGGCCAGTTGGTTCATGACGATGATTTGAATTTGCACAATCGCATTTCATTGGTTTCAACGGCGCGACAGAACGGAAAGACCGTGGCGTTGATGACGTTGGTGGGTTGGTGGCTCACAAAAATGCCGATCATTAGAGGCAAAAAACAATTGGTGCTTTCAACAGCACACAGGCTGGATTTGGCGGTGATGTTGTTTGATGAATTGGCCCCAATCCTTGAAGCCAAATTTGGTGCAAAGGTTTCGCACTCTTATGGGCGCAATAGTGTCACAATGCCTGATGGTTCCCGCTGGTTTGTGCGCGCTGCTGGCCCGTCCGTTGGTCACGGCACCAGCCCAAACCTGATTGTGGCGGACGAAATTTGGGACATAGGTGAAGCAATTGACGGTGGTTTATTGCCGGCAATGCGCGCCCAAAAATCGCCGTTGCTTTCCATGTGGTCAACCGCTGGCACAGAAAATTCACGGGCCATGTTGAAATGGCGTGAGCAAGGCCTTCGAATGATTGATCAAAAGAAAACAGGCAACCTGTATTTTGCTGAATGGTCACCACCACCAGACCTAGACCCAATGAACCCTGCCGCATGGGCATGGGGAAACCCCGCGCTAGGGCACACATTGGCAATGGAAACCATCACCGCGGAAAGCGAAAACCCTGACCGCACACAATTCCTTCGCGCATCATGCAACCTGTGGGTGGCATCGGATCAGGGTTGGCTGAAGCCAGGCTTATGGCAATCATTGCAATTCAATGGGCCGATCCCTGACGGTGGCACCGTAGCCATAGAAAACAGCGTTGATGAAACACGCTATTTTGGATTGCGCGCCGTGGCTTTACCAGATGGACGCACCGCGGTGACCGTTGAATTTATGGTGGACACATACGCCCAGGTCATGGAACACGTTGAACGATTGAACCAAAACCCTGCAATCAAATTTGCTATTACCCCATCAATTGATTTGCATTGGCCGTTGCATTTAGAACGCAAACGGGTGGTGGTTGGCTATGGCGAAATTTTGAAATGGACTGATCCTGTTCGCCAAATGATCCGCCAAAAATTGTTGGTGCACACAGGTGAAACCATGCTGGCTGAACATATCCAGCGCGCGGTTGCCGTCAGGTCACAGGGATCAATTGCGCTGTCATCACAGCGTTCAAGTGGCCCTATCGAATTAGCGCGCCTAGCGGTCTTTGCAGCAGCGTTGACTAGCAAACCAAAAACTGGTGGCAAACCCATGATGGTTGTTTCAAATGGCTAATATGAAAACGGCACCAGGCTGGCCTTCGCCTTCTGTCGGGTTTCGCATAGCCTGGTGTCACCATCAACAACCCAATGTGTGTAATGCTTGACGCATGGCTATTTTTTCGCGCACCAAACAGGCTGCAATTTCCACCCATGTAGGTGAACCAGCGGTGGCAGGCGGATTTGCGCCAGGCTATTCATCATCGAATGTTGGCGTAAACATGATCGGCCAGTACTACACCTACCGCGAAGGTGAACAAAGAAACGCTGCCGTTTCGGTGCCAACCATCAACCGCGCAAACTCACTTTTCAAATCAGTTATTGGTTCAATGCCGTTGAAAATGTACAACGAAATGTGGAACGGCGATGAAATGGAAAAGGTGTACATTGCACCGCGTTCATGGTTACGCCGCCCAGATCCATCTGTTTCATACCAGTTTTTGATGGCGTGGACGCTGGACGATTTGCTGTTCTATGGGCGCGCGTTTTGGTACATCACCAGCCGAACCGCTGACGGTTACCCTGCATCGTTCACACGTTTGCCAGCGGGATCAATCACCACCACCGACATGGCCCCACCAGTCTGGTTTGCCCCATCATCACAGGTGTATTTTCAGGGCGGTGAAATTGACCCAGCAAACCTTGTGCAATTCTTATCACCTGAACAGGGCCTGGTTTATTCCGCGCCAAATGCAATTGATACCGCGTTGAAATTAGAGCAAGCGCGAAACCGTAACGCATCATCATCAATTCCAGCGGGCATATTGCGTCAAACAGAAAACAGCGAACCACTAAGCGCCCAGGAACTTTCTGATCTGGCTGCACAATTCAATGCAGCGCGCGCCACAAATCAAACCGCAGCATTGAACCAGTATTTGACCTACACAGAAACCGCTGCAACACCAGACAAAATGCTGTTGATTGAAGCCAGCCAATATCAGGCGCTGGAAATGTCACGCCTAGCAAACGTTCCGCCATACCTTGTAGGCGTAGCAACTGGCGCGTACTCATACCAATCAAGCCAACAGGCCCGCGCTGACCTGTACCTGTTCGGTGTCAAACTGTATGCAGATGCCATAGCGGGCGCGCTGTCAATGGATAATGTTTTACCGCGCGGCACATATGTCGAATTTGATGCTGATGAATACCTAGAGGAAAATTTTATGGCAGACAAAATGGACAGCACAGAAACCGTTATTGAGGAAAACACACAAGAGGAGTTAGCAAACCAATGATCAAACTAATTGCAGGCGATTTCACCCTAGACGCAGCGCAAGGCGAACAGCCACGCCGATCAATTTCTGGAACCGCGGTTCCATACAACGTTCCCGCCCGCGTGAGCGATGGAACAGAGGTTATTTTTCGCCCTGGTTCCCTGCCTGTTGAAGGCAAGGCCCCGCGCCTGTTCATGTACCATGATGCCTCAATGCCAGTTGGTGTGGTCACAGAGCGCGTGGACACCGAACAGGGAATGATGTTTACAGCAAAAATTAGCGCCACCACATTGGGCAATGACGCGCTAGTAATGGCATCAGACGGCACCATTGACCAGGTCAGCGTTGGCGTGAACCCAACAAAGTTTTCCTACGATGAAGCAGGAACCATGATTATCGAAGCAGCCGAATGGCAGGAACTAAGCCTGGTTCCAATCGGCGCATTTGGTGACATGGCTAACATCTCACAAGTGGCCGCAAGTATCCACCATGAGCCAGAGGAAATCAGCAATACTGAAACACAGGAACCGATTGAAAAGGAAACAGAAATGTCCGAACCAGTAGCACCAGCAGTTGAAGCAACAATCCCAACCGCGCCAATTTTCGCACAAGCCAAAAAAGAATTTGCATTGCCATCAGCAGGCGAATACATGGCCGCTTACCACATCGGTGGCGACACGTTTGCAAACATCAACAAGGCTGTGGCTGAATACACCGCATCAAAGCGCACCCCATTGCAGGCAGCAGCAGGCGATCAACTTACGACTGACACACCTGGCCTCTTGAATGTAACCGTACTGGGGCCATTGGTGCAGGACCTAAACTTCATCAGGCCTACGGTCAATGCACTAGGCGCGCGCGCTTATCCAGACGGCGGTGCACAAAAAACCTTTATCCGTCCAACCATCACCACGCACACAGACGTTGGAACACAATCAACCGAATTGTCAGCAGTTACCGCCCGCACAATGGTTATTGCATCAAACAGCGTGAGCAAAACCACGTTGGCTGGTCAAGTCACATTGTCTGTACAGGACATTGATTTCACCAACCCAGCAGCAATGCAATTGATCTTGAATGACCTTATGGGTGAATACATGATTGCATCGGACAATTTTGCAGCAGACAACCTTTTGACCGCAGCAAACTCATCTGGCGTTTGGGACGGCACCGTGGCTGACTTGCTCAAGTCTGTTTATGACAGCGCAGTTGACATTTCAAGCGGTCGCAATTTCACCCCAACCCACATGTTTGTTTCACCAGACGTTTGGGGTCAGATGGGCCAGTTGGCAGACACCACAGGCCGCCCTGTGTTCCCATTCATCGGTGCAGGCCTCACAGGTCAAAACGCATTGGGTGGCGGAAACGCAACATCATGGAACGGCAACCCATTGGGTCTGCAATTGGTAGTTGACAGCAACTTCGCTGCAAAAACCATGATCATCACCCGCGTAGGTCAGGGATCAGGCGATGCCTTCGAATTTTACGAAAGTATCCGTGGTCTGCAATCATTGGAGAACCCATCTGTTTTGGGACGCACCATGAGTTTCCACGGCTACGTTTCAACCTTCGCAGCAATTGGTGGAATGATCCGCAAGATTACCCAGGCCTAGTAGAAAGGCGGCCTAACCCGCCATGGCTACTTACACAGTCACCAACAAATATCTGGTTGACAATTACGCAGTCCTGCAATTACTCACCCCCAATGA
>Ga0255078_1000215_pt1 | contig 16453 bp, 13 predicted proteins | sample Colum_Atlam_RepA_FD_188462 | JGI IMG/M metagenome (GOLD analysis project Ga0255078, IMG submission 188462) | Freshwater microbial communities from Columbia River, Oregon, United States - Colum_Atlam_RepA_8h | ecosystem: Environmental > Aquatic > Freshwater > River | place: USA: Oregon... | reverse complement strand
AAATACGACGATTACGAAAGCAGTTCTGGAGGTTCCGATTCTGATAACAATGATGATGATGCCCGCGATTTAAAATACATAAGCAAAGTAAAGAAGGCCACAGGAGTCGCCCAAGTAGGCGGCGTTGGCGACTATGACGATGACGATGAAATTGAGGAACTCAGTGACGAAGATGAAGATGGCGATGAAGGAAGCTGGGAATCTGGGTCCAACAACGACGACGAACTATTTGAAAAAAAACCAGGTGCTCAATTTATTGGTGAAGACGACGAAGATGAACTAGGACTAAGTGATGAAGACGATGACAACGAAGAAATCAAGCTCCAAAAGTTCAACAATGAAGTTCGGAAAAACGTCATTACAGAACATCACCCCGAATTGATGATTCACAATTACCACGAAGTAGAGGCGATGTGTAATATTGTGCGAAATGAACGCGGAATCATAATCGACCCATTACACAAGACTTTGCCGTTTATCACAAAATACGAGAAAGCAAAGGCTTTAGGTGAACGTGCCAAACAAATCAACGCAGGGGCAAAACCATTTGTAGTCGTTAGCGATGAAATCCTGGATGGATATGTGATTGCGCTAATGGAGTTTGAACAGAAGAAAATCCCGATGATTATTCGAAGACCGCTGCCGAATAATGGATGCGAATACTGGCGCTTGGCAGACCTCGAGAATATTATATAGTGGATTTGGAAGAGAGGCGCTGTTTTTTACCGGATAAAACAAAGTGTTGTTTGAACACACCCTTTGGGCGTGTCGAAAATTGTTTGGAAGTTGAATTAATCCAGAGGATTTTCAACTTTCAAAGTGTTGTTTGAACACACCCTTTGGGCGTGTCGAAAAATTGTTTGGAAGTTGAATTAATCCAGAGGATTTTCAACTTTCAAAGTGTTGTTTGAACACACCCTTTGGGCGTGTCGAAAAATTGTTTGGATACAAAACATTTATGTTTTGTATTCAAAGTGTTTTTCGGTAGATGAAAACTGTCAGTTTTCATCTACCAAAAAATTGAATCCCTCTCCGGTTTACTTCATGAAAGAACATAAAGTATCCTCTCTTAAATAAACAATGTCCAACCAACCTATCAAGAATCCCGCTGTTTTTCGCGAAAATGTTCGCGCAAAATTGATTGCCATCTATGGCAAAGACGTGAACTCAACAATTCTGGCAAATGTGGAAATCGGCGCCTACAATTATGCCATCAAAGAGGCATCCAATCTGAAAGTAATTAAAAAATGGGACGTGCCGTCATTTACCACCATATACATGGACCGTCTCCGAACCATTTACATCAATTTGAAGAACGAGAATCTTCGCCAGCTCTTGAAAAATGAAGACATCAGTCCCAAAACACTGGCATTCATGACTCACCAGGAAATGAACCCTGAACATTGGCGCACGATGATTGACGCGAAAATCAAGCGCGACAGCAACAAGTACAATGTCAATGTCGAGGCAATGACCGAGATGTTCACGTGTAAGAAGTGTAAATCGAAGCGTTGTACTTATTACGAATTACAGACCCGCTCGGCAGATGAGCCATCCACGATTTTCATCACTTGCCTGGATTGTGGCAAGCACTGGAAGCAGAATTAAAAGTTGATAACCATCTCTTCAAGCGCCTCTATGGTGCTATTATTAACCAGAGTAATATCGACACTCTCGCTCAAATCCACTGTCTCGCTCAAATGTGAGCGGGAGCTCAAATGTGAGCGGGAGCTCAACGGTTCGCAGTCCGGTCGCACAATCCGGACAAGCCTGGCTCCAGGAAACTTTTTTACCGCGGCGACTTCGTTGGTAAATCGACAATCTGACACCACAATTTTGGCCTTAGGATTCGCCGCCAAAATCATGGCAATCTGTTTTTCCACAATATCTATCCACAAATTGATATAAATATGGTGTCGTATCAAATCTGTGCCAACCATTTGAAGGGCCTTGCGCGGAGTAAATCCGGGAATCCCCGTTTTCAGAGACCACTCGGCATCTGGCGCTAAGCGCCACGCACGGGATTCTGGGGTATCTCCCTCTAACATGTGTCTCGGCCAAGAGAATAAAATAGCAACCACATCTTTAAGCGCAGCGGCAAAAGAAATGCGAACAAATCCGTATTTGGCGACGAGAATATTGGCGACAGTATCTTTACCGGAACCTTGGGCACCACAAAGACCAATAATCATAGTCGTATGATTATTAGTATGTTGTTTTTATACTGATTATTTACGCAAAATACGAACGGAACGTTTTACCTTTCTATTACGAAATGTTCTTTTGCTATGTGCCTTATACTTTTTATTCCTCTTGGATTTTTTACCGCCTTGATACAGAGGACCAGATTTATTTGCCAGGATTTTTAATGTTGGTACCTTTGTATTCGGCATATATTTCGTTGTAATTACTTGAGAGTTAGATGATGACGCAGTTGGAATATTATTTCCATCAATGTCCAATGAAAATACACTTTGTAAATCAAGTGGTGTTGTATCTGGTATGGATGGTGTAAATGGTTTTTGTATCAACCTACTATTCTCTTTTTCTAAGTCTCGTTTTTTTCCTTCATATATTTGTTTTCTTAAACTCATATACGCTTCTGCTTCTTCTTCTGCTTCTTCTGCTTCTTTTTCTGTAAATTGCATATATATATAATAATTTATAAACAAAAATAATTTACATGATTACCTGATGATGCGTAAACGATGGTGTTGTATTAGTTTATACTACAATATAAACACACTATGCAAATATAGTAAATGCTACATATGGACCAAGTTAACGATATAAAACTGCTAAAGGAAATCAATCGCGAGTTATTGAAGAAGAACAAGGCACTTTCCAAAAGAGTTTCAAAACTGAAGAATTACCTCTCTGTAATCCAGGACCGACATGGTGAAGAAATATGCGAGTACTTTGACGATTGTCAGAGTCTGTACGATACAGCCGAAGAGTTTTGTTTTGAGAGTGTACCGGATTGCTTCCACGCGCTCGTAGAGTATTTTGGGTGTGCCGACCCTCTCTATAACGCAAATGATTGGGAGGAATATGAGAAGGAAATCATGGGTTCAGATTATGAAGAAGCAGAAAAAGAGGAGGAAGAAGCAGAAAAAGAGGAGGAAGAAGCAGAAAAAGAGGAGGAAGAAGCAGAATCAAATGTAGTCGCAGAACACCCATAAATAACAAAAAAAATTGTTTTTCATATATTTGACAAAAAAATATATGAAACTTGACTAAAATACAACTCCACATTTTGTGAAAATTGATGGAGGCATGAAGATATTATAAATCCGCATGTACCTGTGAATGAAAAGCCACGACTAATTCTTGATGAGAAACTTGACCAAATATGTAAAGCAGTATGTCCTGTCAAACTCCGCTACGATGGAAAACCAATTCATTTATGAACAGCATAAAGATTTTTGCCATCCGAAATATATATGTCCGGCATCGTCGATATCCCCGACAATCCCAAAAACATCAATTATCGCCTGTATATCTTGGACCCTCTATCTGTAATTGTGAAACTCGCCATCTTGCGCAACAAACCCGTCGGCACCAAAATCCGCATCGGCAATAATGTTTTTTTCATCCAGGAACCGGGTCCATTTCAAGCTCTGTGTCGCATATATTTCAACTCCGGCAAAACGGACCTACAATATTTGTACAATCCAATCCAACACGCGTGTTCTACTTTCCTAAATCCGCGATTCCGCGACAGAACGCCCAATATCCGCAAACTATTCCAATGTGCTATTGCAGGACTAGACCGATTAAAAGAAACTTACAAGGCGTGTCCGGTCATTGTATTATGCCTAAACCTCTACATTAATCTCATTGAGAACTATTTAGATGAATATATGAACGACAGCCTCTTTAAGAAAGACGCGATGACTGCCGTTTACGACGTGGCGTCGATTGCCTCTCTCAATGGCATCTGGACATCGGACCGAATCAAAGTGGTGATGGATATTATTGATTTTTTGTGTACCGATAATTCGGCGGCGAACAATGTCCAATCACTGGAAATATTCATCAGCAATATTGATTTGATAGTGCCAACGATTATAAACCCTTGATAAGAACCCGTTTATTGGTCGAAATCCATAATTGAATTAAAATCGTACATGGTTTGAAAATATGATTGTAGATCGGGGTCCGAGCCTGGACTAGGCGGTTCTTTGCCCAACCCTAGCACAGGTTCTGCCACTTGGTTAGGCGGTTCTTTGCCCGCCCCTAGCACAGGTTCGACCTTGGGTCTCGTCATTTCATCAATAATTGTCTTGTATTTTTTGTACTTCAGGTCTTCTAAACTTGGAGGCAAGGGGTTTAGGAAAGACTTCAAATAATCAATTGAGTAATGGATAATTAAAATGACCAATACAGATACAATCACGATGTTGAACACCATATATCAAAAGTGATGGTATTTTTGATATATGTTAAAACGCGCTTTACTTTTTATTTGACTTGCGTCTCTTACTTTTGCTAGCGATCGCGGCTTTGCGGTTTTGTTTCTTTGATTTTCTTCCACCAATAAATCTGTTGCCTACTGGTTTGTCTGGTCCACCTACATCAGGTTTGTCTGGTCCACCTACATCAGAGTTGAACTGTTTCTCTAACTTTACATCATCAGGCTTGGCCTCGGATGCCTTGGCCTCGGATGCCTTGGCCTCGGGTTCTGATGCCGATTTGCCAAAAGAAAACAAGTTTGAGAATCGAGACACAATTGACTCGGCAGGATTCACATTGGCTTTCGCATCAACTTGGGCTTGTAATTTGGCATTTTCATCAGTAAGACTTTTGATTTTCTCATCGTTCGCCTTCTTAATGGCGTCGCATTTTGTATCAGAATCTTTCTTAAGCTCCTCTATTTTTTTGGTATTTGTCTCTATCTTTTTCTTGGGGTCCGAGTTCATGAAATCCAAAAACCCAGCTCCGTGTTGTTGTTTTCGTGGCATTATATACTAGACGCACAAAAAATCAAAAATACAACCAAAACCATATAAACGCATATCTCAGAAAATAACCATCTAAATGCCCTCGCTGATACTTGTCGACAAATCCGGAAAGCTCAAGTCAATTAAAACCGATGGTCTTGATTTGGAAGCCCTTTGTAAAAAATGTGGATTCAAGAGCATCGACGGATTTGCCCTTGCCCATACTTGGTCCGTCGCATTCAACGAAATCGAATACAAGTTGTGCCTCTATGGTAAAACGGCGGGTCGCGCCAATTCGGAGAACAAATATGAGTTTCCACCGCCGATGGACAATACGCTTTTTTTTGGCAGTTGTGTTGTCCTAAATATCGAGAATGGTATAGTGGCGGATTTGTCTGTGAAAGACTTTGAAGACATTATGGAGCATTTGTATGGGGGATTCGAAGATGTGGATTCTGAAGATGAGGAAATTGAATCATCCGATGACGAAGTTGTCGGGTTGCCAAAAACCAAAGATGGATATGTGAAAGACGATTTTGTTGTGGATTCGGATGATGATGGTTCCGGAGGAGATGATGACGACGATTCCGAAGAAGATGTAGAGTCGGACGACTCAGAGGAAGAAATTGTGAAACCCAAGGCAAAGGGAAAAGCGCAAGTGCAAGCGCAAGCGCAAGCAAAAACAAAGCCCGTACAAAAACCAAAGGCGGCCAAGAAAGAGAAACCCGAACCTATACTGGTGGAGTGCTCAGATGAATTGACTGAGGAGGAATACTTGGCAATGTAGACTAAATATTATTATAAACAATATAAACCCATCAAACCTACTAATATAATGGATTATTCACACATATTACATCGTTTCCCCCATTTTGAACTTTCTTATGAAACATTTGCGCATAAGAAAGTTCCTCCTATATACGACGTTTGCTTGTCTATTCCCGCGGGGAAAAAACAGCTCATCTGGTTCACATTCGACAACACCGAAGATATTGCCATCTTAATCGATCTCAACAAATCCCGCCAAATCTGTAAAATGACTCGTGTCAACGTTCCGTCATTGCGCGTAGACACCTATTTTGGTACATTGTTGTATGGAACCATAGTACAAGAGCCAGACTCAAATCAAATATTCGTCGTCGAGGACATTTACCACTATGAGGGCACCGATATGAAACGAATGTTATTCGGCGAAAAGCTCACATTTTTACAGTATTTTTTCACGAAGAATGTGCCGTCGCAACATATAGTCGCAGCCAAAGACCAACTCTTGGTTGCGCTACCCTATATGCGCGTAGTAAATGACGCGGCACTGGATTCGCTTCCATTCTATGAATCAATCACCAAATCCTCTAAATATATGAGCCACCACATCCAATTCCGCTCAACTGGTTCTGTAGCGCCATATTTGAATCACATATATAAGAAACCGCAACCAATTGTGGAACAGGTGCCGTCAATGGATATGCTTGTCCCGCGCACTGATTGCGACTATCGTCTTCCTGTATATTCGCACCAGGCAATATTCCGTGCGATGGCCGATATTCGCGACGACGTGTATCATTTATTTGCCTACGGAAAAGAGAAGCCCGATGTTTATGTGGGTGTGGCATATATTGGGACCCGGACTCAAAGCAAAACCATGAACTCGTTATTTCGCAAAATCAGGGAAAATATCAATATTGATTATGGCGAAGAAAGCGACGACGAAGAATGTTTCCAAGATACGCGCGTGGACAAATACGTGGATTTGGCTCGGGAACACAAAATAGAATGTGTGTTTAATCGAAAGTTCCGGATGTGGGAGCCTGTGAAACAAGTGGTCTCGGGGAAATATACACATATTGCGGAGCTGATATCAAGTCAACCGAATGGCAATGCGAATGCCAACTCAAATAGAATATATCATAGGCAAAGTGATAATTCCAGGCCCAATCAAAGACCTAAATACCACAACAACAACAACAACAAATAAATCAATTACACATTTGAACATATTCCAAATGTATAATACTAATCTAAGCAGTCGGAATAAACACATTTTCAAGTTCTAAAGCAGCTTCTGCTACCTCTACCGCAGCAGCAGCAGATTCTGCTGCCGCAGCGTCTTTACGATTCAATTCATCCAGCGTCGTTTTGTGATATTCCAATATTTGTTGTATTTGCGTCTTGTTTTTGAACGGTTGAAAAGCCGACCGGCCTTCCATATAATCCCACAATGGCAACGACTTCTTACTATTGTATATCAAAAGAAACCGCAGCGCCTCTCCCGTAGAATACGCGCAATATTTCTTAATGATGGTCATATATTTAGTCGTAATATCCAGCATCATCTTGTGATAATTCGCCATTTTTTCACACGTAAACGAACATTCATAAATCACAAACTGCGAAATAAACTTGGTGCTATTGTATTTAAGATTGTCGTTTCCGTGTTCAAACTTTTCATACATTGCCATACATTGCGGGTCGCGTTTTTCCGTCATTTCCGCCAAACAATCAATCATGATTTGTTTTCCCACCATGACAAACGCATCCAAAATATCCAAATACGCGCGGTCTTTCATATTCATACTATCCGTGCGAATCAAATCATCCGCCAACTGTTCTTTATCAACCTGGTTCAAAATGTATTGGTAAATCATTCGGTGATTTTCGCCTCGAGCACGAATATTGTTGGCCAACGGATTCATTTCAACTTGTTCAATATGAATCACGTATCTGTGGAAATTGGTCAAATATCGCAAATTGGCAATTATGGCATTATTCATCAATTCGGTTTGAGCCACGTAGGGTTTTACGCGACTCTCATAAAATGGCATATATTTTTCAATTAAACTGCGCATCGCAACATCTTTTCGTCCCAATGTTTCCGGATTCACACCCAATAACCCTTTCTCGTTTTCAAATACTTCGCAAAAAACACGTGGAACGCGGCGCGAACTGACGCAATCCGACAATAAATCGGAAATACGCCTGGCGCTCACATTAAAAGCCGTCGCACCACCACATTGCGCAGCAGGCTCAGTGATTCCGCGCTCCCGCATCCACTGATAATAGTGTGGATTATGGACAACCCCGCGTTCAACCGTACCCTTGCTCCAACTGAATGCGGTTTTACACTCGATACACCACATTTGGTCGCATCCGTCAATCTTGGAAATGCGCATTCCACAATTAGGGCACGGGCGCGTATTTTTGCGCAGCTCCTCTACTGTATCCACGTCTTCCTGTTTACATTCATGCGCCTCTTTTTCACCTTCAATTGCCACAAAACACTTGGGGCAAGTATATTTAGAACAAAGGTCGCATTTGTATTGCGTCGACAACATTCCGCGGCACCCCGCGGTTTGGCACTGCATGACAAACTTTCGAGCCGTACTCGACGGATTCCCCATTTCATTGGCAATTGTATTGTATTCGCGATACAATTCGTGTATTTGCGTCCGATGTTCATCGATTTGTACCATTATTTCCGCCATTCGTTTATCCGAATCCGAGATTTTTGCGTACCGCAATGCGCCTTCATAATGTTCGGGGATTTTTGCGATGGCCATGTCGGTCAATATGGTGCGGCGATGTTGCCGGTAGTCTTTCTCCATAAAAGATGCGTTCAATGCCGATTTGGAAAATTCAATGTTCCATTTGTTGCGGCATTTCATACAATGCGGGTCATTCGTGGTGCCAGTTAAGTATGTCCGCACACATTCTTTACATGCCTCAAAAGAACAACTGGGAAAATAGCATTTTACGGTGCTGTGCGTGGATTTATTGTATTTACAGCAACACACATTACAACTATTGGTAGAGGCAACGAGCATTGTATTCTGTATATATATACAAAACCCGTTTATATCATTTTATGAATAAGCACAACCCACCTCCATTTTGTATTATATTTGATATTGATGAAACAATGATTCAGTATTTGCACACTGAAAACAGCATCCATCGATGGCATTCTTATAAAAAGCTATTTCCCAATAAAATCGACGCACACGAATCGGAATCGCACATTGTCTTGTTTCGCCCAGGACTCAAAGACTTTATACGGTTCGCGAAATCCCACAACATTGACATCGCAATATGGACATACGGCAACAAAACCTATTCCAAGTTTATTGACAGGGAAATTACAAAATATGCTGGATTGGAAACGAGCCCTTTTGTATTTGTTTATTCCCGCGAAGAAATAGAGGTGGATTTAGCAAATGGACGCGAAGAGAAAGATTTGCGGCGTGTATATGAAGCGTATCCGGGCAAATATACTCGGGCAAATACGTTTCTGGTGGATAATCGCGCGGCCAATATTTTTCACAATTTCAATCGCGAAAATGGCATTTTGGTTGAATCATTCGATATTATGGCTGGGTATAGTCCAAATCGAGATACTATGTTCAGAACCATTCAAACCATTTGTGGTAAATTGATGAAAGATTTTTCAACGCATGATTATTCGATTTTTTCAAAATCCAACATTGTTAGGAATGGACTTGGTAATTTATACAAGAATTATGTTGTTAGTGGGACACCTCTATCATTAGTGAGTGAAGGACGCGTAGATGAAGATTCGTCATTTAGGCGCGCCATGTATGTAAGACAAACACATAAACGCAAGCATAGGGGCGGCGTAAGCCATAGGCGGGCCGTAAGCCATAGGCGGGCCGTAAGCCATAGGCGGGCCGTAAGCCATAGGCGGGCCGTAAGCCATAGGGCGCGAAAAACTCGACAGAAAAAACATTAACAAAAAACATAAAGTATATGCGCCTTTCTAAGTCAATGGGAAACACCGGTTCAACAACACAAATAACAGCCAATTACGAAGATATACAGAGAGGATTGTCTATAAAAAATGGCATATTGATACACACAATGGACGATGAAACTATTTTAATAAGTGGAACAACCTCTATTTTAAATGAAACGCAACGGATAAACAGGTTATTGGATGACCGCGAATATGACACAAATATTATCATTTACGGAAAAAACACTGATGATTATGAAAGTCTATCAAAAAAACGGACCCAGCTACTGACCCTGGGATTTCGCAATGTGTGGATTTACCCAGGTGGCATATTTGAATGGATTTTACTACAAGATATATTTGGGAAAACGCAATTTCCAACCACTACAATAGTGAATGATATTATCAAATGTCGACCAAAATCAGTAATGCACAACCCACATTGATAATCACATGCGTGAGATTAAATATTCTATTCTATTTATTATTTATATATCGCGGAGTATGAATAATAAAAAATCAAACGCGAATAAAACGCAAGTATATACGCAAAATCTTGTTGCGACTGGCGTTGCAAAACAGTTTGTACCTCTCGGAATGAGTGCTAGCAGTTTTAATATGTCTAAAGTTATCGAAGATACACCACAAACAATTATACATATTGATGGTTCTGGACCAACTGGCGATAAAGGAGACAAAGGAGATAAAGGAGATACTGGTTTTACAGGACCAACTGGTTTTACAGGACCAACTGGTGAAAAAGGCAACAAAGGAGATAGAGGGGATACAGGCTATACTGGCCCAACTGGTCCGACAGGTAATACAGGCTATACTGGCCCAACTGGCCCGACTGGCACAACAGGCTATACAGGCTATACAGGCTATACAGGCCCAACGGGCACAACAGGCTATACAGGCTATACAGGCCCGACAGGTGATACAGGTCCGACAGGTGATACAGGTCCGACAGGTGATACAGGTCCGACAGGTGATACAGGTCCGACAGGTCCGACAGGTGATACAGGTCCGACAGGTCCGACAGGTCCAACAGGTGATACAGGTCCAACTGGTCCCACTGGCCCAACAGGTGATACAGGCCCCACTGGCCCAACGGGTCCCACTGGCCCAACAGGTACTACTGGTCCAACTGGTATTCAAGGTGTTGGAGGAGGTTTAGTCTATTTCTTAAACTATAATAATCGTTCTACTACACAAACATTTAATACTTTACCAAATCCATCTACATATACATATTATTTAGCGGAGAGGGTACTTAATACTGATAGCAATACCGAATATACTTTTCCTTCCGGAAAAGGCCCTTATCCAGTTAGTTTTCCAGGAACAACTGATCCAGATACTATACAGTTTTTACTTGAACCAAATAGCGTTTCATTGAACTTTATTCCTAGAGGAGTATGGAATATGAATCTTTATGTTGCTTGTTCAAGTTCAACTTTTGCAAAAAATTATATATATTGGAACCTCTATTATAATATTGAATCTACACCGGGAACAAGAGAGCTAGTATCATTGGGTACTAGTGTAAGACGTTATTTGACCAATACAATGATAACAGAATATTCAATTGAAAATAGAATCAGTACTCGACGTCTAAATAGTCAGTCTAAACAATTGTTTATTAAAATATGGGTGGGAGCCGATGAACCAAGTACGGATACATTGACATTTTATTTTTCAAATACATACCCGTCAAATATTCAGACATCAGTTCCATTTTCAAATTTACAGTTTGATATGGGTAATTTTGCGATTGGAAAATCAACTGCATCGTATCCACTTGATATTTCGGGAAATATAAATACCAATTTGAATTACTTGATAAATGGTGTAAATATATTGTTGAATACACCTCTCTTAGGGAATCCGACTGCTACTACACAATCAACTACGGATAATTCATCGCGGCTAGCAACAACCGAGTATGTAAGAAATAATATAAATGCTCTAATTGACGGTGCTCTTCCGGCATTAGATACCTTGAATGAATTGGCAACGGCACTTGGAAATAATGCCAGTTTTTCAACTGCTGTTACGGAGACGTTAGCAACAAAGGCATCGATAACATATGTTGATATTAGTATCAATGACAACTTCTATAACAAGACATCAAGCGATTCAAGATTCTTGGGAAAATCTGCTTTTGATACGAGCATGAGCACCTATTATTATAACAAGATGACTATTGATATTAGTATTAATTCAATTCTTGGATTCTACACCAAAACTACTGATGTGAATAATCAATTTGACATAATTGACGCAAGTTTTGATCAATTTCGTATTGAATTAGCATCAATAGCCGCAACCGGTTCAACACAGGACCCTGACATTTCCATAATAAAAATATATAACTCTAGTCAGGATTCCAGCATTAATACAATTCGAACCGATTTATCTACTAATTTCTATAATAGGACAACCATTGATGCCAGCATCAATGGAAACATCTATAATAAGACGTCCATCGATGCCAGCATCAATTCCCTGATAAGTTTATATTCTACTAGGAGTGTCATCGATAACTCACTTGGATTGTATTATACCAAGTTGGCCATCGATGCCAGCATCAATGGAAACATCTATAATAAGACGTCTATTGATTCAAGTATCAATTCCCTGATAAGTTTATATTCTACTAGGAGTGTCATTGATAACTCACTTGGATTGTATTATACCAAGTTGGCCATCGATGGAAGTCTTAATACTAGTTTTTATAACAAGACGTCTATTGATTCAAGTATCAATTCCCTGATAAGTTTATATTCTACTAGGAGTGTCATTGATAACTCACTTGGATTGTATTATACCAAGTTGGACATCGATGCCAGCATCAATGGAAACATCTATAATAAGACGTCCATTGATTCAAGTATCAATTCCCTGATAAGTTTATATTCTACTAGGAGTGTCATTGATAACTCACTTGGATTGTATTATACCAAGTTGGCCATCGATGGAAGTCTTAATACTAGTTTTTATAACAAGACGTCCATCGATGCCAGCATCAATTCCCTGATAAGTTTATATTCTACTAGGAGTGTCATTGATAACTCACTTGGATTGTATTATACCAAGTTGGTCATCGATGGAAGTCTTAATACTAGTTTTTATAACAAGACGTCCATTGATTCAAGTATCAATTCCCTGATAAGTTTATATTCTACTAGGAGTGTCATTGATAACTCACTTGGATTGTATTATACCAAGTTGGTCATCGATGGAAGTCTTAATACTAGTTTTTATAACAAGACGTCCATCGATGCCAGTATTAATACGGTTCTCGAATCCTATTACATGAAGACCGCCGCGGATTCCAGTATTAATGCGGTTCTCGGATCCTATTACACGAAGACTACTGCGGATTCCAGTATAAATACGGTTCTCGGATCCTATTACACGAAGACTACTGCGGATTCCAGTATAAATACGGTTCTCGGATCCTATTACACAAAGACAGACATCGACACCAGTATTAATACTGTCATTGCGTCTTATTCTACCATAAATTATGTCGATAGTAGATTCACCACATTGACGGGTGTTGCGCCGTCCCAATTGGATACATTAGCGGAAATCGCAACTGCTTTACAAGGTGACGCAAGCTTTGGAACCACTGTTTATGCCAAGATCGTATCATCAGATGCTAGTATTAATACAATTCGAACCTCCTTGTCTAGCTATGCCACTACTGCATATTTGGCCAACTATACATTGAAGACCGAAGTTGATGCTTCATTGGCCCTCTATGCGCTAGCTTCTTCGGTGGGAAGCTCATTACAAAGCGGCACGACAAGCGATGTTTCTTTAAATGGTAACATACAACTCGGCAATGGGTCCAAAAATATTCGAATCAACAAATCAGCAATTAGTTCATATTCACTCGATATTAGTGGGTCTGTCTATGTATCCAACAATCTTGATATGTCCGGTTCTATAAACGCCAGCGGCATATTCAACAATGGTGATGTTTTTGATTCAGCAATGGATGGTCTTTCGACCAATATGTATACTAGTTTTTTCACGTCAGAAAGCACATCTCAGTCATTCACAGGCGGAACCGCAAACGCACCAGTTTTGGCTATGTCAAATGACGGAAAATATGTTCTTTGTACTCCTTATTCTGGAGCATCGCCAGCATATTTATCCACTAACTATGGAGTAACCTTTACCGATATATCCAATTCTTTGTTGATTGCGGGTGGTACTAATAGTGCTAGATTTCAACCTTCTATGTCCGGAACTGGAAAATATATGTTTTCACCTGGCAATCCAGCAGTAAGTTCCGCTTATTATTCCACAGATTATGGTGCAAATTGGGTGAGAGATACAGTCTCACCAGGCAGAATGTACGCTTTGTCCTATTCTGGAAAATACGTGGTTAAATGTATAGCAGAAACTACAAATAATATATACATTTCTTCAAACTATGGTTCTACTTACACTACGTTTTTTACTGGTTCTTCACAACCTTATCCTTATTTCGCAGCCATATCAAGTACTGGACAGGTTATTGCGACGTGTTCACACACCGCTTCCGGTGTAAAAATATCCAAAAATTTTGGAAAGACTTGGTCTGTATTATCCACTACTGGCAATACATTCTTTGTAGCAATGTCTGCTTCGGGTAGATACATTATGGCAGGTGGTAATTTATCAACTGACTTTGGAGATACATTTACTCAGCCTGCTGGGCTTCCAACAAGTAATATTACTGGCTTGTCTGTATCCGCAAATGGACAATATATGATAATTGCTGGTTCAAGTACTGGATATTATTCGGTTGATTATGGAAAAACCTGGACATCACGTGTTACAAATGGTAGTACTGCAACAAACGGCACTTGTGTATCAATTACCGCAAATGCGAACTTTGTTATTCAAGCAACAAACACCGGTATTTACAAATACGCGAGTTTGACCGCCGCAGATGTTTCATTAGCCCTCTGTGTAGCAACTGGCTCATCCAGTGATGTATCTTTAAATGGTAATATCCAAATGGGAACAACCCGGTTTATTTCGGTCGGAATTAACAAAACCCCCTCCACATTATATGCTCTCGATATCAGTGGCGATCTGGATGTAAATGGAAACGCGCATATCGGTACGGGTACACACCGGGTTGGTATTAATACATCTGCTCCGGCATTTGAAATGGATGTCAGTGGAACACTCAACGCACGAAACATTCTTGTAAATGGCGCGGCAATAAGTGCTTCTGTTCCCGGATACAGCAACAACACTTTTTCATTCGACACCAGTTTCAACGGCAATGTTCAAATTGGAAATACAAATAGCGCACGTTCCCTTGGTATCAATCGAACCGCAGATCCAGCATATTCACTCGATATAAGTGGAGATGTCCGAATAACGGAAACCGGCCTAGGTACAGCGGCATCGGCTACATCCGGTACGCTTGTCCTCTCACATACCACAACAAATGGTCGTTCATCTATTACATTCACTTCTCCAAATACTGGTAACAATGATTATGGATATATCCAATATTTTGACAATAATAATCCATTAATAGCAAATGAAACCAACGGTGGTCTAATGGTACTTGGTATAGAAAGCAAAGATGGGTCTGGAAATGTTGCGAGTGATCGCATCTCCCTCTATGCTTCAAACGGAACCGGAAATGTTGGTGTTAATACGCAGGCACCCGAATACAATCTTGATATTTCGGGAACATTGGCTTATAGCAATGTTACAGAGAGGCTTATCAATCTCGGCTCAATAGGCGCAGCATTAACAGCATCATTTGGAGACGGTTTAATCAGATATATTACATCATTTGGCGCATCATATGCATTAACTATTACAAATATTCCAGCAATACCAAACCGGTCCTATGTTTTTACATTTATTTACAGTGGTTTGGCAACGACAAACTATTTTAGTTCAATCGCTGCATTAACATTGGCAAATGGAGCAACTGGTGTGCCTACAGTAAAAGGTCCATTTACCGCACCAGCAAGTACAACTTGTTTTGTTCAACAATTTTACATATTTATAGTAAATGTAACAACCATGGCAAGTAATACCGTAATTCAAACTCTCACCACATACGCATAAAATTGAAAACGTTTTGTATGATAATCCCAATATCAAATTATCATACAAAAAATGTCAGCCTCCATTAATATGAATCTCGCAAAACAATACCAGAAGAAAACCGATAAACAACACATCCTCGATAATCCCGATACCTATATCGGGTCTATTGAAAATGTTGACGAAAACCTGTGGATAAACCAAGACACAATGATTCTCCGCAAAACCATCCAATATATTCCCGGGCTCTACAAGCTCTTCGACGAAGGCATCGTCAATTGTCGCGACCACGTGGTCCGCATGATTCAGCGCCAAGCCACCAATCCAGATGGCACCAAGCTTGTGTCCTACATCAATGTAGACGTCAATCCCGCAGATGGCACCATCATCATGGAAAACGACGGCAACGGCATCGATATTGCTAAACATCCCGAATACGACGTCTGGATTCCCCAGATGATATTCGGCGAACTGCGCACATCCACAAATTATGACAAAGACGAGAAACGCATCGTCGGTGGCAAGAACGGATTCGGATTCAAACTCGTGCTCATCTGGTCAACCGAAGGATACGTGGAAACCGTCGACCATACACGCGGGCTCAAATATTTCCAGCGGTTCTCGCAGAATCTGGATGTCGTTGAACCGCCCGTTATTACCAAGGTGAAAGGCGCCGCCGCAAAAC
>Ga0255078_1000204_pt1 | contig 16793 bp, 12 predicted proteins | sample Colum_Atlam_RepA_FD_188462 | JGI IMG/M metagenome (GOLD analysis project Ga0255078, IMG submission 188462) | Freshwater microbial communities from Columbia River, Oregon, United States - Colum_Atlam_RepA_8h | ecosystem: Environmental > Aquatic > Freshwater > River | place: USA: Oregon... | reverse complement strand
CCCATAGGGTGCGCTTGAAAAATTGCTTACTGCGGAAACATTAGTTTCCGCGGTAAGGTGTTGTTTGAAGATGAGCTCCCGCCCATAAGGGCGGGAGCTCATAATCAAAAAATTGTTAAAAATCAAGCATTTATGATTGATTTTTAAGTGTTGTTTGAGCGCACCCTATGGGTGCGCTTGAAAAATTGATTCTTTTCAAACACTTAAACACAATTACACAAAACAAACTATCTACATCTTTATCAAAATGGACATTACTAAACAAGACAAACTCACCAAATACGAATGGGAATCTATTGAACGCCCCGTCACCGAAGACGAACAAGAAATCCTGAATCTCATTAGTGTCGGATACAAAGACGTGTCCCAGCGCTACAACCACAACCTCTCACTTTTCAGCTACGCCAAAATGGAAAAAACGGCAACAATTGAAAACTACCTCTACACCAAGTTCTTCAAATCTGAAATTGACACACTCGCCGCACTAATTAGCACGATACCTGGCGCACCTGCTTCACTCACCGCGTTCAAGGTCGACGAAATCAACATCAAAAAACTCAAGTCCGCCGACCTCATTCGCCTAGAAAACATGAATACAACCATCGAAATCAATCGCGAAAACATGATTGAGTACGTGTATATCAAGTTCCTAACCAAAATGTTCCAGTTATTTGCGAAAGACGACACAGGCTACGCATTTTACCTCTATACACTTATCCAGTTGCGCAACATCAATGTCCCCAATCGAAACGGGTTCATCATGGACTTCATCGACAAAAGCGTGGACTTCATCAATAGTCGCACAACTCTTCGTAGCATCATTGTCAACGCATGCGACTTCATCGAAAAGAATCCCAACCTTTTCAAATATGGCGATATCACATTGTACGACCACCAAAAACGCCTCTACACATTGTTCAAACAGACCCACGAAAAAAACAAAGACCGCCGCGAAAAACAATCCAATTTGGTGTTGTACATTGCCCCCACAGGTACTGGTAAAACGCTGTCGCCAATCGGGTTAACAACTGATTTTCGCGTGATTTTCGTTTGCGCGGCAAGACACGTCGGTATGGCACTCGCCAAATCCGCGATTTCTACTCAAAAATGCGTGGCATTCGCATTCGGATGCGACACAGCAAGTGATATTCGCCTCCATTATCTGGCAGCATCCGTCTACAAAATCAACAAACGTTCGGGTGGAATCGGCAAAGTCGACAACAGCGTCGGCGACAAAGTCGAGATTATGATTTGCGATGCGAAGTCCTATTTGACGGCGATGCATTATATGTTGTCGTTCAATGATGCCAATCGTATCATAACCTATTGGGACGAACCCACAATTGGAATGGATTATGCGGAACACCCTCTCCACGAAATCATCCACCGAAATTGGTCGGAAAACAAAATCCCCAATATGGTCCTTTCATCGGCGACTTTGCCTAAATACAACCAACTATTCCCGGTAATCACCGATTTTCGCACAAAGTTTCCAAGTGTCTTGGTCACGACCATCGAAAGCCATGATTGTAATAAATCCATATCACTGCTAAATAAGACGGGGTTCTGCGTATGCCCTCATCTCTTATTCCCCGAATATCGCGACCTGGTAGAATGCGTGGCCTATTGTAAAACAAACATGACACTTCTGAGATACTTTGACTTGGGCGAAGTTGTCCGATTCATATGTTATCTAGAAGCCCAAGGACTGGTGCCGCCAGATATCAGTGCCGATGTGTATTTCAAACAAAGCATCTCGGCAATCAAGATGAACAGCTTGAAGATGTATTATTTGGACATAATGGAAACCATTGATATTGAAAAATGGCCGGAAATATACCAACACATGACGACAACATTGAGACGCAAGTTTGAGAGGTTGCCACCGACTATACGCAAATCCTCGAGTATGTCTGGTAGAAACCACCATTCCTCTTCATCGGGTAAACCGTTGGCACGCACCAGCAGTGTGAATGACATAAATGATAAAACCGAGCTCAATTATGTGGAAAAGGCGAAGGCAGCGTCGCTCAATTCGGGCGGGATATTATTAACAACGGCCGACGCACACACACTTACTGACGGGCCCACAATCTACTTGACCGAAAATATAAAGACAATCGGCAACTTTTACATCCAGCAGTCCAATATTCCGAAGAAGGTGTTTGATGTCATCATTGAAAAAATAGAGAAAAACAACGCAATAATAACACAAATCACTAAATTGGAGGCGGCATTGGAAGACGTTCTCGGCGCCGAAATCAAAAAGGAAAAGAAGATGTCCAGCGAAGAAATCACTTGTCCCGAAGCGCGTAAAATCACCCAGCAAATCGATGATTTGAAAACGAACATCAAATCGATTGTATTGGAACCCGTATATGTTCCAAACACGACATTTCATCAGCAAATCTGGACAGATGTGGTGGTGGATTCCGCGTTTGTCCCCTCTATTGACCAAGACACAATAAAACAAATTATGGAACTGGTAATTGACGACCGACTCAAAGTGTTGTTGTTGCTCGGAATCGGCTCATTTGAAATCCAGGAAAACACGGCATACACGGAAATTGTCAAGCGGTTGGCAAACAACAAGCAATTACTGATGATTATCGCGTCTTCAGATTACATTTATGGAACAAACTACCAATTTTGCCACGAGTTAATTGGTAAAGACTTGACGAATATGTCGCAGCAAAAGACGATACAGGCACTTGGACGCGTTGGGCGAAACAACATCCAGCAAGAATACACGGCCCGGTTTCGCGAAGATGCAATTATTATGAATCTGTTCAAGCAACAAGAGCATAATATTGAGGCGGATATGATGTGCCAATTGCTGAAGACAGACGACGATGACGACGACGACAAATAAATGGTTTCCACATATCAATATGTTTTTTACACTTTTGTTCATAGCAAATATATGAACAAAAGGAACCCCGTTAGTGAGTATTGATAAATAGCTCCCGCCCCGATTCAATCTCTCTAAAGTCTCGGTCTACCTGTTTCGGCAGTTCAAATGGCACGGCCAACGTACTAATATCTTCGCAGTATTTCAAATATCCAACCGACTCATTGAATACATTCGGCACAGCATAATTCAAAACAAGCTTATTTAGTCGTTCTACCTGGGCAGTTATGCCAGTAGGATAATGCTGGGCATATTGTAAATAAATACTGCGCATAACAATCTTGAGCGTATCCGGCTTTTGCGGCATCACCGTGAATTGTTGCTTGGACATTTCATAAACACCGGCGCGAATGCCATTCTGGATAATTTGCATATTTTCAGCGGAGAAAAACACTTGCGCCAAGACATTGTCCTCCCATTCGCCAGTGAGAGCACCGCGATATTCAATTGCCTTATTTTTAATGGCGACCTTTTCGGCCATTTGAAACTGGATGGCGGGGTCCGGTTGAGACACCAAGTTGACACGACCATTGTATCTTGCTAAATCCAGTATTTTTTTATTGTATGCGTATTTCATTTCATCGGATATCATTGTGCCTCTCTTTTAAAATACAACCAGACATTTTTATAGGATATATATATAATGTTTGAAATTGACAGTTTTTATTTGATTATCTTATCGGTGGCAGTATTCATATTGATTTTGGCACTGGGATTTAGTGGATGGATGTTGTCGCACCAGAAAGACCAAATTGATTTTCCCAATATAACAGCAACATGCCCCGACTTTTGGACAATTAGTAAAGATGGATTGAATTGTGAACAACCAGGTTCTAACAATTTTAATTATGGTTCATCAACTATATTATCAAATTATGTAAAAATTGGAGAATCGACGAAGGGTAACGTGCCTGGTAAACCTACTGCAGAAGTCGTAGATAAATACACTATCAATTCATTTTATCCCAAACACGCCGACTGGGGCTCGGGCAAAGAGGCCATATGCAACAAACGCAAATGGGCAACCGAAAACAAGATTAAATGGGATACTGTGACCAATGTCAACTTTTGTTAACTCCTTATAGTTTTTTTCTGATTCCCGAATACCGAATCATAATAAAACCCGAAAAAAGCGACAGCACGGTTGCTAAAGAAATCCACGTCGCCTCTGAAATTGTATGTTTTAGCGCAATTGGTTTAAATAATTGAAACACCGGATTTGTCTCTTCAGAATCCATATTCAAATCACCTTTGAAATCCAGCATTTCTTTCTTTAATAATATGCCCTTGATTGGCGACGTCTCTGCCGTTTTCATCTTGTCCAAGAATCCAAAGAATCCGCTGTCAAACATCTTTGTTGCCAGGACACCATATTTAATATCGCTACCCGAAGTATTTGTGAATACCGTCGCGGCTATGTTTTCCAGGCCACCAAATGTATTCACTCCAAAATACCCCAGTGTGTTCTCAAATGCGCGACCCAGAATTGGCAACATCCGCACCGCCGCCATTGTTAGTCCGACGGCAATAAATACTGAAATAAGAGAGGCCAATACAATATCGGTAAAGTCGTCCAATTTAGGCGGACCTCCAACAATACTCATTTTTAACAAAGTAATGGAAAACGCAACCACGACAAAAATCATTACAATCTTAAATAGTGCGGACATCGCTCCATCAAAATAGGTGGTTTCTATTTCCGGCTCCTTATTTTCAGATTTTGCCAGTTTCCATTTTTCCACCATTTCATCAAATAGAGGTTTAGCATCAAATCCCAAAACACAATACGACGCATATATTCCCATTATTATGAGGGTTGTTATGCCTAAAAATGCATAGGTTATCATAGAGGAAGACGCCATTATATTATGGTGGCATATTGTATTTGTGTCCAAGCAAACTCGTTATATCAATGCTCCCAAAATATGCCAAATGATATATGGCCGATTCTGTCCCCAGTTTAGTAGAACCCGGCGTAAAATACGTCATTGGGGAATCATTAAAACAAGCGCACAATTACAAAATGAACACCTACACGTTCTTTTTCAATTTAGGAGTCGTCATCATTTTTGTCCTTGTTTTTGGCGGCGTTCTGTACTATAAATACAAATCAAAACCGACACCGCAGGAAGCCCACGAGAAATTGATGCGGGACCAGGCAATCATTATGTCAAAGATTCACACTCATCAAGATGAGAGGAAACGTGCCGGGTTTTCGGGAATGACTAAATTGCCTTTTGTGGATACCGATTATTATGTTGGTGCGCGTAATAACCAATAAATCATCGCCCCTATGAATATATGTTGAACAGCGGCGGCGACAACAACTCACAAAAAATATTCGATAAATTGGTCGGCGGTGGAAAAGCCATTGTATCTGGTCGATGTTATATAAACAGTCCATTGGCTGGCGACATCGATTTGTCGAAATTGCGCGGAAAAGGCGTCAGTGAATTATGGTTTCAAAAAGGTGACATCAATCAATTGTACAATTTCCCAGACAGTCTTAAACGTCTAGTTATTCGCGAAAATAAACTCGCATCAATTCCCGCAAATGAACTCACCAATTTAGCAATATTGGACGCCGAGTCAAACCAAATAAGTGACATCGATTTATCTATGATGCCAATCTTGACATTTGCCAATTTGTCGAAAAATAACTTGCACAACGTGGCCAATTTGCCGCCCAAAATGGTGGAAATCGTAGTCGACTACAATCCCAATTTGAATACCATTGATTTAGAAGGCGCCGATTCCTGTAATAAAGTGAGCTGCCGTGGAAAACCCCAAATCACAATTATTGGTGCGAATAAGCGATGTAATATTCGCACTGATGATGGCGCCCATATTCGTAGAGGTGGTGCTAAAAAACGCAACCCAACGACTGAATCCGATGAAGTCTTGTATCCCGACCCCATTGAAGCATTTGACAAATACTACAAACTCAAGAGCGACTACGAGGCATCGAAGAAACAGGGTATCGATAAAATAATGCTGATGCGCAAACCGTTGAAAGAACGACTCAAACTTGCGCGGCAACATGTGCCAAAATGTATCAATTGTAAACGAAAAGGTGGAACAATATTCCAGCGAAGACGGGATGCCGTTTTGATAGCATTGTGCGGAGTTTCGACGATTCCATGTGGTTTGAATATTGAAATCCAGCTTGGCGACAATGCTGACCAAGCAGATACCATCAAATATTTCGAGGAAAATGCGCAGAAAATAAAAGACGATATTATCAAACTCAAATTGGACACATTGTTCGGTTATGTGAACGAAGAAGAATCCGTTGAAATGTTTACTAAATTGGCAAATAGTCTGAATGACCCGTCGATTACAAAACATTTGTCCGAATACAAGCAATTTTACGAATCGCAATATTACAACCCGGAAACAAACAAAATAATCAAAGATACGATGGCTGGTATATACAATAAGTTGGCCGACATACGGCGCATTTTAGATGAATATCGGAAAAATGGCGCAAATCGTTCTATGTTGTCGGATATTGGGCAACTCCAACTGGAAATAGATACGGATACCAAGATGATTCGCCGACTGAAATATCCGGTGATAGAGATGGTTCAAGATTCTGACAGTAATTCACGGAAATTAGTACAAAAAACGTATGAAATACGCAATTTTATTGAACCTGATGTGGTCCGATTTAATATGGGCAAGTTTGTAGATCAATTACAGGCATCAAATCCAGAAGTTGATGATTTTGATTATGTTCCAAACTCGCCGGAATACAATCCGCCTGTTTCAGAGACCCCAGGCTTTGATTATGTTCCAAACTCGCCCGAACTCGCGCCATATATTATCTACGATTATGGCATTGAATGGAACAACCAAGACTACAAAAACGCATGGAACAAACTGCCAAAATACCACCAGAAAGAATTAATGAACGACCCAGAATGGATGAAAGAAACGCTGGAATCAATGGTCGCCAACGAAGCCATCGATGTAAATGAAATAATAGAGCAAATCGGCAATAATAGGAGAAAACCGATGCGTCAAAAAATGGCCGTTCCAGCTAATGATTTGGTATTGCCATCCAATCTGGCAATCCCGCCTCTCATTTTGGAAACTGGTGAACTTGATTTCGGCAATGAATCTGTCAACAAATTGGTATCTCAATTGTCGGAGGTGCAGAAACGTGTGCTTATCGACAAAATCCAGTTTGAACCTATACCAGATGATGGGTCTGTACCAAGAAAATACGGGGTCCAGCCAAGAACTGGCAACATGACCACCGTTGAAAAGTCGGAGTTTACCAGTATGGTTCAGCAGATGCTGAAACCCAGGTTGCGATATTATGGCAGCAACCCATAATAGGTGGAACCACCCCTTATTAATCCCGTGATTCTTGTAATATGGAAATACAATATAATGCCCATCCCGATTTCGCATTTTATTGTGTATATTCTTCTAGCGGCCCTATGGCCAATTGGGTTTTCAAACACAAATGATACGCAATGCCCGTATGTTAACGTGTCAAATCCCGCTTTAAACAATGTTTCTAAAACCCGCATTATGCAATACAATGTGGAGTGGCTATTTTTGAAAACCTACAATGACTGCCCGGGTTCAGGTTGTTCATGGAAAACCTTGACCGATGCGCAAACTCATCTCAGCAATGTAGCATCCGTAATTAGTAGTTATAACCCCGACATTATTAATTTGTGCGAAGTAGAGGGATGCTATGAATTGGAACAACTGAACGCCAATTTAGGCGGAAAGTACCAGCCATATTTGTTATTTGGAACAGATTCGGCAACTGGCCAAAATGTAGGTATGCTGTCAAAGCTTACCCCATCCGCCGATTTGAAACGCACGGCCGAAACGCAAACATACCCCGTTCCTGGGTCCACATGCGGCAGCGGCTCAACCGGTGGCTCAACCGGTGTCTCAAAACACTACTACACATCATATAACATCAACGGCAAAACCATTTATATGGTCGGCACACATCTACTGGCTTTCCCAACAGACACGAGTCGCTGTGGGTCAAGAGAGGCACAAGCGACAATACTACAGGATTTGATATATTCCCTCATTTCAACCACGCCCGGTGCCGAACTCATTTTGCTCGGTGATTTGAATGATTACGACGCCGAGGTGGCCGATTCAAACAACGACAAACCTATAACCGCGGTCCTAGATATTTTGAAGGGACTTGCCGGCAAATATGCCGGCAAATATGCGCTCGATTCAGTTGCGACCAATGCCCAGCAATCACAAAGATACACGAGTTGGTGGGACCCCAATGATGATTGTGTGGCCACGCTCAACGAGATGTCGATGATTGACCATATTCTGGTCACCCCTGGACTCGCAAAGTATATTAGCCAAGTCTCGTTTCCGCATCCATATACTGAGTATTGCGGAACATACAATTCGGACCATTACCCAATCATTGTGGATTTCGTGTGGTAATAGACGCGTCGTTTTATTATGCAGTTTTTTATCAAGCCGTGTAATATATTTATTTGTTCCCCGATGTCATCGAAACAAACCATTTTTTATTATAGTAATTTTTGCCCACATAGTCAACGAGTACTACAATTTATGGTTCGCGCGAATCTCACAACTGAGGCCGCATTTATTTGTATTGACAAGAGAGGCAATGACCCAAATACGAACCAGATGTATATAATTATGGAAAATGGGGACCGAGTATTAATGCCGCCGAATATTCATAGTGTTCCGGCGCTTTTGATGATGTCTGCGAATTATAAGGTGATTTATGGCGACGAAATAATCCGCCATTATGAACCAAATATTGTGAATGACAAGATGTTGGCGACTAATTTCAATGGCGAACCGAGTGGATTTAGCTTAACTGGAAATGGCAGTTCCTTGGTTGATACGGGGTCGATGGGAATATCACTGGCGGCAACATACAATGGTCGGCAATCAATCCAGACACCTCCACCAGAAAAAGGCAACAACAAGATTAAAGATGGAGACAATACGATGACAAATCAGATGGAGGAAATGCGCAAGGCACAAGATACGCAGCTGGGTATTGGACAACCGGCAAAGAATCCGTATTTACAGAGCATATAAGACCTAATACACAAGTATTACAAGTACGCCCATTACAAAGTACACCGATTATGTTAGTTAAAACTATATAAATATTATTTAGCAATAAATATAAATATGGCTGATCGCTCACTTATTGTTCGCACATTCAACGATTTATTCTTTGAATTACTCGACGATGTTATCAAGATTTTACCAGGAAGCGCGGGATTGAAAACAGCACGACGCGCATTCCAGATGTTATCAGACCTAAACAAGCCAGTTCTTATCAAGTGTTGGTATAAGTTTGTATATCTCAAATACAAAGATGTCATTTTTTCAGGTGATATTACGTTTTTTTTTGAAAAAGATTATTCGACGGATGTTGTCAAGTTAAGCAACCCGGATAAAGTACTTGAAATCATTGATAGTATTCGTGAACCCGTGAAAGAAGCTTGTAGCACACCGGTAAACAAGGCACATGTGACTACCTATATACAAAACCTGTCAAAGTTGTCCATCGCATATGGAAGCGAATAGACCGCACAATAAATATGATATGAATTGCGCATATCATATTTTGTAAGCCTTTTTTACCACTTGCCCTTATTCTGCCCCTCGCTTACTCGGAACCCATGGGAATCATAATATTTTCACTATCTAAAAACTCCTCCACTACTTTTTTGTTCACCTTGAACACTTTACCAAACTTTGACAGTCCCGGCAAGTACACTTCATAGTGAAGCTTCTCCACATAATATTTGTCTCGTTTCACTGCAATATCTGCCACTTTGGTCTTTTTCAAGACATGAACATCCATATACAACTGATGAATGCGCGTCTTGAACCGCGTAAAGTATTCAGCAAACTGCTGAAACTCCGCCTTGTATTGCGGAAAATATCTCAAAAAATCGTCAACTTTCCCCACTTTACGCAAGGTCAAGTACTGATAATGTAAACACGGATTATTACCACGCAACGACTTCACTTCCAGGTACTTCCCAGCATATGTGGTTGTTCGCAATCCCGTGTCTACATTTATCTTCATCACACCTACAAACTCCACGCTACTTAGCGGATTATTTAGGTTATCAACATCGGTTCCCGTAGCTTCCGACGCATATTGAATACGGCCGTTTCCCCAGCTCGCATCAGGTTGGACATACGAGTAATATGCCCCTACGTCACTATTTGTAATATGATATCCGTGAACTAAATACGCCGCCGGTTTATCAATCATCGCGACCAAATGATTCTTCGGATGTTGAAGAACAAACGAATACGAATACTCCTTGTTCAAAAACGCAAAATCGGCATCTGTGGCCAAATCATCCAACGAATTAATTCCCAGTGCCTCCAAAAACATTGTGCGAAATGTCATTTTCGGGGTTTCTATATTAAAATACCCGCAATTCCCGCCAATGTTTCGCCGCGTTGCGATTTCCCACACACACCTGCGTGAGTCCCAGAACAAATTAATCATCGTCCCTTCTACTATTCGTGTTAAAAAATATGACGGGTTTGACACCATATTCGCAACGATGGTTTCGTAATGGTCAGAACACACGGATTTAGCTGGCGCTAAACACACCAATTTACCATCGGACACAATGGCACTGCGATATGCGCGACTAGGCACATCATCAAATGGTAAAAATGCCTTGTCTACGTTGTACATATCATATGCGCCATCCTTGTACACAATCGTGCGTTTTGCTATAATGGGTGTAGCGGGATTAAATGAAAATCGCTGACACATAATATTCATAGTTTAAGTAATAACGACGAATAATCTCTATGTCATTTTCACAATACATCTTTGTAATAGCGATGCTATAGCGTAAAAATACAAACATTATAGTTGGTTATATTATAAACGGGGAATGGCCTCTTCTGAAATAACAATAGAATTAGGCGATTTCGTCAAAATAATATCACCAACCAAAGCCATGTACCATTTGAAAACATTTTTAGTAGAATACATTGATGATGATATAATAGAGGTTATCGACGTTGCTAATGGCGACAAGTTCCAACTGGATTTATATGATGATGGCCGTATCATCGACGAACAAATATTGGCAATCCATTTGTTGTCGCGGAGTCCCGAGCCCGGATATGCGCGAATCCACAAATTGTTGCCTGGGATTTGGATCAATATTGAGTTTGAAGAAGAGGTCGGTATGACCATCATTGGACAAATCGTCGATCTGGAGGAAGACCGCATCAAGGTATTGCCGAAAAACGACACCAAGACACCATTGTACATTGATTTTGCTTACCAGGGTATGCCAAAAAATATTCCTATCAAAAAAATTGCGCCCATCGAATCGCCATCAGTCCAAGATAGTTTAACAATAATTAGCACCATGGAGGAAGATATAGAAGCTTCAGCGCAAGCAGAGCAAGGAGAGCAAAGCAATGTCGCCTCTATTCAAACAACCCCCACCGGAGAAATCAATATTATTATGCCGCCCAATCCGGCAATTGACCGAAACATGTTCGACGTTATCGACGACATTTTCGTTCAATCTGACGCAATCGTATTCGGCAAACGGGTTGAAGTCGACTTGGACATAGAGGTTAGTCGCAATGAACAGCGATATGGAATCGAAATACAAGTAAACAATTTGCTTGATGAACTCTTGTCAAAGACGCCCACCCATATGCGCACACCAAGCGTATTGGACCGCGTCAACCGAATCGTGTCTCGTTTCAAAGAACTGAGAGAGGAGTATTCCATCTTTGATGATTATGGCAACGTGCTTACTAGTAAAAACTACAACGCCACACACAAACCTCTCGTGGAACAAATGAATAAACAGTGCGGAGTACGCTGGATTATTCCAGTATCCAATCAACAACTAAAATTGTTTGACATTCCGGATACCGACAATGTACAAAGCAATCGATTGATGGATGATTTAGAAACTTATGTAAATGCGGAAACGATGGTCGATGCCGATAATCGATACTTTGCGTTCCACAATCGCATAAACAGTATATTCACACCTTTTGACAAGGGTGGACCAAATGTTGGGTCTTCGGTTGGACCAAATGCTGGGTCTTCGGTTGGACCAAATGCTAGGTCTTCGGTTGGACCAAATGCTGGGTCTTCAGCCCAAGTTGGCGCAGACATAGAGGCAATCATAACATCATTGGACGATTATTCAGCGACGGTTTACAAAAAATACAAGGGAACTGCCAAATTGGCAAAGCAGCGATTCGTCATTCAGCGATACAACATGGGCCTAACAAAGATAAACAAGCAATTAATGAAGTCGGGCAAATATGTTTACACTCGTGGACCAATGACTCAGCCAGACCAAATTGCCGCATCCTCTATTGTCATTCTTCCAAAACCGGCAATAGAAGCATCACGCGCCCAACTGCCCGGCACAAGTATATTGACACGCGCAAATCTCAGCAAAAACTGGCGTTATTATTTCCAAATACTAAATAAACGCACCCAACTAAGAACAATCAATATTGATGGCACCGCGGAAATCGATTACGAAAGAATCGCCAATAATCCGTTTTCCACGCATATTATCAATTTTGGCAATACAGACAGTTCTTATCGCGATTTTCTCCAAGCGGCGATTCCGCGTTCGGTCTCTATTATTCGCATGATGAAAGAGAACATCGCGCGTTACAACTTCCACGACATGTTGGCAGAATATGAGCCATTTTTAATATACCGCGACAATCTAACATATTCGGGCCGCGTATATGGCGAACGCTCGAGTGGTCAAGGTGGTCCCTACCAAGAAATACGAACCCATATTATTCGCAAAATGAAAGAATACAATAGTCGTTATGCGATTAAACGGCGCGAATATGGCGAACTTGCCTCTATTAAGTCGGCAAAACAAGACGACAATGTATTGTTCCCAGATATTAAAAATGCCATTGTTTTACAGAGCATTCGCAAATATTACCAAATCGATGACCATATGCCCGTCGATGAAATGCTCAACCACATTATTGCGACTGATAATGCCACCGCGTACATGAGTTTGCTTGCTTTCGCATCCTCTCATTTATACACCCCCGAATTGGCGGACTTGGGCGATGTCACCGAAAAGAAAGAGGCATTCACCAATTCCAAGTCGTGTATCACGCGTGTCATTGCCAAGAAATATTTATCTGAATCGGCGCTCAAAAAAGACAATGGCAAGGATGACATCTATTTTGACCGCGACTACGACAAAACGCCCTACAATTTGCTGGACAAATACCGCGATGCCCAGAAAAAACGCACTGCCGACGATTTTCTCAGTTATTTCCGCCTGGTTCTAACCGCTGAACACGGCGCGAGTCCCGATTTGGCGGACGAAATGGCGAAGACCATTATTGCCAAACGCAAGAAGGTATCCGACGGCAATTACGCGGTTCTAGTCAAATATCCCCAACCCGACGCCAATGTCGATATTGATTCGCTTTCAGTCGCAGAAAGCAAAAGCATTCTGGAAGAAGCCGATGCCCGAAAACGCATCACGTATTTTGTGCGAAAACACGACCACTGGGTAAAAGACGACACGATGACTGACCAAGAATTAGGCAACGAATTGTTTTGTAATATCGAGAACAAGTGTTTCTATGATACGCTGATGGGCGTATGCGATTCTGATGCTGCCTCCGCCAGTCGTATGAAAAACATCGCGCGCAAATCAATCCGCAAAGAATACGACACAACTATTCGGCTTTCATTAGAGGATATGACCGCAAAACTAAAACACGTTCTTGAAAACAAGCTCACCGATTTGAAACGGACTCAGCGAATCAAGGGCGACCAGCGCGAACAATTTACGCGATATGCCTACAAACTCGGCACAGAGGCGGTATTCAGCGAAGTTATCTTGTCCCCCTATGCGCCTCTGTTGTCTCTCATTTTGAAACAGGACGACTTTGTCAAGAAACAGCACGATATCATACGATTCAAACGTCTATATTGCCGCGAAGCCGTGGAGAACGACATTGCGACGGAAACTCCCTATTGGTACTATTGCCAGGAAACCAATGTTAAATTGATGCCGACATTCATACATATTCTTGCAAATACTTTTGTGTCCGGCAATAATTACGATCAAGTCCGCGAATGGCTATGTAGCAAAATCGGCAGCCTCAGCGATGACGGAGAGGCAGTCGTAGACAAACATAGCGGATATGTCATTAAAGCCCTCGATTATGCCGCCGAAAATGAATATGACGAGGCGGGATTCCGCGTAAGCACAAACGCGGTCTTGGAACCCGATGAGTACCAAATGATTCGCGAACTTGTGAACAAGACTGAGCCAATTATTGAAAAACAAAGTTCGCGCCAGTTTGAAAACGACACAAATCGATTCATTTACAGCGTTTCGTCGGCAATTTGTAAAAACATGGATATCAAGTATGAAGACATAGAGGCGGACGTGATGCACATGACAAGCACGTTTTTAAGCCGCAAAACAATGACGCGCGACACATATGAGGCAAAAATGAGCAAAATCGACGTGAAAGAGGGAAAAAAACAGATTCCCTACGAGAAGTACTTAAACAAAAACATCATACAATATGCCGCCGCCATCACATACATGTTGATACAAACCCACATCCCCTCATACAAACCCAAAAAGTCATTCCCCGGATGCAAGTACAGCTTGGCGGGATATCCGCTGGATGCCACCGGTGACACATCTGGGCTCGATTATCTGGGATGTATCATGGACAAGATGAAGAGCAAGACAGCCGAGCCGTGGAACAGCGTATATAAATCGGACCAGACCGCCAAAGAATACAGGACAATGGTGGTGGATATTATCAAATCCAAATTGATTGATGAACCAGAGATTGTCGAAATGTATCGTGTCAAGCGGGACTTTCTGGTTCTCACTCCAGAAACGGACGAAATACCCGCCGCTCATGCCATCTCCAAATGGATATTTTTCCAGCCTCCCATTGTCCCCATCACAGTTGCCAAAACGCTTACCGGTATTTCCAGCGGATTTGAATCCGAGTTGAAGACGACGATTACAAAGGGACACAGGTCGCAACACGAGTTGCTCGGAACCCTCTACAAGAAAATCATCGAACATGTATATGGCGTTGTAGAAGATATTAACCACATTGTTGGCGTGGAAGGCAGAGCCGCCATTTTGCGCACAGGCACAATCATATTTTTGGAAAACGCTTGCTGCGATGAAACGTTCATGAAATCAACGGCAATCACGTATTTCGCAGAACGCGAACCAAACATCAAGAAAAACACGGATTTTGTCCAGAAATATGGCCAGCTGTATTCGGAGTTTAGCAAATTGGCGACACCTGCTTTCCTGGCCTCTCCACACAAACGCCCGCTCAGCGCACCAAATCCGTCAAAACTCCATTATTCGGAAGACGCAATCTATGGCGCATACATCCATTACTGTAAACTGAATAGTGAGTTGCCCATTCCCGACGATTTGATGCCATTTTGCCAAGAGAAGCCGCCTGGACTGGACAATATGTCGCGCAATCAAATGATTGAGCATTTGAAGGACACGCGACATACACAAACCGAACACTCTCTTGCGAATCTCATGAAAATGGTGGCGCATCGCAACCAAGTCGTCGTGGATATGAGCGAGTCCAAAGCTCCCAAGTTCATGGACCCATTTGAAGGATTGGTGGTCGACCCTCTCATTACCCGTATAAACGAGTTTCTCGGACGCAGACGTTCATCCGCATATGTTGCCGAGTATTTGACCGAAATGAACGATGTTATGATGGGCGAAATACGCAGATATTTGGAAACATTCGGAAAACGCACGGCGAGAGAAATCGGCCAAATCGCGGGTCATTTAGATAACCTGATGACGTGGAACAATGGACAAATGACACACGATTTTATTGAGACAGCGCTTTATATTACATTGTGCGCATTACCGACAATGCTCCAAGATACAACCGGGACAATTGGAACCAAGAATATGTCGGCAATGAATCATTGGGGATTGTCTAAAAAGCACAACGGGATGTTGGACCAATTCATTCGCGATTACTATTCGGAGATTAATAAATACAAGCGCGACGAAATCGTGTGTAAATTGTTCGGCGCAATTTCGAGCAAGAAACACAAGTTGTATTCGCTGAAACGATTTGTAGAACATGTTCCTGCTGGAATCAACCAGGTATTGTTGAATAAGATATATGCGTATTGCTACCTCTCTGTATTCTACGAAATCTTTGTAGAAAGCGATAACGACAAATATGCCAAATTGAACATCGAAGTCGTAAAAGAGCTGCGTCGCCAAGATGCCGACGAGGTGGATATTATGCATGCCGACAATATTCAGTTCAAAGAGCGCGTATGTGATTTAGCAATTACCATAATTGGAATCGATATGAAAAACAAGAAGATTGTTGATTTGGATTACGGGATGTTGACCGACAAGTATCACAAAGAAAGTATGCGGGAAAAGAAGAAAATCACGGACCGATTTGGCAGGATGGAATCCGATGAGCGCAAAGTAGAGTACCAAGTGAAGAGTCTGAAATTGGGCAAATGGTATTTGGGCGAAGAGAAGGGTATCTACGAATACGACCCGGAACTGTTTGATGCCGAAGCGGATGAACTGGTGGCAGAGGCGGCACTCGATGTCGCAGTAGACGCAGCGGATTTAGATACAATGGTTATGCGCCAGGCACAAGCCGAAGAAGATGCCGAAATGAATAATATGGATTTCGGAGAAGACTATTACGATGGCAATTATTACGAGGAAGACCGCGATGAAGACCGAGATTAGATGTAAATCATAAAATTGAAATCTTTTCTTCGAAAAAATGACAAGCACAACAAAACAAAATGGCACAACAATTAATC
>Ga0255078_1000201_pt1 | contig 16875 bp, 11 predicted proteins | sample Colum_Atlam_RepA_FD_188462 | JGI IMG/M metagenome (GOLD analysis project Ga0255078, IMG submission 188462) | Freshwater microbial communities from Columbia River, Oregon, United States - Colum_Atlam_RepA_8h | ecosystem: Environmental > Aquatic > Freshwater > River | place: USA: Oregon... | reverse complement strand
GGGCTCATCTGCCCGTTCGAGAAGATGCGCCCCTCCCAGTTGAACCGGGACGACGCCTTCTACATGGCCCTCGCCTTCAACCTGGCGGTCGACGCCTGGCGGATCGACGAAGTCCCGATTGGAGCGATCATCGAACGCGGTGGCGAAATCATCGCCGCGGCCCATAACGAGGTCGAACGCGCCAACGACCCGACCGCCCACGCGGAGATGTTGGCCATCACGCAAGCCGCCAAGAAGATCGGCGACTGGCGCCTCAACGAATGTAACCTTTACGTGACCAAGGAGCCCTGCCCGATGTGCTCCGGCGCCACGATCATGAGCCGACTCAACCGCGTGGTCTACGCCTGGGGCGACCCGAAGATGGGCTGCATGGGCGGCGCGGTCGAACTCCACAGCCTTCCGAAGCTAAATCACCGCGTCCAAGTCACCTCGGGCGTGCTCGAAGACCCCTGCCGCGAGATCCTGCAGGCCTATTTCAACATGAAGCGGGGCCGCGATTCCACCGCCTCGGCTTGACCCCTGAAGACTTTCCCCAACATCTGACCGTATCGCCAGTCAGTTAGTCCTATACTCGATACTCAATACTCCATACTCTCACCGCATGCATCGTCGCGATTTCATCGGCAAAGCCTCCCTCGCCGCCGCCGCGCTCGGAGCCTCTTCCCTTTCCGCCCAAACCTCTTCCACCAAAACCATGAGCTACACCCTCGCCCCCCTGCCCTATCCTCACGCCGCCCTCGAGCCGCACATCGACCAGGCGACGATGGAGATCCACCACGGCAAGCACCACAACGCTTACGTCACCAACGTGAACGCCGCCCTCGCAAAGGAAGCCGGCTTCGCCGCTCCGGCCGACGTCAACGAGCTCATCGCCGACCTCTCCAAGGTCCCTGAGTCCATCCGCACCGCGGTCCGCAACAACGCCGGCGGCCACGCCAACCACACCTTCTTCTGGAACATCATCTCCCCGAACGGTGGCGGCGAACCCGTCGGCGCCCTCGGCGAAGCCATCCAGAAGGCTTTCGGTGGTCTCGAAGGTGAAAAGGGCCTCAAGGCTGCCTTCAAGGCCGCTGCGACCACCCGCTTCGGTTCCGGCTGGGCCTGGCTCGTCGTCAAGGCTGACAAGTCCATCGCCGTGACCTCCACGCCGAATCAGGACAGCCCCCTCATGAAGGGCGTCGCGGACGTGAACGGCACCCCGATCCTCGCCCTCGACGTCTGGGAACACGCTTATTACCTCAAGTATCAGAACCGCCGCCCCGACTACGTGGACGCCTTCTGGAAGGTCGTCGATTGGAAGAAGGCCAACGAGCTCTACGTCAAGGCCATCGCCTAAGGCGTCTTGCCATATCGGTCTTAAGAAGCGGCCCCTCGGCCGCTTCTTTGTTTGGCACATCCGCCGAGGTGTGCTGTCCTAGCCTTACCCCGATGCGCTTCCTCACGCTCCTCCTCCTGGCCCTGGCGACTACCGCCACCGCTGCCGAAACGAAAACGCGGTTCCCGACCAGCCTCGAAAACGGGGACTCAATCTACGTCTCGTCGACAAAACGCTACTCCGTGCCCGTACCAACGGGGTGGCGAAACGTCCCCGGAGAGAACATGGGGCTAAGGGAGAACGTGATGTTCCACCCGACCCCCGTCCAAGGTTTCGCCTGCAATATCGTTTTCATCGAGGAGGCTCTGTCCGCGAAGATGAAACTGTCTGAGATGACCGACAGCAGCATCTCCTTCATGGAGAAAAACATGGCTAGCTTCAAGGTGACGGAACGGAAAGAAATCAAAAACGCCAATGGCGTTTCGATGGAACGCGTCAAATACCGGGCGCGCATCCTAGCCAATGGAGTGAATTCAAAAAATGTGATCTACATCGTGCCTCTCGCCGACAACAGGCTTCTCACGATTACCGTGTCTGGAATCGAACCCACGCCCGACGGCCAAGCGGATGAGGCAGACACCGCCATCGCGAAGATCTCCCTCACGAAATAACCCCATGAAACTATTCCTCGCAGGCATCCTAACCTTGGCGACATCCGCCACCGCCGCTGAAACCGTCTTGCCCCTCTGGTCTGAAGGCGTCCCGGGCAAGCGTGTCGCGCCGTCCAAGACGGTCCTCGATCGCATCGGGCCGAAAGGTAACCAGCCGGGCCGCGAGACCTTCATTAACGATCCGTCGATCACGGTCTACCCGGCCGCCAATCCGAACGGCGCCGCGGTCATCGTCTGCCCGGGCGGCGGCTATTGGTTCCTCTCGACTAAGAACGAAGGGACCGGCGTCTGCGAATGGCTCAATAGCATCGGCATCACGGGCATCCTCTTGCGCTACCGCACCCCGACGGCCGACGAAACGCTTCCACATGACTATCCCGTCCAGGATCTGCAGCGCTCACTCGGCCTCGTCCGCGCCCACGCCAAGGAATGGAACATCGACCCGAAGCGTGTCGGCGTGATCGGCTTCTCCGCCGGCGCCAACCTCGTCGGCCATGCCTCATGGGACCGCACGCCTCGCACCTACGAACAGAAGAAGGGCGTCGACGACCCGCGCGGCCCGGACTTCACGATTTTCGTCTACGGCGGCGGCTTCCTCGAGAAGGAGGATAAGACCAAGTTCCGCGAAGGCTTCTCCGTCCCGGCCGATGCCCCGCCCTGTTTCTTCGTTGTCGCCCATAACGACGGCGCCAACCCGCTCGAAGCGGCGAAGCTCTACATCGAATACAAGCGACAGAACATCCAGTCCGAGATCCACGTCTACTCTAAGGGCGGCCACGGTTTCGGCACGCGCCAGACGAAATTCCCGGTCGACGGCTGGACCAAGACCGCCGGCGAATGGATGGGTGCCGAAGGCTTCCTGAAGGCCGCCAAATAAGACCATGCGACTCCTGTCCTTCATTTTCCTCACCATGGCGGGCGGAGTATGCCACGCGCAAACCACCACGGCCGACGCCAGCCGACCGGTACAAGTCTACATCTTGCTCGGGCAATCCAACATGGTAGGACTCGGGAAAGTCAGCGGCCCGGATGGGTCGCTGGATTTCGCCGTGAAGACGAAGAAGAAATACCCGTACCTCATCGACGCGGCAGGCAACTGGGCCGAGCGACCTGACGTGCGACATGTCCGGGTCATGGTCGGCCGCAACGGCGGGATGCAACTTTTCAACAATGAGTTCCTCAAGGTAGGCGGCAAAACGCTGGGACCTGAATACGGCATCGGCCATCCGCTCGGCGACGCCGTGGAAGCCCCGCTCATGCTCCTAAAGAGCTGTATTGGCAATCGTAGCCTCGGCTGGGATTTGCTCCCGCCCGGCAGCGAACGCTACGTCTTCGAAGGCAAAGTCTACGCCGGCTACAAGGATCGCCCCGACGCCTGGCCCGTCGATGCGGCCAAGGGTACCGCCACGGTCCCCGCCCCGTGGGTCGACAAGGTGGGCAAACCCATCGATTGGTATGCTGGTAAACAATACGACGACGACATCGCGAACGCGAAGAAGGTCCTCGCGGAACTTGGCAAGTACTACCCCGGCGCGACCCGCTACGAGGTCGCCGGCTTCTTCTTCTGGCAGGGCGAAAAGGACGTCGGCAACGCCGGCCACGCCGCTAAATACGAAGAAAACCTCGTGCGCTTCATCAAGTACCTCCGCAAGGACTTCGACGCCCCCAACGCCAAGTTCGTCCTCGCGACGCTCGGCGAGGCCACCAAAGGCAGCACTGGTAATGGCGGTAAAATCCTCGAAGCCCAACTTGCCGTCGACGGAGCCAGCGGTCGATACCCCGAATTCAAAGGCAACGTCGCAACGGTCTATGCGCACCCCCTCTCCAAAGGCGGTTCAGGTAACAGCCATTACAACGGCAACGCCGAGACCTACATGGCCGTGGGCGAGGCGATGGGCCAGGCCATGGTCGGACTTCTCAAGCAATGAACTCGACCTTAACCCTTCTCGCCTACGCGCTGCTCACCACGCAGCTCATCGCCCAGACGCTCGTCGGCGACGGGCTGGCGGATGACTCCGCCGCGCTCCAGAAACTCGTCGACGCCGGGGGCAGCGTGCAACTGCCTAAAGGACGCTACCGCTTATCTAAGACGGTCACGGTCGATCTCGCCAAACTCGGCGCCTCCAGCATCTCCTCCGACGGAACCGCTTCACTGATCATGGCAGGTCCCGGACCAGCCTTGAAAATCGTCGGCACGCACGGCGGTACCGCCGCCCCGAAGTCGTTCAAGCCGGAGACCTGGGCCCAGCGTACGCCCGTCGTCCAAGGGCTCGAGATCGTCGGCGCGCACGCCGAGGCGGACGGCATCGAAGCGAACGGCACCATGCAGCTGACGCTGTCCCGCCTCACCATCCGCGAATGCCGACATGGCATCCGCCTAGCCGTCCGCAATCGCAACGTCGTCATCGCCGACTGTCACCTCTACCGTAACCGCGGGGTCGGCCTGTTCCTGGATAACGTGAACCTCCACCAGACGAACGTCACCGGGTGCCACATCAGCTACAACCTCGGCGGCGGCATCGTCGCCGTCGGCGGAGAAGTGCGCAACCTGCACGTCGGCACCTGCGATATCGAGGCGAACCACGACGAGAACGGCCCGCCCTCGGCCAACATCTTCCTGGATTCGACGGGCGGCTCGATCGCCGAAGTCGCGATCACCGGTTGCACCATCCAGCACACCCACAAGGCGCCGGGCTCGGCCAACATCCGCATCCTCGGGGCCGGCAAAGACCCTTCCCTGCTCCGCCGTGAAGGTCGCGAGCATACCCGTGAAGGGCACGTGACCATCGTCGGCAACGTCTTCAGCGATGTGCAGGTCAACCTCGAGATCCGCCAAGCCCGCGGGGTCACCGTCTCGGCCAACACCTTCTGGGAAGGCTTCGCGCACGACCTGCACGTCGAGGACAGCCAGAACATCGTCATCACCGGCAACAACTTCGACCGCAACCCGCGCTACCTCGTCAACGGCAACGGCCTGGCCGAGAAGAACGGCGTCCTCCTGCGACGCGTTGCCGACTCCGCCTTCTCCGGGAACGTCGTGGTCGGCGTCCACGGCAAGGAAGCGGCCGTCGACGTCGAAGACGGCACCCGCCTCCGGATCACCGACAACAGCATCCTCGACAGCGACGGGCACGCCCTGCGTCTCACCCGCCTCAGCCGCAGCCTCGTGACCGGTAACCTCCTGCGTGACGACCGGCGCGAAAAACACCGCGGCATCGGGGCCCTGCTGGTCGTCCGCGAAGGCGCGGAGAACCGGATCGACGCCGAACCGACGACCGCGCGGTAGGCTCAGGCGCCGCCGCGGCGGATCTCTGAACCTTCGAAGCGGATCGAGACGCGCCAGACCTTCTTGACGCGCGTGATCACCTTGCCGGTACCGGCGACGATGGTCTCGGGAATCTCGATGCGGTGCTGGTCGACCACGGCGTGGAAGCCGCGCTCGGAGAAGATGTCGATGAACATCGAGATGGCCAGCGGGTCGTCGAAGACGGTGGTCTCGATGTTGACGTGCGCCTGGCCGGAGATGGCGTGGGCCTTGATGATCGGCAGGAACTTGTCCTGGATCAGCTCGATGACCTGACGGAAAGTCTCGGCGTTGCGCTCGGCGTAGTCGTCGAGGCGGCGGACGAGGTCCTGTCGGGCGTGCTGGACGATCTGCGAGGCCAGCGGGATCGGCGAGATAAGGTCATACGTGTCCTCCGACAGCTCAAGGGAGCTCTGGTATTGGAGTTCCTTGATGATACGGGCCTGGACTTCCGCGAGCGAGCCCTGCGCATTGATGAAATGGTAGTGGAAGATGTCGCGTAGCGACTGCAGCGGCTCGTAGGTGCGCTCCTTGAAGACGCGGTAGCGGTTGCGGGCGGCGTCGGCCGTCAGGTCGGTCTTGCGGACCTCGGCGAGCGGCCCTCCGTCGCGGGCGGCCTTCTCGTTCTGGGCGATGGCCTCCTGGCCGCGCTTCAGCTGACGACGGACGGACTCGTTCTCGTCGACGAACAGAACCAAGATATGGAAATGGGGTTTCGGGAAACGGACGCCGGTCGAACCACGGAACTCCGTGCGGAGGTCATTGAGTTTGGTGAACAGGTGCTTGAGGCACTCCACCTGCACCATCGAGCGCGGGAAGCCGTCGACGATCGCACCGCTGACATACTCGGGGGCGAGGAGCTTGCGGAAGAGGATCTCCACCACTTCGCGGTCACCGACGAGCATGCCGGCGTCGATGCGCTTCTTGGCCTCGGGACTCGAGAGCAGGTCGCTGACCACGATCGGGTCGGCGGCGTAGTCACGATACTGGAGGATGAACGCGGTGTTGGTACCCTTACCGGCGCCGGGGGCGCCGTTGAGCCAGAAAATCTCACGCGGGAAGGCCAGCTTCTCGCGGCCGATTTCCCGCTCCAGACTGGACCAGACCGAGTCGAAGATGATCTGGCCATCCTTGACCTCAAGGTCGCTGATACCGCTCGAGGCGGGTCTGGGCAGAGCGTCGCTCATGAAGTTAAGCATCTAGGAGTAAATCCCCCGACCTAACCTGCGAGGCAAAAACGCAGGGTAATCGCCTCATTTCCCGCCGATTACTTCACTCCGCCCGTAGTCTTCACCGCATCCGAGCCCGGTTTGACGGCCGGCAGACCGGGCTCATCCGAACGATTACGTCGGAACTGGTAGCGGTTGATGTCCTGCATCGAAAGCTGCTCGACCGTCTTCGGCGAAGGGTTGAGCCGACCCTGCCAGTCGGACTTCACGCCGGCGTAACGGTCATCGGAGACGACGCCCATGCGCTCCTCCCAGGCCTTGATCTCGGCCTTGGCACCGTTGGCGGATGAATTCGTGCGAGCGACGGATTTCACCTCGATCGTATCCTTCGGGCGGATCTCCGCGCCGAGGCCATCCGTCAGTTCGATATCGGCCTTCTTCCGGCCCAGCGTGTCATAGCGACCATGCCAGGTATCGAGGGTGACCAAGTTGTTTCGATTGTAGACCTGCTCCTTACCGATCGGCGCCGTGCCCGCTTCGTACCGCTGCTCGAGCAGGCCGCTCGCTTTGGAAGCGCGCTTCAGTCCGGCGTTCACGTCGACGGCACCATCGAGTTCTTTCCCCGTACCCGCGCCCTGCAGCGCGAACGGGACGGTACGGCCGTCAGCCGTCCGAATGGCGGGGGCCGGAGCGGTCGGTGAAGGGGCGACGGTACCCGCGGACGACGAACGCGGCAAAGGATTCGCCGAACGGGACTTCGCGGGCGTTCCGGCCATAGGCTTACCCTCGGCGTCGTAGCGATAGACCTGCGTGCCTTCGATACCACCCTCGGCGGTGATGACCACGCCCGCCTTGATGCCACCGGGCGGACGCTCCGCGCCCACGACCGTCAGGACGGTCATAGCCAAGAGCGCAGGGATGGAGACGAGGGGTCGCAAGGCCACCCATCTTGGGCGACCCCGCGACCGACCTCAATCCCTTCTTAGCGGGGAATCGGAAGGGATTTCGTCTTCCAGATCAGCTTGGCGTAGTCGCCGATCGAGCGATCCGACGAGAACTTGGCGCAACGGGCGACGTTGCGGACGGCCATCGCGGCCCAGCGGCGACGGTCGAGGAAGGCCTGGGAGGCCTGCTCCTGCGCGTCGACGTAGCTGCGGAAGTCGGCCAGCACCAGGTAGGGGTCGCCGCCGGACATGAGCGAATCGACCACCGGGGCGAGCGCACCCGGCTGTTCCGGGGTGAAGGTCTCGGAGCGGAGCCAGTCGAGGAGCGAGGCCAGTTCCGGATCGGCGGCGAGCACCGCGTGCGGATCGTAGCCGTCGGCCCAGAGCTGCTGGACCTCTTCGACCTTGAGGCCGAAGATGAAGATGTTCTGGTCGCCGACTTCTTCGGCGATCTCGACATTGGCGCCGTCGAGGGTGCCGATCGTGACCGCGCCGTTGAGGGCGAGTTTCATGTTGCCCGTGCCGGAGGCTTCCTTGCCCGCCGTGGAAATCTGCTCGGAGAGGTCAGCCGCCGGGATGATGCGCTCGGCGAGCGAGACGCGGTAATCCGGCAGGAAGACCACCTTGAGCAGGCCGCGCACGCGCTCGTCGGCGTTGATGACGGCGGCCACGCGGTTGATGGCGTGGATGATGTGCTTGGCCAACGCGTAACCCGGGGCGGCCTTGGCGCCGAAGATGCAGACGCGCGGCGTGAACTTGCCGTTCGGCTCGTTGAGGATGCGACGATACAGGTGCAGGATGTGCAGCAGGTTCAGGTGCTGGCGTTTATACTCATGCAGACGCTTGATCTGCACGTCGAAGAGCGCGTCGGGCGAGACGTCCACGTCGACGAGTTCCTTGATACGGGCGGCGAGGCGGACCTTGTTGGCGCGCTTGATCGCGAGGAAGCGTTCCTGGAAGGCCGGGCGGTCGGCGACGGCGTCTAACTTACGCAGACGGCTGAGGTCGGTCTCCCAGCCCTTACCTGCGACTTCGTCGCAGAGGGTGCTGAGCTCCGGATTGCAGCCGCGGACCCATCGACGGGGCGTCACGCCGTTGGTGACGTTGACGAACTTGCCCTTCCAAAGCTCATCGAAGCCCGGGAACAGGTTGGCACGCAGGAGGCGGGTGTGCAGTTCGGCCACGCCGTTGACGTGATGCGAACCGACGACGGCGAGGTGCGCCATGCGGACGCGCTTCGGGTGGCCTTCCTGGATGATCGAGAGCTCGGTCTTGCGGGCGTCGTCGCCCGGCCAGCGGCGGTCGACCTCTTCGAGGTGACGGCGGTTGATCTCGTAGATGATCTCGAGATGGCGAGGGAGCACCTTCTCGAAGAGCGGTACGGACCAGGTCTCGAGGGCCTCAGGCAGCAAGGTGTGGTTGGTGTAGCTGAAGACCTGCGTGCAAAGCGCCCAGGCTTCGTCCCAAGTCAGGCGCTCGACGTCGACCAGGAGGCGCATCAGTTCGGCGACGGCGATCGCCGGGTGGGTATCATTGAGCTGGATGGCGGCCTTGGCCGGCAGGCTGCTGAAGTCGGGGTTCAGGCGGCGGTGACGACGCAGGATGTCCTGCAGCGAGCAGGATACGAAGAAGATCTGCTGGACGAGGCGCAGCTCCTTGCCGCTCTCGGTGCTGTCGTTCGGATAGAGGACCTTGGAGACGGTCTCGCTCGAAGTACGATCGCGGACCGCATCGACGTAGCCGCCGCGGTCGAAGGCGCGGAAGTCGAACTCGGACGCAGCCTTGGATTCCCAGAGGCGGAGGAAGTTGACGCTGCTGCCCGCGAAGCCGGCGATCGGGATGTCCCACGGCACGCCGAGGAGGTCGCGCGTCTCGACGAGTTCGGCGGAGTGGTTGCCGCGGTCATCGGTGCTATGCTTGACGCGGCCGTAGAGCGGCACGCTCACGCGGAAGTTCGGGCGGCGGATCAGCCACGGGTTATTGTTGGCCAGCCAGTTGTCGGCGACTTCGACCTGGCGACCGAGCGCGAAGGTCTGCCGGAACAGACCGAATTCGTAATGGATGCCGTAGCCGATGGCCGGGATGTCCATCGTCGCGAGGGAATCCAGGAAACAGGCGGCCAGACGGCCGAGGCCGCCGTTACCGAGACCCATGTCGGCTTCTTCGTCGGCGACGGTCTCCAGGTCCTGGCCGAGTTCGGACAAGGCCTGCGTGGCGACCTCGCGGAGCTGCAGGTTGACGAGGTTGTTCGTGAGCACGCGGCCCATGAGATACTCGAGGGAGAGATAGTAGACGCGGCGGACGTTCTTGCTGGCGTGCTGGGCCTGCGTGTCGATGTAGCGCTCGAGCATCTGGTCGCGGGCGGCCATGCACGTGGCCATCCACCAGTCATTGCGGGTGGCCGTGACGCGGTCGCGGGCGAACGTGCTCTTCAGATGATGCAGGACGGCGTCGCGGAAGATCGCGACCGGAGAGGCGGCGGCGGACTTGGCCGGCGCCTTGGCCTTGGGCTTGGAAACGGGCTTGGCGGCCGGCTTGCGGACCTTGACCACCTTGGCGGACTTCTTCGCGGGCTTCTTCTTTTTAGGCATGATCGTCGGTTAGGACAATCGAGCATAAGCCACAAGCGAGCCAAAACCGCGTCAGCCCTGTGCCAGCTCCCGCAACTTGTTCAAATCCAGCTTACCCGTGCCCAAAATCGGGACAGCGGGCACTTTCTTGAACACCTTGGGAATCCACAGGTTAGCGAGTCCTTCGGCCGTGAGCGCCGCGCGGATCGCCTCGACGTCGATGTCATCAACATGCAGCACGACGAGTTGCTCGCCTTTGGCCGGATCCGCGGTGCTTGCGACGGCGACCTTGATCTCTGTGGAATCGATCAGCCCCATCACCTTCCGCAGGGCGTCCTCGACGGTGCCGTGCGGGACCATCTCCCCGCCGATCTTAGAAAAACGGGAGAGGCGGCCGGCCAGATGGAGGAAGCCGTCATCATCCATGCGGGCGAGATCGCCCGTACGATACCAGCCATCCGGCGTCATCGCCTTGGCGGACTGCTCGGCATCGAGATAGCCCATGAAGATGTTGGCGCCCTTGATTTCCAGAAGACCCACCTGCCCGCTCGGCAGGACCTCACCGGTCTCCGGCTCGATGAAGCGGACGGCGACGCCGATGACCGGACGGCCGACGGAGCCACGGACATTGCCCAGCCAGACGCCGTCGGGACCTTCGGGGTCGATCCGGTCGGGCACATTGACGGCCAGCACCGGACTGGTCTCGGTGATGCCGTAACCTTCCAGGACCGGCGTCTCCAGCTGGGTGGCGAAAGCGTCCACGAGGTCGGCCGGACACTTCTCGGCCCCGACGACAGCCCATTCGAGCGACGCAAAATCCGCGGCGGTACCGCGACGAAGATAGGGGCGCAGGAAAGTCGGCGTGCCGACGACGACCGTGACCTTCTCCTCCTTGATCGCCTTCACGGCGGCGGCGGAATCCAGCGGCGACGGCAAGGTCACGAGACGGGGCGAACGGGAGAGCGAATACCAAAGACCGATGGTGAAACCGAAGCTGTGGAAGACCGGCAGGCTGCTGAGCAGGACCGCGTCGTCCGGCAGGATGTCAGCGTCGTCGATCTGTCGCAGGTTGGCCAGAATGTTACGGTGCGAGAGACGCACACCCTTGGGCTGGCCGGAGCTGCCGCTCGTGAAGAGCAAAGCCGCTTCGTCGTCGCCACCCTGTTTCGGAAGCCCCATGCAAGCCAGCACCCAGGAGGTCGGCAGGAAGCGGATCGCGCCGATGCGGAAAGCGAGGTCGGCACGAGAATGGGCGGTCAGAAAATCAGCGACGTCGAGGACGTGATCGCCCCACGGGAAGTCCGGGGACTTCTCCGAGAGCTTGCTGCGGAACGCGCCGGCGGTGACGACGAGGTCTACCTCGGCCCGTTGGAGGCAGGAGAGCGCTTGCTCGCGACCGAGCGAGAAATTAAGGTTCACCGGAATCTTGCCGGCGAACACACAGCCCAGATTAGCCACCGCTGCCGCGACGCCCGGAGGCAGCACGATCGCGACCCGCTTGGACGTCGTCCGACGCTTCAACTCACCCGCGAAAGCCCAGCCCAAGGCCAACAACGTCGCGCCGGTAAACTCGCGGCGGGCTGACGTGCGATCGACCAAAGCGACCGCCCCGCCCTTCTTCGCCAAGCCTTCGGCGACCTCGCGGCCGAGATGCCCGTCAAGCGAAGCTCGCTGAGCGAAAGCCTCCGCCGCCAGCTCCAACAGACGCAAGCGGGTCTTGGCATGCTCGGTCGCGGGAAACGGCGCGCCGATCACGACGCTGACCGGGCGCGGGAAGTGCTTCGGCAGTTTCCAGAAAGACTTACCGCCGCTGAAGCTGAAGATGGAACCCCACATCCCGTCGATCGCGACCGGCAGGATGGGCGCGCCGCCGCGGCGCGCGATCAGCTCGAAACCTTTGCGCAGCTGCATGAGTCCGCCGTTACGCGTGAGGCTGCCTTCAGGGAAGATGCAGACGATTTCGCCGCGCGCGAGGGCTTCGCCCGACTTGATGATGGCCTCCTTGGCCTTCGTCTCGGAAACCGGGATCGTCCCCATCAGGCGGCACATGAAGCCGAGGAACTTGTGCCGTTCGAAACCTTCCCAGGAAAGGAACCGCACCGGACGTCGTGACATCACGCCCATCACCAGCACGTCGGCATAGGCGACATGGTTCGCGATAAGGAGCACGCCACCTTCCGCCGGGATGTTCTCTAATCCGCGGACGCGGATGGTATACCCGCACTTCAGGAGCAGCCAGCAAAGGGTGTGCATGGCGCAATACCCCAACGACATCGACTGATGCCGGCGAGGAGCCCGCCAGGCGAAGGCCAAGAGGAAAATCGTGAGCAGAAGCAACCCGAACGCGACGAACGTCAGGGCGATCATCAGCAGGAACCAGGCGAGCGAGTAAAGCAGGGGCACGTTCCCAACTTGCCGAGCCGACGGACCGGTGCAAGCCGAGTCCTTTCGGGTTGACCCCCTCCCGTCCGCGGATGCCCTATGGGGACCCGCGATGCGCGACTACGTCCTCAGACGGTTGCTGCTAGTCCCACTGACCTTCGTGGGCATCACCTTCGTCGCGTTCTGCTTCACCCGCTTCGTCCCCGGCGGCCCCATCGAACAGGCCATGGCCGAGCGTCAACAGGCCGAAAACCGGAAGCAGACCTCCGCCGCCCGCCCTTCGGGTCCGGCCTCCCCCGAAGAACTCGACAACCTGCGTCGCCGCTACGGCTTCGACCGACCCCTCCTGCAGGCCTACGCTATCTGGCTGGGAACCCTGCCCGGTCCGGCGGACTGGGTCACCGTGCGATTGGACAAGGACGGCCGCGGCGAAGCCGACGTCGCCGACGACCAAGCGGAAGGCTCGCCCCTGAAACTCATCGTGCGGGCCGAGCAAGGCGGCTTCGCCGTCACACCCGCCGACGCCAAGCTGATCCGGCCCGACTGGCGCGCCGAAGCGGCGCCATTACCTGACGACCCCGAGAAAGCCCTGCGCGTGCTCGTCTATCGACGCGCTTACGCCGGCCTCCTGCAGGGCGAACTCGGCGATTCCACCTCGAGCGACCGACCCGTCTGGGATGAGATCAAGGAACGCCTGCCGATCTCGGCGTGGTTCGGCGCCTGGTCCCTGCTCCTTGCGTACGGCATCTCGATCCCGCTCGGCGTGGCCAAGGCGCTGAAGCGCGACGGCTGGTTCGACCGTGGCTCTTCGCAGGTACTCTTCATCTTATATTCGATCCCCGGCTTCATCCTCGCCGTCGCCGCCCTGCAGTTCCTATGCTTCCAACTCGGCTGGTTCCCGACCAAGGGCTTCGACTGGGAGTCACTCACCTGGGGCGGCCGCCTGCATCATACCGTCGTCCCGCTGGCGTGCGAGATGGTCGGCGCCTTCACCGCGCTGACGCTCTTCACCCGTAACGGCCTGCTGGATAATCTCGCCGCCGACTACGTGCGCACCGCCAAGGCCAAAGGCCTCAGCCACGGACGCATCGTGTTCGTCCACGCCCTGCGTAACGCGCTCATCCCGCTGGCGGCCACCTTCGGCGGCAACCTCGGCTTCTTCCTCACGGGCTCATTCCTCATCGAGGTGACCTTCAACATCCCCGGACTCGGCCTGCTGGGTTACGACGCCCTCACGCACCGCAACTTCCCCGTCTTCCTCGGGCTCCTCACGCTCTCCAGCCTGGCGATGCTCATCGGCAACATCGTCTCCGACCTCTGCGTCGCCGCCGTCGACCCGCGCATCCGGTTCGACAAATCCGCATGAGCCTGCTCGACCCCATCACCCTACAGCGCTTCGCGCGCTTCCGTCGGCATCGCGCCGGCTGGTGGTCCTTGCTCTCGCTGCTGGCCCTGTCGGTCCTCGCCTTACTCGGCCCGCTGCTCGTCGGCCACCGCCCGCTGATCCTCCAGGTCGACGGCGTCACGCGCTTCCCGGTCTTCGCCGGGTATATCTCTGGCCGGGAACTCGGCCTGAAGATCGAAGGCGAGCCCAACTATCGCCTCCTCGCCGAGGAACTGAGGCGCGACGGACGCGGCTGGCTCGTCATGCCGCCGGTGCCTTTCGCGCCGGACGAGGTCTGTGAAGTCATGCCCGCCGTCTCGCGCGATGACCAAGGTCGCTGGCAGGATCCGCGCGGCCTGATCGCCGAAGGACGTATCTTCTCCCTGAACGCCGATGGTACCCGCCGGCAGGTCTGGACGATCATCAACGGACGACCTGAAGGCGACGCCCGCCTCCTCGCCGATGGCGCGACGAACGCGCGGGCCAAATTCGCGAACGGCGAGCTTGTGCGCCGCATACCCGCCACGGACCGGACCGACTGGGCGCCCGGCGCCGGCCTGCGTACGCTGATTCCTTCGCCCTGCCCGCCCGGACTGGACGGCCACTGGCTCGGCACCGATGAATCCGGCCACGACATCGTCGCGCGGCTCTTCGGCGGCTTCCGCATGCTGCTCCTCGCCGCCGTCATCTTCCTGCCTTGCGTCTACGGCGTCGGACTGACGCTCGGGGCCGCGATGGGCTACTTCGGCGGCTGGTTCGACCTCGTCTTACAACGCGTGATGGAAGTCTGGTCCAACATTCCCTTCCTCTACGCCATCATCTTTCTCGCGAGCCTGCTGGAGCCCTCGCTGGCGATCCTCATCCTGATCCTCGTGGCCTTCTCGTGGATCGGGCTGGCGCAACAGCTCCGTGCCGCGGCCTACCAAGTCTCTGCGCGTGATTTCGTGACCGCCTCGCGCGCGCTCGGTGCCGGCCATGCCCGCATCATCTGGAGCCACATCCTGCCTAACTGCGCGACGGTCATCCTGACCACGTTGCCGTTCAGCCTGCACGGGCTGGTGTTCTCCCTCTCCGCGCTCGACTACCTCGGCTTCGGCCTGCCGCCCACCGAGCCTTCGTGGGGCGACCTCCTCCACCAAGCCAAAGAGAACTGGCATGCGTGGTGGATCCTCGGCCCGACCCTTGGCTGCCTCGTCGGCACCATGGTCATGATCAACTCCATCGGCGAAGCGTTGCAGGACGCCTTCGACCTCCGCCGCCAACAACGATGAGATTCTTCCTCGCTCTCCTTTGTCTCATCGGATCCGCCCGCGCTGAGACCTACCAGGACCCCAAGGCCGCCGCCTTCTACGCCGAGCACCCGGATTTCTTCCGCTTCGCCAAGCCGGCCGACCTGCCCAAGGACCTCGTCTGGCAGGACGGGTCAGCGCAACCGGAATTCGCCGACCCCCGCGCGGTCCGCGGCGGCGTGCTCCGACAGTTCACGACCTCTACTCCGCCGACGCTGCGGCGCGTCGGCCCTAACGCGAACAACGGCTTCCGCGGCGAACTTTACGACAACAACGACTTCGGACTGCTCGCCGGGCACCCGGACACCGATGAGATCATCCCCGCCCTCGCGACCAGCTGGGCGATGTCCGCCGACGGCATGACGGCCTATTTCCGCCTGGATCCGAACGCGAAGTTCACCGACGGCCAGCCGGTCACGGTCGACGATTACTTCTACACCTTCTACTTCCACCGCTCCCCCTGGGCCAAAGCGGACTGGTATGCCGACCACTACACCCGCGAGTGGGGCGGCGTCACGAAATACGACGACCATACGCTGGCGGTGAAAGCCCCGCGTAAGCGCCCCTATCAGCTCGAACTTCTCGGCGGCCTGCGACCGACGCCCCGCCAGTTCTTCAAGGACTTCGGGCCCAACTACGAGAAGGCCTTCAACGACCGCTTCCATCCGACCACCGGCCCTTATTACGTGAAGCCCGACGGCTTCCAGCGGGAGAAATCCATCACGCTCACCCGCGTGACGGACTGGTGGGGCGATCGTCGGAAATACTACCGCCATCGCTACAACCCCGACGCCATACAGTACGGTGTCATCCGCGACCTCGACAGCGCGTATTCGTCCATGCTCGCCGGCGAGATCGACTTCATGCCGATCATGATGCCCCGCTATTGGTATGGCACCAACGAGAAGAAGGCCTACCAGAACGGTTACCTCACCAAGGCGCAGTTCTTCAACGACATCCCCCGTCCGCCCTACGGGCTGTATATCAACACCCAGCGGCCGCTGCTCGCGGACGTCAACGTGCGCGTCGGCCTGCACCACGCCACGGACTTCCAGCGGGTCATCGACGGCTTCTACCGCGGCGACTACGAGCGCCTCCAGCAGTTCAGCGAAGGCCTGGGCAAGTTCACCGACTCCTCGCTCCGCGCCCGCCGCTATTCGCCTGAGCTGGCCCGCGCCGCGTTCGCCAAGGCCGGCTTCACCGTGGCCGGCGACGACGGCATCCTGCGTAATGCCGCCGGGGAACGGCTTTCTTTCCGCCTTACCTTCGACACCTCCGACCGCCGCAAATACCTCGCGACGCTGGTCGAGTCCGCCCGCCGCTGCGGCGTCGAACTTCGCCCCGAGACGCTCGAACACACGACGATGTATCGCAAGGTCATGGAGAAGAACCATGACATCGTCTTCTGGGCCTGGTCTGTCTCCAGCCGGATCCCGGCGCTCTGGGAGTCGCATCACTCCGAGAACGCGATCGAAGTCCTGGCCGACGGACGCAAGGTGCCGAAACGCCAGACGAACAACATCACCGGAGTCGACGACCGTGAGCTGGACGGCCTCATCGACCGTTTCCGCCTGGCGACCGAAGAGGCCGAGATGGTCCGGCTCTCGCACGCGATGCAGCGACGCATCCATGACCTCGCGGACTTCATCCCCGGCTTCAAGGTGCCCGGCTACCGCATCGCGCACTGGAACTGGGTCAAGTTCCCCGCCGGCTTCGACGTCCGCGCCGCCGAGGACCCCGGCCAGTATGGCCTCTTCTGGCTCGACCCCGCCCAACGCGAGACCGACCTCAAGGATTTCCGCGACGGGAAGACGCGCGGGGCGCCGAAGACCGTGATCGAGGATCGC
>Ga0255078_1000188_pt1 | contig 17485 bp, 10 predicted proteins | sample Colum_Atlam_RepA_FD_188462 | JGI IMG/M metagenome (GOLD analysis project Ga0255078, IMG submission 188462) | Freshwater microbial communities from Columbia River, Oregon, United States - Colum_Atlam_RepA_8h | ecosystem: Environmental > Aquatic > Freshwater > River | place: USA: Oregon... | reverse complement strand
GCCATGGGGTGTGTTGATGAGCGAACGAGACAGAGAGGTTTGGCCAATGTAGCCTTGACTACGATGAGTGCCGTTAATCGAGAATCCCTTTTGTCCACTGCTGAGATTTTTCATCGCGGCGGTTTTCCGTTTTAATGCAACGAGCGACATATTATTATAATATGGAGATTTTATTTAATTGTTGCCATCGAACCAATGATGCGTGGATTTGTAGCGGACAAAGTTGCACTGGTAAATAACATGATGAATTGGTGTACAACTTGCCAGTACCCAGATGCCGGAGCCGTTGGCGCAGCAAAAGCAGTGCCATCTTGGGTTTTATATACGATTGCCTGTCCATTTACACTAATTGAGGAAGAAGTTGGATTTAACCAGGAAACCACCAAATTGGTACTATTTTCAATAATGACGGTAATTGTGACACTTCTGCCTATAACCACTGGAACATTTGTAAAACTTACAGATATAATCATCGATGATGTTGTTGTTGATGTGAAATAAAAAATACTTCCCAAAACGTAATTGCAGACAATTGGGATAACGCTTGTCAGGGTTGCCATTGTTACAAACTTCTCGCACAAATTGTATACGTTCATCGTGACAGCGGACATATCAAAGTAGGCATAACTAATATCGGTGGTTCGCTTATCCATTGACACATTGCCAAAGAAGCTAGTAGGACCGCTTACATCCAGGGCAAACAGGGCTGACGGCGTCTTGTTGATTCCAAGGGATTGCGCGCGTGTTGTGCCGATTTGAATATTTCCCGCAAAAGAAACGTCGGTTGTAAGAGAGGCATAGGCGGCCAAAGACGTAGTTGTAGCATATCCAGATAACGATGTTCTAATAGTATTGATACTTGAATCAGTGTTGGATAAATTAGTGCGAATTGTATTGATGCTATTATCACATGCCGCAATTTTATCATAAACAACAATACCAAAATTGCCGTCGTTTTTAATGGCTGTTGCGATTTCATTTAATGTGTTTAATGTTGTATCCGCACCATCAATTAAATTATTAATCTGGGTTGTAACATAGTTTGTGGTAGCATAATTGGATAGAATATCATTAATACTACCATCGATTGCCCCCTTATTATAAAAATTAGTTAACGCGCTTGTGGTAGCATAATTGGATAGAATATTATTAATACTACCATCGATTGCCCCCTTATTATAAAAACTATTTAGCGCGCTTGTTGTAGCATAGATTGACCCAAGAGAAACGCCATTCTGAAAAATAGAGGCGGCGTTTAAAGACCCACTGACATCCATCCGATACGCAGGTGTTCCTAAAGTTGGTTTTCCAAAAACGGAGTTTCCGCTAATGACCAGGTCAGGAATAGTAATAGTACCCGATAATGTACCACCCGTTACTTCTAAAACACCGGGAGGACCTTGAATGCCTTGAATACCTTGAGCACCTTGATCACCAGTGTCTCCTTTAGCACCAGGGTTTCCAGTATCGCCTTTATCTCCTTTGGCACCAGTGTCTCCAGTATCGCCTTTGTCGCCTTTGGGCCCTCTAAATGCTCCTACATTGACCCAGCCATCTGCCAATGTAGAATTGAGTTTAGAAGCCACCCACAAGTTGCCATCAATGACGTATCCATCACCAACCGCATTTGTAGAAGGCAATAAACCGGTGTTTGCTACAGCGCCTTTTATAACAATGGTTCCGGGGTTAACACCGCCAATCTTAGAACCAGTTGGAATATCTAGTGTATTTCCAGTACTCTTAAGCTGGGCACTGCCAATGCTAATGGTATTTGACGAAGTAAAAATATCGCGAACATAAATGTTACCAAAAAAGCGTGTAGGATTACCAAGATGTGCGGGCGTTCCAATGGTATTTCCAAGTGTATTTGGCACAGCAACAGTGCCGTCAAGATTCAATATTGCCGATGTTGCCGGAAAATACTCATAATTTGGTAAAATATTTCCTAGAATGGCAATATCTTGAACATATAATTTTTTAAAAAACTTGGTTTCTGTTCCAAGGTCTCGTAAAATATTGGTTGTAGGAACAATATCAGTAGATACAGCAGTTAAATCAACATTTGAAGTACCGCCGCCGCCACCGCCTAAACTAGATCCAGTAGTTGCGGTTTGATTGAGTGCGAATGCTACACGATTTTTTGAAAGATTATCATTATTGATAGACCGACTTTTAAGAGTGTTGAGGGACCTCATTATATATATAAATATACACATAATGAAAACCTGATTATTTTATACTTTAACCCATACTTGACAAATATGCGATGACGGTTGGTGTAGCACCTACCCAAATAATAATAAATTGGTTGATTATGACTGCCCTATTTGCGGATGGAGCGGCCAATGCTGTAGCATCTGGTTTCAAATATGTGATGCCCGCGCCATTCACATTCAATGTGCCAGTTGTGAAACAATTTGTTCCTGCTCCGCTAGTCTGGGCCAAAATAAGTGTTACTGAAATGCTGCGATTCAAAGTAGTTGGCACATTTGTTATGCTAATTGTCGTAAGCGCGGCACTAACCGCTGCCATATAAAATATACCACCTGTGCTATAATCGAGAGTTGGATTCGCACTAAAAGTAACAGTTGTAAACTTTTCGGCAACGTTGAATACAGACATATTGACAGCGGACAAGTCAAAGTAGGCATAACTAATATCAGTTAACCGCTTAGCCAATGTCAAGTTTCCGGACATATTGGTGGAACCACTTATGTCGAGGGCAAATAATGTAGAAGCCGTCTTGTTGATTCCAAGGGATCGTGTGCTTGTTGTGGAACCAATTTGAATGTTTCCGGCAAAAGAAGCATCGGATGTAAGAGAGGCATAGCTGGACAAAGAGGATGTGGTGGCATAGCTGGACAAAGAGGATGTGGTGGCATAGCTGGACAAAGATGATGTGGTGGCATAGCTGGACAAAGATGATGTGGTGGCATAGCTGGACAAAGAGGATGTGGTAGCATAGCTTGACAAAGAGGTTCGAATCGTGTTTATACTGGAATCCGCAGCGTCCAATCGTTGATACACATTAATTCCAAAACTTGCGTCTCCTTGTATAGCAAGAGCAATTTCTGCCAGTGTATCTAATTTATCTGTTGAAACTGTACCAATTAATGTAGTAAATCTATCATTAACATAACTCTGTGTAGAATATGTAGTAGTAAGGATGCTATTAATACTAGCATCAATATTAGTCTTAGTATAATAAGATGTTAATGATGATGCCTGGGCATAGTTAGAAAGAACGCTGTTAATACTACCATCAATGGTCGTCTTGTTATAGAAGCTAGTATTGAGACTTCCATCGATGGTCGTCTTGTTATAATAATCTGTCAATGATGATGGTGTTGCAAAAGATAAATCAATTATATTTATTGTACCTTGCATGGATGAATGATATTGACACACATAGTATAATGTATTTGGTGAGTCATTTGATATTACCCAAGTAATATTACTATCCTGAGTTCCATTATTTGTTATTCCAGTATTGTAAATATTTGAGTCGTTATATGCCCCCTGTGATGTTTGAATCCAAAATGGGTGCCCGGAAGCATTAATTGAGAATACATATGTTAATCCTCGAATTAATGTAATTGTTTGATTATTAACACCATTTATCACATACGCGCCAGAGCCACTATTTGTCACTTGGTATTTGATTCCTTGTGAATAATTTAATAATACATTATTGATACTGGTGTCAATGGTTGTCTTGGTATAATAATCTGTCAATGATGATGCTTGGGCATAGTTGGAAAGAACGCTGTTAATACTGCCATCAATCGTTGTCTTGTTATAGACGTTGCTATTAATACTGGCGTCAATGTCCGTCTTATCGTAATAAGATGTTAATAATGATGTCTTGGCATAATTGGAAAGAACGCTGTTAATACTGCCATCAATGGTCGTCTTGTTATATACGTTGCTATTAATACTGGCATCAATGTCCGTCTTGGTATAATAAGATGTCAATATGGATGCCTGAGCATAGTTGGAAAGAATGCTGTTAATACTGCCATCGATAGTCGTCTTGTTATAGACGTTGCTATTAATACTGCTATCAATGGTCGTCTTGGTGTAATAAGACGTCAATGATGATGCCTGGGCATAGTTGGAAAGAACGCTGTTAATACTGCCATCAATGGTCGTCTTGTTATAGACGTTGCTATTAATACTGGCGTCAATGTCCGTCTTGGTATAATAAGATGTCAATATGGATGCCTGAGCATAGTTGGAAAGAATGCTGTTAATACTGCCATCGATAGTCGTCTTGTTATAGACGTTGCTATTAATACTGCTATCAATGGTCGTCTTGGTGTAATAAGACGTCAATGATGATGCCTGGGCATAGTTGGAAAGAACGCTGTTAATACTGCCATCAATGGTCGTCTTGTTATATACGTTGCTATTAATACTGGCATCAATGTCCATCTTGGTGTAATAAGTTGTAGAAAATCCACTCACAGTAGTTCGAATAGTATTAATACTAGTATCCTGATTGGAATTATATAAAATAATTTCACCAATACTTGGATCTTGAATCGAACCTGTACTACTTACTTGTTGAATGCTTGTACGAATCGCACTAAGACTAGCATCAATTGCCAAAACATATTCAGAGAAGTTTGTTTTAATAGTATTGACACTGGAATCATTTGATAAAACATAGTTAGACAAGGTGGTTCTGATAGTATTGACGCTTGAGTCAGTGAGAGATAGGTTACTCCTGATAGTATTGACGCTTGAGTCAGTGAGAGATAGGTTACTCCTGATAGTATTGACGCTGGAATCATTTGCCAAAACATAGTCACTCAAGTTGGTTCGGATAGTATTGACACTGGAATCATTTGCCAAAACATAGTCACTCAAGTTGGTTCGGATATTATTAATACTCAAATCAGATGAAGCAATCTTTGTATAAACAACAGTTCCAAAACTGGCATCACTTCTTAAAGCATTCGCAATTTCCGCCAATGTATCCAATTGCGACGGCGCAACACCCGTCAAGGTAGTAAATCGGTCATCAACATAACTAGTAGTTGAATAATTTGACAAAACTAAATTGATACTAGAATCAATTATGGACTTGTTGTAATAATTGGCGTTCATGCTACTGTCAAATGCCGTCTTCAACACATAACGATTCAATGAAGTATCAACAGTTGATTTGTTATAAAAATTATTATTCAAGCTGGTGTCAATGGTAGACCGATTGTAAAAATTGTCATTCATACTCGCATCGATTGTAGTCTTATTGTAAAACGCGGCATCGACCGACGTCCTATCATAATAATTGGCGTTCAAACTGGCATCAAAATCCGTTTTCAATAAATATGTGCCAAGAGTTGTATTAATAGTGCTCTTATTAAAGAAGTTGTTATTCAAACTCAAATCAACCGCCGCTCTGCTATAATAATTGGCATTCAAGCTGCTGTCAAAAGCAGTTTTTAATAAATAGCGACCAAGAGACACATCAACAGTCAATTTATTATAAAACCCGGCATTCAAACTAGAATCGACCGCCGCTCTGCTATAATAATTGTTATTCAAGCTACTGTCAAAATCGGTTTTCAATAAATAGCGACCAAGAGATAAGTCGGTGGTCGCACGATTATAAAATCCGGCGTTCAAACTGCTGTCCACAGCCGCTCGACTGTAATAATTGTCATTCATGCTGCTGTCAAAGTCCGCCTTTACCAACATAGAACTGATGAGACTATCCTGAGTAGTATTGTATGTTATCAACTCATTAATACTTGGGTCCTGAGCGGCACTAACACCTTCGATTTGAGCGCGAATAGCATTAATACTTGCGTCAGATGAATTGAGTCTTCCGGAAACAACCATGACAAAACTAGCATCACCTTGCACAGCCGCCGCAATCTGGTTCAATGTATTCAGCGTTGTAGGAGAAACATTGGTGAAGTTGGTTATTTGAGTATCTACATAACCCGTGGTGGCATAGCTTCCGAGAGCCGTATCCACAAGGGTCTGGGTCGCGGCTTTGTTATAATAATTTGCCGTTATTGTCGATGTTCTCGCAAAGTTATTAAGGACTGAATTGATACTGGAATCAGCGGCGGTCTTCGTGTAATACGAGTTCAACGCAGAAGACCGAGCATAACTGGCAAGTACTGAATTGATGCTTGAATCCAACACCGTTTTAGTATAATAAGCGTCAAGCGTCGAAGACAAAGCATAAGATTCCAACACTGTGTTTATGCTGGAATCTGTGTCAACCTTTGTATAATAAGAGTTCAGCTCCGATGATTTGGTATAATCAGCAAGGACAGTATTAATGCTCGAATCCGCATCTACTTTGGTATAATAAAAATCAAGTGATGATGAGAGAGCGTAGGAATCAAGAACCGCATTAATGCTGGAATCGACGACAACCTTTGTATAATAGGAGCCGATGAGCGCATTAATACTGGAATCGGCGACAACCTTTGTATAATATCTATTGATTAATGTATTGATACTAGAATCGGTGGCCACCTTTGTATAGTACATCGAAAGACTGGCATCCACCATGGTCTTTGTAGGTAATGACGCGATAGTCGCATCTTGCGTCAAATTGTAGGTAACCAGTTCATTAATACTGGGGTCCTGAACCGCACTAAGCCCATTAAGTGTTTGGATGTCGGCTCTAATAGCATTAATACTAGCATCGGATGAATTGAGTCTTCCGGAAACAACCATGACAAAACTAGCATCACCTTGAACAGCCGCGGCAATCTGGTTCAATGTATTAAGCGTTTCCGGAGAAACATTTGTGTATGTAGTAAACACATTATCAACATAGGATGTCTTGGCATAGCTTGCAAGTACCGAGTTAATACTGGAATCGGCGGCGACCCTCGTATAATACGAGCCCAGCGTCGTTGTTCTCGCAAAGTTATTAAGAACTGAATTAATACTAGAATCGGTGGCGACCCTTGTATAATATGAACCCAATGTCGTACTAATATTTGCGTCCGAGTCTGTTTTAGTATAATACGCATCAAGCACCGAATTAATACTAGAATCAATAGTACTGCGAATATAGTAGTTTGAACTGAGAATACTATCAACAGAACTCTTGTTGTAAAAGTTGGTGTTCAAACTGGTATCAATGCCGGATTTATTGTAAAAGTTGGCGTTCAAACTTAGGTCAATGGTTCTCTTGTTGTAAATGTTGGTATTAATGCTGGCATCAATTGTCGTCTTGTTGTAAATGTTGGTATTAATGCTGGCATCAATTGTCGTCTTGTTGTAAATGTTAGTATTAATACTGGCATCAATTGACCGTTTATTGTAAAAATTGGTGTTCAAACTGGTATCAATACCAGACTTGTTATAAAAGTGTGAGTTCAAACTGGTGTCGATACCAGACTTGTTATAATAATTGGTACTCAAATTGGCGTCAATAGTAGTTCGATTATAAAAGTTGTCATTCAAACTGGCGTCAATTGTGGTTCGGTTGTAATAATTTGTAGTCAAATTGTTATCAATTGCTGTTCGGTTGTAAAAGTTGTCATTTAAATTGGTGTCGATGTCCGATCTGTTGTAAAAGTTGTTATTAATATACGTTTTATTGTAGAAGCTGCCGTTAATACTCAAATCAATTGATGTCTTGGTATAATAATTTCCAAGAGAGCTGGTAGTAGCATAAACGGAACTAATCAATGTTCCATTCTGATATAGCGCAGAGGCATTGAGCGAACCGCTCACATCAACTCGATAAGCAGGGTTTGATTTTCCAAATCCGGAGTTTCCTGTAACTATTAGGTCTGGCATTGTGATTGTGCCTGAAAATGTAGCGCCTGTTGTGTCTAAAACACCTGCAGGACCCTGAGGGCCCGTGGCACCAGTATTTCCTTGGATACCTTGAATACCCTGGATACCTTGAATACCTGCGTTACCTTGAATACCTGCGTTACCTTGAATACCTTGGTCTCCTTTGGGACCTCTAAATGACCCTACACTGACCCAGCCACTCGCCAATGTAGAATTGATTATAGAAGCAACCCACAAATTACCTTCAATCACGTATCCATCGCCCACTGCGTTTGTTGAACCGCCCGTCGCATTTGGCAATAAACTTGTATCTGCTACAGCGCCCTTTATAACAATTGTTCCTGGGTCAACTCCACCAATCTTAGAACCCGCGGGTATTGTGAGAGAATCTCCATCACTTTTGAGTTCCGCTCCACCAAGTCTGATAGTATTTCCAGAAGTAAAGATTTCTTTCGCATAGAGGCTTCCAAAATAATGGTCAGGGCCGCCAATATTAACTTGTATTTCCGAGCTTACTTCTGTTCGTTCACTTTCTAAAATAACATCACCTGGTCCCAATTTTTCCGATCTTGCTGGATAGTTTTGCTCAGGTGGTAAAATATTTCCACGAACAACAATTTCATTGATATGTAGGTTTCTAAATACCTTGCTACTAGTTCCTAGATTGGAAGTGCTTGTATTGGCAGGAATGATATCACCATTGATATTAATATTATTGGTATACGTGGTACCAAAACGGTTGCTCAAAGAACCAATATTCAACGTACCATTTGTTGTAGGCACAATATTTGTAGTTACAGCTGTCAAATCCACATTGGTTGATGGGGCGCCACCGCCGCCGCCTCCACTGCTGCTACCACCGCTAAGAAAAGGAATGTTTCCCGTAACTACATTTGGGGACAATTCACGCGCAAGTTGATTGGTATACTTCACTTGCGTGTTTTTTGTCCGACTAGTAATTGAATACATTGAACGCGACATAGTGTATATATTATAAAATTGAAAATAACTACAATTTTATAAACTTAATAATATATTACAATGCTTTGTAAAAAAAATACTATTTCCTGGTAATCGGTATTTGTTCTACGTGAGGGTAGATGATACCGACATTAATTATCAATTCCGGGCCAATTTTATGGACATTCACGAAACAACCCTCCGAATCAACAAGTATACTGGCCCAAATACGCGTGGCATATATGAATCTGGACGTCATACATACCCAACATCATGGATTGTTAAAATTGAGGATCTAACGGATATTTTGAATGAAAATGAAATATGTTTGTCATCAGATATTTTGCTCGAAATTGATGGGTTTGTCTAACGATTTGAGTCCCTAACGATTTGAGACCATTATACTTGCCGTCTTGCTAAAACCATCAAGCCGTTGTTATTGAAGAACCGGTCTTTAATAAACCATTCCGGATGATTTGCCAAAAACTCCTGTATGCCAAACCACATTCCTTTCATGATTTCATCTCGCGGAATCCCCGTTTCCGCCGCCAATTCAGTCGCGCGTCCAAATGCTTGTTGATAATTGTATCCATATTCACGCAATGTTTCGCCATCTACTTCATCAACTGTGGTGTCATGCATAATAATATATTTGGTTGCCACTGCCGAAAATTTCTCTAATTCGCGCTTGATTTGTCCATATACGTGCCAAGTATCAATAAACACCATATCGTATTTTTCATCGGCACCAAACTCAATTTCCAAATCATTTTTCCATTCATATTTGACATCTATGCCGAGAGGTTCGAGTATATCAACCAATTCACCAATCTGGCATTCGCGCGAATCATTCATGAAAATCCGCTTCTTAATACCGTTTTTGTTTTCGAGCAATCCAGCCGAAATTGCCCACGATGAAACACATCCGCGCACACCGAGCTCGAGCGCACTATTACATTGTTTGGCATATCGAAAAAGCGTGGGCAAATGCTCATTGATGTCAGAGGCCGTATTACACATTGTGCGAAACTTTTTAATAAGAACGTCCATGATTGTTATTAAAAGAGAGGCGGACCCATTTATATTGTTTTTGATGCGATAATAATTATATGGCAGTATTCAATATTTCGCAAATGAGTGTGAATGACCAATTGGTGCCGTTTAAATCAACAACGTCACCGCGGTCGTTTATTAGTTTGATAGACATCTTCTTAATATTCACTGGACCAAAATATTTGCGGTTTTGATTCTGTAATGTGCCGCCAAACTCCATATAGGTGCTTCCAAAACTGAGTCCCGCCAATTTTATGGGTATAAGACCAAACACGTCTCTCATGTATGGACCCGCTGTATATGTACTTGAACTCCGACGTGCGTCAATAATTTGATTCATCGAATACAACTGTTTGGCAGTTAAGCTTGTGAACTGGTTGTTTGTACTTATTCCGGCAATTTTTTGGCCAGTAATTGGGTCGCATTGATAGGATATACGAGAGACATTCGTTGGCAAAGCTATGTCATTTTCCACGGAAGCAATTGTAATGAGACCGTCGTTCACATGGTTCTGGATAAAGTCGTCGATTATCAAGAGGAAATAGTTATACAAATTAGTATTACAAACGGAGTCGCCAATGATGGCAAGTCGCCCATCGCTGCTATTTGAATTGGTATAATTTGCTTGGTTAACTATAGAATTAGTATTCCCAGTATTCCGAGGATCTCCTGGATCTGTTGGACTATCTGGTGCAGTGATTCGACCATAAATATTATTAAAATAGTTTTGATATTTTTCATTGAAAATGTCTGAGGATATTTGTCCGGTCCCTAACTTTGCAAACTCGGATAAATTGTATTCTGTATATGTGTGGAATCCAAGAATCCAACCCAGAGTTGTATCCCACTTGACATTTCGCACATTAGACACACCAACATTGCAATATACAAAACTAAATATATCGTAGAACACAAGTCTGAAGTCGGCACTTGTATATGTTTTATTGATTGTCATTTTAATAGTTGATATGTTGTTGTTGTCTACGGTTATAGTTGAATTGCGTGTTATTGGGTTTTGATAAAATAATGTATTTATCTGGGTTATCAATTGTTCACGTGTATAAGTTGTGGATGGTATTTCAAATATAATATCATTCCCACCCGTTAATACTGGATTCACAGGACGAAATATGATTTGATTATTATTATTGAGAGTTGAGAGGGTTATTAGATTATTAAAAATAGATTTTGTTCCAGTAATAATGGATGATGTTGAAAGAGGGTATTGATATGGATTCACAGATAGGCCAAAATTATTATTCCATGTGTCACCCACAAAAGAAACTTCATAGTCTTTTTCAGTTAATGTTACATTAACTTTCAGAACGAGAGTAATTGTCAAACCGGTTGCGATTATTGAACTTCCTGCCATAATTACAGAGTTTGTAAAACTTTCTGTAACATTTTCACAAAATTCTGTAAGATTGGTTGTCGAAACATGTGTCAACGTGATTATAATATCATTCGCATTATAATTGCCTGAGCTATCTGTAAACCCATTTCCACTATTTTTTGCTATAATGCGGATAATGTTATTATCGTCATTAATTTCATAACTAGCTTGAGACCCAATAACACGTATATCTGTATATATATTGCTATATAAGGCGTGAAATTGAAATATATTTCCCCTATTCAAAAAACTCTGAGTTAAATCAATAATATGTTGTTGTTCGGTGAAATTGCGAGAAATATCAAAACTGAATGTTGGAAAAGAGTCTTCAAAATAAAACTCGGTTCCATTTTGAATTATAGTTCCATCCGTAATTGCCAAATTATTAGAAAGGTCGATAAAGTTTTGTAGAGAGTCATTTATTTTCTTAGCATAGTCATCCAATATGTATCCTCCGATTGTCAATGATGTTTTAAAATTATTATAAGAAATATCATATCCGGTGCGAATACACGTTAAAATAATATCTGTATCATTTGGTATATAATAGTTTGTAACACTTGTTGGTGTTTCAGATATAACATTATTCAATTCAATTGTATTACTTGGAAAACGAAAGCACGATGAATTGCCAGTCCATATTTTTGCGTTTGAATTAATAGTCGATTCATCTGGAAAAACAATTGCCAACTTAGAACTAACTATCTGTTCTGTAGTTGCGCGATTTAGTTTGGTAGCCAGTTCAATGCGTTTTTTTCCATAATTTATATTTGCTGGGTCGGTAATGGTTGTTAGTTGAAAATAAGAATATATGCTGTCAATTTTATTTGCAGATTTAATGGCATTATTAAATGAAGTAATTAGTGTATTTCTTGGATAAGTACCAGCATTCAATGTAATATTGATTGTTTTGTGTGTTGACGCGAGATTTGCATAGGAACTCCCAGTATATTGAACAACCTGGAAATAATTATTTAAATTATCAACCAATATGAAGTTTGGATTTGTATCAAAATAAGTTGCTCTAGCGTCCGAATATGCAATGTATGGTAAATATGTGTTGTAGTTGTATCCTAAGAAACTCGGTATGCTATCACTTTTTGCGCCGCCAATTACATTTGGGCTCGTCCAATTTGGAAAATAGAGGGCATAATCCGTTTCATTGAATGTTTTATTGAGGTCAAACTCGAATGCTATTTTTGAACTTTGCGAGTTTGCGGTATTATATGAAATATATGTTTGTCCAAAGCTTAAATCATAGATACTATGATATTGTGGGTTAGTAATATTTTTTGATTTCAACGTATCAATGGATGTATTTATGGCAGTGGCTATCTGTCCGGGAGTATATGTGCCGCTGCGGATTTGGACCTTCACATCATGCTGACCGTTGTCAATACCGGGGCTATTGCCTTTTAAAAAGAAATAGTTGCTTCCAAAATTATTGTTAATTGTGTACCATGTATATGGAATCTGTACTGAATAGAGTTTCATTGAAATCACATTTCGCAGGTCCTCCGATAAATTAAGCGAGAAATTGGTTGCGCTGGTATTTTGCGAGTCTTCGCGATATTGACTGTCGATGGATATCATTTTGAAAATTGTCTTCTGTGATGTCGGGTTCAACTTCAGGGGGTCTTTCACGTAATCGACCAGGCGCGTATCCGATGACGCCGCTTTTGCGACGACATCCTTGTCTATTTTTTTGATAAATACGTTGCCCTCTGGTTTCACGTCATTTGGTAAATCAATATTTTGTGCTGCGCCACCCATTCCTTGTGGCGGTTGCTGTATCTGTTGATTTACAATAATTTGATTATTTTTATCAATTGTATACTGTTTTACATCGTTAACAACCTTGGGCTCGGCTGTTGGTTTGGGAATAGGTTTTCCATCATATTGAAATGTTGCGTCTGATGCGAATCCCTCAATCACGTCTTCTTCATCTTCGTCGTCGGCAAAAAAACGGTCATACATTTGCTCAAAGAACTGATAGAGGCGTTTTGATTTCCTCTCATATTTGTCCATTTGTTGTAAGATTTTCATTTCCAGTTCGCGGTCGCTGGGATTATTCAAATCCAGCATTTCAAAACACTGGTCATCTGTATATTCATTGATGTCATATGACATTTATATATTATACAGAAAATCATTTATATTTTGTTTTGTTCGATTCTCTTTTTAAACATCTTGCGAATATAATCAGTTAAATCCATTTTTTCCCGAAACTTCTCCAGTAAATCCACGGGAAATCGCGTAATGCCTTGGCATCGTTTTTGATGTCGACATCCTTTGAAACAGAGGATGTCGAAAATTGTCATAAATGCGTCTTCGTCTACATCCATATCTTCGCGGTCGATGTGTAAATTGCCGAGATACGAATACCGATTGTATGTGTCGTTCTCATACACGCCGTGCCGTTTTGGAAATGCCTGGTTGCGAATCATACCGACACCATCTATGTGGTTTGTCTCGTTGTTCATTTCCAGAACAAATAGGATGGCATCGCGCGAAATATGAGAGGCAATTTCGCGCGGGACGCCGTAAATACACTTGATTGTCTTGGTGGTCTGGCAATACGATTTCATTTCGGCATATGTCGAATTATTGAATCGCGATGTCAAAATGTAGTGGCGCTGTGGAACTTTGTTGAGTTTAGTAATAGTATTAATGCGCTTTTGGCGCAAAATGTTTCGCCGGATTTTTTCTTCTAAAAAAGCATCAATTTCGGATTCCATGGTTGGAGAATAGTATACACAATTTAATATAGAGGCAAAATCAATTTTACAACTATAAATATATATGCAAACCGTACCAGAAATAACATTCGAAGAAATCCCCATTGAAGACTGTGTGTATGATAGCAATAGCGATAGTGATTGTAGCAGCGATTTTGAATTGTCGTCGCAAACCGATTTGATAAATGAAGTAGAGGTTGTGTTGACATTTTTGAGATGTCGGGCGTATATGTTTCAGTATTCGGTGAATTGCGCTGTCAAATACAATAATTCAATCTATATTGCGTCAATATTGTTTACAAGTTCAATAACCATTTTACCTCTCTTAGTATCCTATGAAAAATGGCTTCTTATACTTATCAGCATATTTGGCGCATTCACCACTGGACTGACTATTGCGGGGAAACATGCGCGGTTCGATTTGGATATACAGAAATACAATGGTGCCGCAAAATCGTATGTGAATGTTGAAAATGAACTGGCAGCCCTGAAGTCGACCACTATGTATTCGTATGACAAACATCGGCTGCTTTATGAAAAAGTACGCGAAACGGAGACCAAGATTATGGAAATCAAAAAATGCGCGACACCCGTATATCCAGGCGTTCAAGTTGCGTTTCCTCTCATTTCAGTGATTGATATATTTTCGGAAATACATAAAATAGAAACGAAACGAAAACAACATTCGGGGCGATTGACGTCGATTCGGTATGAAATACGGCGTATAGTAGCTGACATGGAGTCCGTGAAAAATGATGCGAAACTAAAGTCGCGGCTAAGGTTCCTATTTGATTCTAAGAAAAAAATCAAAGACGAACTAGAAACAATTAATTATGCGCAAATTATTACTGATATGGAAACCGAGCGCAAGACTAATACGATTGTGTATATCATTCCGAAATGGGTTGGTTAACCCATTTGTATGCGGTCCAGAACCACGGGTCGTCGTACACGATTTTGATGTCTTTGTTATCATCAAATCGCTTCATGATGAGGTGGGAGTTTTTGTTGTTTACCCAGGTCTTGAACTTCACTAGCACGCGCTTTATTGTGGTGTCGACTTTATTGGGATGTTCTATTATTTTATCTATGAATCCAATTCGTAGATTGGAGAATATTTCAAAAATCTGTTGTCGCTGGATGGCAGTGGAAACTCTTGGGATATAAATGGTTAAATCAGTTGGCGTATGCATGTGTTTATTATGGATTGTCTATATGTATAAAGTTCAATTTTTTATATCACTTTACATGTGGTATGCGGTCTCTAGTAAAAAATCGTGTAATCATTCAGTTTTTTTTATATTCGATGCTGTTTAGAGACAAGTTATTTACTGGCATTCCTTTAAGTTTTTTCGGGCGATGTTATATATGTCGGCAGGTGATTATATCGCATTGAAGAAATCAAAATTATTAAAGAACTATGGTATTCCAACGGCAACTGCTAATAAATCGCCTTATGTTCATACATCCTATGACCATTATATCCACAACGTGGCATTGGTAGAGGCAACAACAACGTGTTCGCGATTTCGCAATGGCATTGCTAAACCGGTCTCTATCAATGGTGTATTGGTTGGACGAACTGGCACGTGTCCGGTAAATACGTATGACGGCCCGACCATTGTTCGAACAACGGGTATTGCCACAAATGCGGATCTGAACCAGAGTATTCCGGAAATTAGTGTTCCCTCTATTCCACCGAAGAATCAGACAGATAGTTGTAAAGGTCCTTGTCGGTCGTTTATTCAAATTGGACGCATTTACAATTTCAACTCGCTTTACCCCAAACAAACACGGCAATGGAATCTCAAGAAACCGCAGTCGCGTGTTGTAATAGATTCAACCACTTTACAGATGTAATTGGTTTATACAAAAGCTCGGCAAAATCATATATTTGTTTTGAACACAACAAATATATGGATGAAACGGATTTGTGGATAAAAGAACAAGAGAGGTTCATTTACGCCGACAATAATTATCAGCGCGAACCTCTTGAGTATTTGAATATATATTTTTGTTTCGTGGACACCGACGATTCAATTGTAAAAGTTGATACGGAGAAATATTTATTTAGCGATACTGATGCGTCATCGACTCGCATAATTGGTGAATCGGCCATTCTAAAAATGATTGAACAAAAACGTCAGTCGAAATATATGTTCAAGGAAATGTCATTGTTTCATGTTGGGCTGGATTCCACGGATATGCACAATTATGCCAAATGTAAAGAAAACGAATACAATTTTGTCGAGAATTATCCGGTGATTCGCGATATTTATGTGCCTCCCTCTATTTTCATTTTCCAACCGGTGAATTATTTGTTGATTTTGATGAAAGAGAGGAACCCTGTTTTGAAGTCCGCGCTGAAAACGGGGGGTGGGTCCAAGAAACGAGTACAGTTTGTTGATGACAATCACCGCAAAACACGGCGGAAACATGGTTAAGACCTCCGGTTAAGGCATCGGAAACAAGATTAATTGCCAAAATCAGCATAAAGTAATGGCCATATTATTTATAAATGTCGGATACCGTGAAACCTCTCTCATTATACGATGAATCCGCGCCCATCAAAGACCGCATCTATTATTTGAAACATTATGAAACCTATAATCCGGCGTATCCTATTAATCCTAAGATGCGCCTGATTCTCAGCGATTTGTCGAACAATCATTTGGATGATGTTATCGACGCTATCCTCTATACACGAACTATCAATGGCGGGAGAGGGCTGCGCGATTTGACATATTCTTATCTGTGGACGCTCCAACAACAATACCCGATACAGGCGGTATTCTTGCTATATCGCATGATGGAGTTTCAATGCGGAAAACAAATTGGGTGTTGGCGCGATATCCGCGCATATGCGGACTTTATATCGTTGTATTCGGCAAAGGGCCGCGATGACCCAATGTTAAGCCCCGTGCTTGGCCTCTACAATAACCAAATTATTAAAGACCGCGAATCTATGGCCGCGCAACGAGCCATTTCGTATGCGGCAAAATGGGTGCCACGCGAACGCAAATGTCCCTGGATGTTTGAGAAATTACTCGATTTGTGGATATATGTGGACCCCGAAGCCAAACGAATAATGTCAAGTCCGACCAGCCCCGAGGCGACCATAATGGCTAGAAACAAATGCCGCATGAATTACCGCAAACTGGTGAGCAAGATGAATACTTTGTTGGATACGGCCGAAATTAAAGAGTGCGCGGGTCGGTGGGCCAAAATCGTACCCGATAAAATCCCTGTTAATAACCTCTATTTGAATCGCACCAATTTTGAGAAACATGGGGTTAAGGGCGCATATTCTAATCGCAATTATATTTCGGGTATTCCTTCTTGGAAACTGGTGAAGAAAATGATACATCTTCAGAAGGCGGGCAATCAGGCGAACATTGATATATTGAATAGTCAGTGGGCAGCGCGCGAAAATCGCGACGAACGTGAATACAGCGCGTATATTGCGTTGGTGGATGTGTCTGCGCCGATGTATGCGAATGGCGCAGAGAGTTTGTATCGCGCAATCGGACTCGGTTGCGAACTGGCGGCGAAGTCGCTG
>Ga0255078_1000186_pt1 | contig 17542 bp, 12 predicted proteins | sample Colum_Atlam_RepA_FD_188462 | JGI IMG/M metagenome (GOLD analysis project Ga0255078, IMG submission 188462) | Freshwater microbial communities from Columbia River, Oregon, United States - Colum_Atlam_RepA_8h | ecosystem: Environmental > Aquatic > Freshwater > River | place: USA: Oregon... | reverse complement strand
CCCCTACCCCTATCTTACAATCATGCGCCCCCTCCTCGCCCTCCTGCTGCTAGCCCCGCTGGCCGCGCTCACCGCGGCTGACAAGCCCAAGGCCGCCCCTCAGGCGCCCAAGAAGCAAGCTCGGCCTACGCCACCGACACGCGCGTTCGATGCCCCGGGCGCCCCGGCCTTCGTGAAGCTCGGCGACAAGACTTCGCTCGCCGACGGCAACTACCTCGTGGGCCCGACCTACGTCGCCGCCCCGGAGACCAAAGCCGTCGAAGGCGTGCCGCAGGGCAAGATCCAGCAGTTCCAGATCGATTCCAAGACCACCCATCGTTTCAACCCCGGCATCGCGCGCGAAGAATTCGGCGTACCGGATCCGAACAACCCCAAGACCCTCATCGTTAAGACGCACAACATCGATTACAAGCGCACCATCACCGTCTACGTCCCCGCGCAATACGTTCCGGGCACGGACGCCCCTCTGCTCGTCACGCACGACGGCCCCGGCCTCGGCAAGCCGGACCTCAACACCGCGCGCATACTCGATAACCTCATCGCCCAGAAGCGCATCCCCGTCCTCATCATGGTGCAGATCGCCAACGGCGGCGGCGACGCCCAGGGCCACGAGCGCGGCAAGGAATATGACAACATGTCCGGCCTCTACGCGGAATACATCCAGCATGAGGTACTGCCGCTCGTCGAAAAGAACTACGGCGTGAAGTTCACCACCGACCCCGAAGGCCGCGCCACGATGGGCACGAGCTCCGGCGGTTCGGCCGCGCTGATCATGGCCTGGTATCACCCGGAATGGTTCCGTCGTGTGCTCACCCTCTCCGGCACGTTCGTGAACCAGCAGTGGCCCTTCGACCCCAATACCCCGGGCGGCGCCTGGGATTTCCACGAGACCCTCATCCCGCAGAGCGAGCGCAAGCCCATCCGCCTCTACATGGCCGTCGGCGACCGCGACAACTATAACCCCAACGTCATGCGCGACGGCATGCATGATTGGGTCGAAGCCAACCACCGCATGGCCAAGGTCCTCAAGGCCAAGGGCTACCCCTATCAGTATTATTTCTGCCAGGATTCCGGCCACGGCATCGGCAACGCCCGCCCCCAACTCCTGCCCGCCGCCCTCGAATGGCTCTGGCAGGGCTATCAGCCGCGCTAAGGCGACGTCTCGGGATTGCCCAACCGAGGGCATCTGTGATGCTAATGAGACCGCCACCCCTGGCGGTCTCTTACGTATGGGAGACTCCCCCACCCCCTCCGACCACACCCTCCAGGTGCAGCGACTCTTCGTCCAGCACCAGCAGGTGGTGCTGTATTACGTCCTGACGATCGAGCCGAACCTCGGTGACGCCCAGGACATCGTGCAGGAAACCTTCCTGACCGTGTCGCGTAAGGCGGACACCTACCAGCTCGGTACGAATTTCCCCGCGTGGGCCTGCACGGTCGCACGCTATCAGGCCCTCCAGTTCCAACGCACCCGCACCCGTGCGGCGGCGCGCCTGGACGACGATGTGATGGAGATGCTCTACGGCGAAGAAGCCCCCACCCCGGAAATCCTCGGCCCGCGCACGGAGGCCCTCAAAGGCTGCCTGGGCAAGCTTGCCCCGATGGCGGGCGACCTCATCCGTCGCCGCTACCACCTCGGCCAGATGCCGGAAGCCATCGCCGCCGCCGTCGGCTGGACGCCTAACTCCGTACGCGTCGCGCTCACCCGCGCCCGCCAGACCCTCCGCGCCTGCGTCGATCGCTCGCTCGGCACTTCCGAACTTTCATGAAGCCTGAACGCCTTGACGCCCTCTTCGACGCCTGGTCGGAGTCACGACTGACTCCCACTGAAGCGACCGAACTCAGCGCACACCTCCGCGCCGACCCCGAGGCCCGCGCCCGCTTCCGTGAGGCCGCCGCCTTTCACGGCCACCTCCATGCGGCCCTCGACGGCCTCAATCTCGACCAAGCCAGCGCCCCGGCCAAGACCTTGGATTTTCCGCAGCGCAGCCGCACCCTCGGGTTCGTCGCCATACTACTCGGCGTCGCCCTGACGGTCGCTTCCTTCGGCTGGGCACTCGCCTCGCGCTCGGATCGTACCGTGAGCCGCTCCTTGGACATCCAGGACGGCGGCTTCGACGGCGTCGCCGGAAAGGTCGCCGCCGGATTCCCGGCCAGCGCCTTCACTTGGGGCGGCGACCCGAGCGAAGTCGTCCGCGCAGGCGACCATGCCACGGCGCTACGCTTCTTGGAAGCCGCCGGCGAACAGACGATTCCGAACAGCCCTCGCCAGTCTTGCGACGTCTTCCAGATCGTCGACCTACGCTCCGTGCGCGACCAGCTGCTGACTTCTGGCGAAGCCTTCGTCGAACTCTCCGTCAGCCTCCGCGACGACCGGCCGGCCGGCTCCGAAACCATCCGCTTCATCTCCAAAGTCTATGTCTTCGAAGGCTCGCCTGCGGACATCATCGGCCATTGGCCGCCGGTCGCGGACCAGACCCTCGGCAGCGGCGCCCAATTTCACATCAGCCGCGGCGGCGCCGACGGCGCCTGGCGCCCGCTGACCACCCGTTGCGTCGTCCCGCCGACCGCCGGATTCCTGGTCGTACAGATCGGCGTCGGTAGCGCCGGTGCGCCCGGCAGCGCCTCGCCTCAGCTGGGTCGTCAATTCGCCGACGACGTCCGCCTGACCCTCCGCACCCGCCCCGGCAAAGCCGAATTGGCCTCTCGCTGAACCCATCATGACGCTCGCCGACCGTCTTATCCCTTCCCTCAAGGCTCTCATCGTCAGTTGGCTCTGCTGCAACCTGGCCTTCTGGGTCGGCGTGATTCCTTGGTGGATCACCTATCGGCGTTCGTTCAGTCACGACATGCGAGACCTCGACGTCCTGCTCGTCATCGGCTTCGTCACCGCCTGTTATCTCTCGCTCTGCTGGCTATTCCTCGCGCTCCCCTGCGAACTCTTCCGGACCAAAGGTCTGGGCTCCATGACCCCTCGCCGCGGCGCCTTGATCGGCGTGCTGGCTTCGCTGCCGTTCGTCGTCGCGATCATCACCGCATCGGGCTGGCGCGCGACGGAGGAGCTCGCTACCAACCCCGCAGTCACGCTCGAAGCCTTCCTCGGTACCTTGCCGCATGTCATGGGCATGCTGGCGACCGGGTTTAGTTTCGGCTGGCTCCGTCAGAAGTGGTCCCCATCCGACCCCGCCTCTTCGGGCAGCGGGCACGCCGCCGCCAGCCTCATAGTCATAGCCTGTTTGTTCGCTCCCTCGGCCCAGGCCGCCGAACCGACGGCCAACCGACCCAACATTCTCTTCATCGTCGCGGACGATCTGGCCACGCGACTTGGCTGCTATGGCGACAAGGCGGCGATCACGCCGAACCTTGACCGGCTTGCCCAGGAAGGCGTCGTCTTCGATCGCGCCTACGCCCAAGGCGTGGTCTGCACCCCCAGCCGCACCTGCTTCATGCTCGGCTTGAACAACCGGCACGCCAACCCGAACCATTTCATCAAGAATCCGGCCTCGATGACGATGGGCCGCTGGTTCCGCGAGCATGGCTACCAGACCTGCGCCATCGGCAAACTCGACCACGACGACCCCAAGGACAGCTTCGTCGACCCCAAGGCCTGGGATGTCCGGGTGAAGCGCGAGGACATGCCGCCCAAGACGAAGCCCGCCCAGCTCAAGTCGTTCGACGAGGACCTCGGCCAGAAGCGGGCACGCATCGGTTTCTATGGCACAAACGAATCCGTCGACGCCATCGCCGACGCGACCCGCGCCGAACGGCTGTTGAAGTTCTTCAAAGAAGAACGCGACCCGAAGAAGCCCTTCCTCGCCTGCATCGGCTTCCACGCCCCGCACGTGCCCTGGGAGGCCACCCGCGCCGCCCGCGCGGCGCATGACCCCCGGAAGTTCGTCCTCGAACCGACGCCGGCCGATGCGACCCCGCTGCCCAAGGGGTCCCTGCTTCATGATCCGGGCATGGAGCTCAGCGAAGCCCGCCAGCGTGAAGGCATGCATGCTTACTACGCAGCGGTCACGACGCTCGACGGCATCATCGGCGACCTCCTGACCCGGCTGAAGGCCGACGGCCATCTCGACAACACCTTGATCGTCTTCACGAGCGACCATGGCTACCACCTCGGCTGGCGCGGACAGTGGTGCAAGCATAGCCTCGACGAACAGGTCACCCGCGTACCGCTGATCGTGAAGATGCCCGGCGGCACCCCGGCCCGCGCACAGGGCATCGTCGAACTCATCGATCTCTTCCCCTCATTCACCGACTTCACCGGACTCCCCGCCTCCCCTGGCCTCGACGGCAGAAGCTTCCTGCCCTTGGTACGTGACGCGAAGACCCCGGGCAAAGCCGCCGCCTTCTGCCGCGGCGCCAACGGCCGCACCGTCCGCACCTTACGCTATCGCCTGACCGAACGGACCGACGGATCGGTGGAACTGTACGACCACGCTAGCGATCCTCTCGAATACCACAGCCTCGCCGCCCTCCCCGAACACGCCGCCACTGTGAAACGCCTCCGCGGCCTCCTGCTCGCGGAAATGGGCCCACCGCCTCCCTTGAAGAAATGACCCTTCCGATCGCCGAAAATCCGATCGCTCCGTTCCTCAAGCGGACCATCTGGCACTACTCGCTGCTCGCCCTTTCTTTTGCGATCACCGCGAATATTTCTCAGATCTGGCTGCTCGAACAGGAACCTACCCTGCTTGGATCACTGCCCTTCTCTTTAGGACAATGCCTCTTCATCAGTGAGTTACAGCGACAGCGGGGGCAATATCGCCGGCCACGTCTGAACATCGCCGCCTGCCTGATGATCGGAGGCATAACCTTACTTTTCATTCAACATCTGACCTGAAGCCCATGACCCCATACCCCATCCTCGCCGCCCTGCTGCTCAGCACAACCCTGCCCGCCCTCGAATACGCGCGTAAGCCGGCGGACCCCCAGCCAAGCGGTTGGCCGTTGACCGCCGAAGAGCGCGCCTACGTCACCGGAAAAGCCGAGTTCGACCGCCGCCCCGGCCGTGAAAGCAACCAACACCTCCCCCAGCTCTGGCCGGTCGTCCCGACTGCTGGGTTCTTCGGCGGGGACTCTTGGCTGAAGATCCATGAGGGCCTCGTGAAGACCGTCCAAGCCAATCCAGGCCCGGTCGATGTGCTGCTGGTCGGCGACAGCATCACGATCCAGTGGGGCGCTTCCTGGGCGAAGCAGTTCCCCGACCGCAAGGCGGTGAACATCGGGATCGGCGGCGACAAGACCCAGAACGTGCTCTGGCGCCTCGACCATGGCGGCGTCGCCGGACTCCAGCCGAAGACCATCGTGCTGATGATCGGCAACAATAACATGTTCTTCACGCCCGAAACCGGCGTCGCCGCTGCGGCGAAAGGCGTCGAAGCGTGCGCCCGCAATCTGCGTGAGAAATTCCCGGACGCCGAACTCATCGTCGCGAAGATCCTGCCCTGCCACGCACCCAAGAGCCGCTTCTACGAAGACATCCTGCTGACCAACGCCGAGATCGACAAACTGAACCTCGGGGCTGACCCGAAGATCCGCGTGCTCGACCTGACGGCGGATTTCCTGAATCCGGACGGCACGATCAAGAATGCTCTCTACACGCCCGATAACATCCACCTCTCCCCCGAGGGCTATGCGGCCTACGCGGCACGCCTGAAGCCCCTGCTGGAAGCTACGTCCAAACGCTGAGGAATGAAGCACCTCCCCACCATCCTCCTCGGCACCGCCCTGCTCGCGACCCTCAGCTTCGGGCCGCATCCGAAGCAGACGGGTATCATGTTCCCTACAAGTTCCTTCCACGCGGAGGCGCCGATCGCCACCTATAAGATCAGCCAAGGAGACCGGCTTATCATTCATCTGAGTGGCTCGTTGCTCCTCTGCGACGGGCCTGCCTGCCCGATGCCCGTCAAGCCGGACCCAGCGGCGGCAAAGGCAAGGCACCTCGTCGCGGAACTAGGCGCCATCGAGTACAAGCTTCCGCTCACCGCATGGCTGCCGTTCTATCAATTCGGCAAGATCGAAGCCAAAGTGCCCGTCGCGTTCACGCGAAACGGGAAAAAGGCGGGGGCTTGGCCGAACGGAGACGATATTCCGGCCGATGCTTTGACCGTGGATGTCGAAGTCAGCCGCATCGGCTTGATTCCCCTCGGACCATTCGACGCCCGCGTGGAATACGTCGTCCTGCAGGAAGCCAAGGCAGGCATCATCCATCGGATCAACGAAGCCAATCAGGAGCATGCCCTGAGAGCGATGCGCGACCGAACCTCGAAATGAAGCGGCACCTTTCCATCGTCACCCTGTTTGCGGTCGCCCTGGCGACGGCGGCGGAGCCACGGGCGTTCCTGGAGAAGCATTGCTTCGAATGCCACGATCAGGAGACGAAGAAAGGCGGACTGGACCTGACCACGCTAGGTGCTGAGAAGTCGAACCCGGCGAAGTGGACGCAGATCCATGATGCGGTGGCGGCCGGCGAGATGCCTCCCGCGAAGCGCAAGGAGCGGCCCACGGCCGACGAGGCCTCAATCTTCCTGAAGGAGCTCGATGCCACGCTGACGAAGCTCTCCGCCGAAGCCCGCCCGACCCGCATCCAGCTACGCCGTCTGACCCGGGTGGAATTCGAGAACACCTTGCAAGACCTCCTAGGCTTGCCGCGCCTCGACATCCATGGCCTGCTGCCGTCCGACGGACGCGTGGCGGGCTACGACAAGATCGCCGGCGGCCTCGACCTCTCCCCCGGCCATCTCGCCGCTTACGCCGAAGCGGTCGAGAAGGCGCTCGACCTCGCCATCGCCACCCAGAGCACCACGCCGCGGGTCTATCAGAAGCGCGTCTATCCGGCGGGTCTCTTCAAGTTCGGCGGCAACCTCGCCCACGGCCAGTTCGTCCTGCTGAAGGACAAGCAACCTGACCCTGCCCTGCCCGTCCGCGGTGGCCATGAGGATAAGCAAGGCCACGTCGGCTTTGAAGGCCCCGACCTCAAAGAACGAGGAGCCTTGGTGAAGAGCCCCGCCGTGGCCAAGAGCCAGAGCGCGGTCGGCCTGCTCAACCCGAACCTCGCGGGCTATGAGGCGGCGATGAACGTCGCCCCGATCTACGCCGGCATGTATCGCCTACGACTTTCCGTCTGGGGCTTCCACTGGGCCAACGGCCGGCCGAATCCCTGCGACGCCCCGCAGGCCGCGGTACTCCGCGCCCACGAGGAGGGAAAGCAGCAGGAAGGCGGCCGCCTGCTCGCCGCCTTCACCGCGCCGTCGATGGAATCCAAGGTCGGCGAGATCACGACCTGGCTCGATGCCCAAGAGACCATCGTCTTCGACCCGGTGTCGGTGCCTTGGAACGGACTACGAATCGGCCAGGTCGCCGGCCGCGCCGCCAAGCATGTCGGCCCCGGGGTGGCGCTCGACTGGTTCGAGATCGAAGGCCCGCTCCACCCGGTCTGGCCGCCCGTCAGCCACAGCCGGCTCTTCGGGTCGCTGCCGATCAAGCCTTGGACCGGAGGCGACGCCCTGCCCCCGCGACGCGAGAAGGTTCGCAGCCAAGGCGGCTACCTGCCGAGCATGTATTTCAACCTTACGCCGGCGGAACGTGAACCGAAACTCGAGACGGTGCAGTCGGCCGACCCGACCGAGGACGCCCGTCGCCTGCTCGCGGACTTCCTGCCCCGCGCCTTCCGTCGCGACGTAGCCGCAGCGGAGATCGAGCCTTACCTAGAACTCCTCCGCCGACGCCTGGCAGCGAAGGACTGTTTCGAAGACGCCATGCGACGCGTCTACGTGGCCGCACTGACCTCGCCGGAATTCCTCTTCCTCGCCGGCGATGCCACCCCGAACCCCGCCGAGTTCACCTTGGCCTCGCGGCTCTCCTACTGGCTCTGGAACGGCCCGCCGGACGCCCCCCTGATCGCCGCCGCCCGCGACGGCTCCCTGCGCCGACCGGAAATCCTCCGCGCCCAGATCGACCGCCTACTGGCCGACCCCCGTGCTGAGCGCTTCGTCAGCGACTTCACGCGCCAGTGGCTCGACCTGAGCCGACTCGACGAGACCAACCCTGATCCGCTGCTCTATCCGGAATACCGCTTCCTGCTCGGCGAAGGCGTCGCCGGCGAGCCCGCCGCCCTGTTCGCCGAGCTACTCAAACATGACCTCCCGGCGCGGTCGCTCCTGCAGCCGGACTTCGCGATGCTCACGCAACGTCTCGCCGAACATTACGGTATCAGCGGCGTCACGGGCGTCGAACGTCGTAAGGTCGCGCTGCCCCCGGGACACCTCCGCGGCGGACTCCTCGGCCAGGCGGCCATCCATAAGCTCACCGCCAACGGTACGACCACCTCGCCCGTCAAACGCGGCGTCTGGGTCTCCGACCGCCTCCTCGACGATCCGGCGCCGCCGCCTCCGCCTGGCATCTCCGCGGTCGACCCGGACACCCGCGGCACCACCACGGTCCGCGAGCAGCTCGCTAAGCATCGCTCCGACCCCAACTGCGCGGCCTGCCACGCCAAGATCGATCCGCCCGGCTTCGCACTCGAAGCGTTCGACCCGATCGGCGGCCTCCGCTCCCGTTATCGCTCGAATGGCCAGGGCGACATCCCCGCGGAGAAAGGGCAAGTCCCTTGGCGCGTCGAATATAAGCTTGGCCCGCAGGTCGACGCCTCCGGCGAACTCCGCGACGGACGGTCCTTCAACGGACCTGGTGAGCTCGCCGCCCGCCTCGCCGCCGACGACGCCCGCCTCGCCCGCGCCTTCGTCGCGCACCTGACCCGCTACGCCACCGGCGCGGAAGTCTCCTACGCCGACCGCGCGGAGATCCGGCGCATCGTCGAAGAAACCCGCGGCGAAGGCTATCGCCTACGCGCCCTCATCCACGGGCTTGCGCGCAGCCGCCTCTTCCTTCCCCCTAAACGCTGACCCATGAACCGACGTGACTTCCTCCTCGCCGCCGGCGCCTGCTTGGCGTTGCCGGCGTTGGCCAAGGCCGCTGAAAAGACCCCGCCCAAGCGGATGATCGCCATCCATGTCCCGCTCGGGATGATGCCGCAGTACTTCTTCCCCGCGGACGGCGCCACCTCCAGCCCCTACCTCGATCTGCTGGCTGCGCACCGCTCGCGCTTCACGACATTTACCGGCCTCTCGCACCCTGGCGTGGACGGTAACCACCATGCCGGACAGTGCTTCCTCACGGCCGCGCCGCACCCGGGCCAGCCCACCTTCCGCAACACCCAGTCGCTCGATCAGTTCGTCGCGGAGAAGATCGGCGAAGACACCCGCTTCGGTTCGCTCGCCGTCTCGGTCCGTAAGGGCGAACATTACGCCGACTCCATCGCCGTCTCCCGCTCCGGCGTGATCCTACCCGCGGAGACTAGCGCCGAACGGCTCTACCGGAAACTGTTCGTCGCCGGCACGCCCGAGGAAAAGGCCGCCACCATGCGCCGCATCCAGGCCGGCGGCAGCGTGCTCGACCTCATCCTTGATAAGGCCAAGCGGCTGGAAAAGAGCTCCGATACCCAGGATCGGGCCCGGCTGGACCAATACTTCCAGAGCGTCCGCGAACTCGAAGTCCGCCTGCAGCGCAGCATCGCCTGGGAGCACCGGGCCAAGCCGAAGGTGGATTACCCGATGCCGAAGGACATCGCCGACGCCAACGAAGTCGTCGCGCGCTCGCGGCTGATGTTCGATCTCGTCCGCCTGGCGCTCCAGACGGACAGCACCCGCGTCGTCACCCTCACCCTCAGCACCTTCTCCGTGGTCCCGCACGTCCCGGGCGTGAAGAATGAGACCCACGGACTGACCCACCACGGCAACGAACCCGACAAGATCGCCGAGCTCCGTCGCATCGAGGAAGCGCAGCTCAAGGTCTTCGGCGAACTGCTCGCCGCCCTCGGCGAGACCCGCGAGACCGGCGGCAGCCTGCTCGACCGCACGCAGGTCCTCTACGGCAGCTGCCTCGGGAACGCCAATTCGCACAGCAACCAGAACCTGCCGATCATCCTGGCCGGCGGCGGCTTCCGTCACGGCGGACACCTGGCTTTCGACCGGACGAACAACACGCCGCTCGCCAACCTCTTCGGCAGCATGCTCCAGGACCTCGGCGTCGAGACCGACCGGTTCGCGACGGGCACGGGCACCCTGCGCGGCTTGCGCTCCTGAGGAACGGGATTGCAGACACATGGGATTCGGCTGACATCAGCCCATCCCCATGCGCACCCTGCTGCTGTCCCTCCTCGGCCTGACCGCCGCCCTCCCCGCCCAGGACATCGTCATCTACGGCGGGACCTCCGGCGGCATCACCGCGGCCATCCAGGCGGCCCGCGAAGGCCGCACAGCCGTACTCATCGAGCCGACGCAGTTCCTCGGCGGCCTGACCACCGGCGGCCTCGGCGCGACGGACATCGGCAACAAGAAGGCGATCGGCGGGATCTCCCGTGAATTCTACACGGCCATCGGTACGCATTACGCGGACGAGAAGAAGTGGGTCCATCAGACCCGTGAGGCCTACTTCTCCAAGCGCCCTCACGGTAACGCCGCCGACGAGGGCACGATGTGGACCTTCGAGCCCCACGTGGCCTCCGCCATCTACGACCGGATGCTCAAGGCCGCCGGCGACAAGGTGACCGTCGTCTTCGGCGAACGCCTCGACCTGAAGAAGGGCGTGGTCAAGGACGGCACGCGCATTGTGAAGATCGTCATGGAGAGCGGACGCGAATTCACGGGTAAGATGTTCATCGACGCGACCTACGAAGGCGACCTGATGGCCAAGGCGGGCGTCAGCTATCACGTCGGCCGCGAAGCCAACGCCACCTACGGCGAGACGCTCAACGGCGTGCAGGTCGGACATGCGAAGTCCCACCAGTTCAAAGTCGAGGTCGACCCTTACGTGAAGAAGGGCGATCCCACCAGCGGCCTACTCCCCGGCATCGAAAAGGAAATCCCCGGCCCCGACGGGTCCGGCGACCGCAAGGTGCAGGCGTACAATTTCCGCATGTGCACGACGGACGTCCCGGAGAACCGCCGCGACTGGGAGAAGCCGACGAACTACGACGAGCGCTGGTATGAGCTGGCGCTCCGCAACGTCGAGGCCGGCGAAGACCGTAACTCCTGGGCCCCGACCCCGATGCCCAACCGGAAGACGGACACGAACAACAACTTCGCTATCAGCACCGACTTCATCGGCCAGAACTGGGATTACGCCGAGGCCGACTACGCCACCCGCGCCAAGATCTGGCAGGCCCACGAAGACTGGCAGAAGGGCCTGATGTGGACCTACGCCCATCACCCGCGCGTGCCGGAGAAGATGCGCCTGGCCTTCCAGAAGCTCGGCCTCGCGAAGGATGAGTTCAAGGACAACGGCAACTGGCCCCGCCAGCTCTACGTCCGCGAAGCCCGCCGCATGGTCTCCGATTACGTGATGTCCGAGAAGAACTGCCGCCGGGTCGAGACCATCGAGGATTCCGTCGGCATGGGAGCCTACCAGATGGATTCGCACCACATCCAGCGCTTCGTGACCAAGGAAGGCTTCGTGCGCAACGAAGGCGACGTCCAGGTCGGCAGCAAGCCCTACCCAGTCAGCTACCGGAGCATCCGCCCGCGCGCTTCCGAGTGCACCAACCTGCTCGTGCCGGTCTGCCTGAGCGCGAGCCATATCGCCTACGGCTCGATCCGCATGGAGCCGGTCTTCATGGTCATGGGCCAGTCCGCCGCCACCGCCGCCGGCCTCGCCATCGAGCGCGGCACCACCGTCCAGGCCGTCGACTACGGTACGCTCAAGGAGCGCCTCCTCGCCGCAGGCCAGGTCCTAGACTTCATCCCCGCCGCCGCGACGGGCGGCGCCCATGGCGTGGACAAGGCAAAGCTTCCGGGTGTCGTCGTGGATGACACCGCCGCCGCGCTCAAGGGCTTCGATTCCACCGGTCACACCAGCCCCCGCTATGTCGGAGACGGTTATCGCCATGACGGCAACAGCGAGAAAGGCGCGATGACGGCCCGCTACGTCCCCGCCCTGCCCGCCGCCGGCGCCTACCGCGTCGCTATTTCCTACAGCATGAACGGCAACCGCGCCACGAACGTCCCGGTGACGATCCGTCATGCCAACGGCGAAGCCAAGGTCCTCGTGAACCAGAAGCTCAAGCCGGCCGTCGACGGCCTCTTCCATGTCGTCGGCACCTTCGAATTCAGCTCCGGTCAGGTCGGCTGGGTCGAGATCGGCAACGCCGGCACCGACGGCCACGTGATCGTGGACGCCGTGCAGTGGCTGCCGGCCAAGCGCTGAGAATCGGCACCCTGCCAATTGCCGAAAATCGTAACCTACGCGCCTGAATTGCGCGTAGCCAAGCGAGGGCCTACGTCGATAATATCGGCTCGTATCCCGATGAAGCCGCTCACCTTCCTCAGCCTTCTGCTCACTTCGTTGCTTCCGCTTCTGGCGGCGGAAACGAAGAAGCCTAATATCCTGTTGATCGTCGCCGATGACCTCGGCTACGGCGAACTGGGTTGCTATGGCGGAAACGGCATCCCGACGCCGAACATCGATCGGCTGATCGCCAAGGGCGCACGCTTCACGGATGGCTACGTCACGGCTCCTTTCTGCGCCGCCTCCCGCGCCGCGTTGCTGACTGGCCGTTACCAGACGAGCTTTGGTTTCGAGTTCAACCCGATCGGCAGCAAGAACCTGGAGCCTGGCATCGGACTGCCCATCGGCATCCCGACCGTCGCCGATAGACTGCGCGACGCCGGGTATCACACGGGTCTTGTCGGAAAATGGCACCTGGGGGCCACCGCCCCCTTCCACCCGCAACAGCGAGGCTTCGCTGACTTCTTCGGCTTCCTCCAAGAAGGCCGCTACTTCGAGCCCGCAATCGGCAAGGGCAATACGACCTGGCTGCGCCGGAAGAACCTACCCGATGGCGCCATGGGGCGATGGACCTCACCGGATGGCCGCCTGATCCAGAGCGACCACCTGAAGTCCGACGAACCGGAATACAATAAAGACAACCCGATGATGCGCGGCGATAAGGCCATCGAGGAACCGCGCAACCTCACCGATGCGTTCACGCGCGAGGCGATGGACTTCTTCGACCGCACGAAGGAGAAACCTTTCTTCCTCTATCTCGCCTATAACGCCGTCCATAGCCCGATGCAGGGAACCGACGCCCACATGGCCCGCTTCAAGGATATCCCCGACGTGCAGCGGCGGATCTTCGCCGCGATGCTCACGCACCTCGATGAATCCGTGGGCAAGCTCCTGGCCAAGCTCGACGCCAATGGGCAGGCCGAGAATACGGTCATCGTCTTCCTCAGCGATAATGGCGGCCCCACGCGTGAGCTTACGTCCAGCAACCATCCTCACCGCGGCGAAAAAGGCCAGCTGCTTGAAGGCGGCATCCGCGTTCCTTATGCGGTGACTTGGCCCGGCGTGACGAAGCCAGGAACGGTCATCAAGACGCCCGTCATCGCCACCGATCTCACCGCCATGGCCCTCGCCGCTGCCGGCGTCGCGGCTCCGACCAACGCCGACGGCAAGGACCTGCGGAACTTGCTGGCGAATCCCGAGGCCGGACCGCTCCACGAGACGCTTTACTGGCGAGTCGGCAAGAGCGGTGCCTTGCGATCCGGGAAGTGGAAGCTCTTCAAGGGCGGACCCCGCTGGGAGCTCTATGACCTGGAAACCGACCCTTCCGAAAAGAGGGAAGTCTCCGCGAGTCACCCGGAGCTGACCAAGACCTTGATTCAGCGATGGGAAGCGTGGAGCAAGACGCAGGCCGAACCGCTCTGGCGTTAAGCCTTTTGACAACTCGGAGCGCCGGGGGTAAGCCTTACGCCACCCCATGCGTTACGCCCTGCTCTTTTCTTGGCTTTGCTTCAACCTATGCGCCCAGGCAGCCAAGCAGCCCGACATCGTCTTCTTCCTGATCGATGACCTGGGCTACGCCGATTGTGGCTTCAACGGCGGCAAGGAGATCAAGACGCCGAATATCGACCGTCTCGCCCAGAGCGGCGCGATCATCGAGAACCACTACGTCCAGCCGGTCTGCTCGCCGACTCGCTCCACGCTGCTGACCGGGCGTTACCCGACGCATACCGGCGTCTACACGATCGTCTCGCCGGGGGCCGGCTGGGGTCTGCCGCTCGCCGAACGTACGCTGGCCGATGCCCTGCGCTCGGCCGGCTATCGCACCGCGCTCACGGGGAAGTGGCACCTCGGTGAATTCGAGAAAGCCTACCAGCCCAACGCCCGCGGGTTCGATCACCAGTATGGCCACTTCTTCGGGATGCTCGATTACTTCACCCATGAACGGATGAACAAGCTCGACTGGTATCGCAACGGCGAGCCGCTCAAGGAAGAAGGCTACACGACGCACCTGATCGCCAAGGAGGCCTGCAAGGTCATCGCGGCCGGAGATCAATCCAAGCCCCTCTTCCTTTATGTGCCCTTCAATGGCGTCCACAGCCCGTTCCAAGTCCCGGACAGCTATCTCAAGCCCTATGCTCACCTGAAAGGCAATCGCCAGAAGCTCGCCGGCATGCTCGCCGCGGTCGACGAGGCTATCGGCCAGATCGAAGCGGCGCTCAAGCAGGCCGGCCGCCTGGAGAATACGCTCATCGTCTTCTCGAGCGACAACGGCGGACCGTCGCCGGGCGACAACACCCCGCTCCGCGACTTCAAAGGCTCGATCTTCGAAGGCGGCACCCGCGCCGCGGCCTTCGCCACGTGGCCGGGCCGCATTCCGGCCGGACAGCGTATCCGCCAACCGATGCACATGGTCGACTGGTATCCGACCCTGATCAAGCAGGCCGGCGGCTCCCTCGAACAGAAACTGCCCGTCGACGGACTCGACGTCTGGCCGATGCTGACGAAGCAGGCCGCTTCGCCCCACGACGCCATTCTCTCGGTATCGACCCAAGGCCCCTCCCGCGCCGCGGTCCGGATGGGCGACTGGAAACTGATCGTCGACGGCGGCGCCGCCGACATCGCGCCGCCCGGAAAGAAAAAAGGCAAGAAGGCCGCCGGCAAATACGAGGCCGTGGCGTTGTATGACCTCTCCGCCGATCCCTCCGAAGCCAAGAACCTTGCCGACGCTCAGCCCGAACGTGTCAAAGCCATGCGCGCCCGGCTCGCCGAACTGCTCAAGGACTCCGTGCCCTCCGGCGTACGTTAAGCCATGCGCCTCCTCTGCCTGCTCGCCTCCGCCCTGCTCATGGGCGCGACGGAACCGACTAAGCCCAACATCGTCTTCGTGCTCATCGACGACATGGGCTGGGGCGACTTCTCGTGCTTCGGCAACACGGAGGCGAAGACCCCCAACATCGACCGGCTGGCCGCGGAAGGACTCCGCTTCTCCCAGTTCTACGTCAACTCGCCGATCTGCTCCCCTTCCCGCTGCGCTTTCGTGACGGGCCAATACCCGCAGCGCTGGCGGATCAACTCCTTCCTTGGTAACCGCGCCGATAACAACCGTAACGGTAACGCGCAGTGGCTCGACCTGCAGGCTCCGACGCTCGCCCGCACCCTAAAGAACGTTGGCTACGCGACCGGACATTTTGGCAAATGGCACCTCGGCGGCCAACGTGACGTCGACGACGCCCCCGCGATCACGGCCTATGGTTACGATGCGTCGCTGACCAACTTCGAAGGGATGGGGCCGAAACTCCTCCCGCTCACGCTCAAGCCCGGCGACAAGGAGCCGAAGAAGATCTGGGCCGACGCCGAACGCCTCGGCGGCCCGGTGACCTGGATGAACCGCACCGAGATCACGACCGGCTACGCCGATGCCGCCCTGAAATTCATCGACGCTGCCGCGGCCAAACAGCGGCCCTTCTACGTCGACCTCTGGCCCGATGACGTCCACAGCCCCTACTTCCCTCCGCTTGAGAAATGGTCGCCGGAAAAACACCAGATTTACCTGGCCGTGCTGGAGGAGATGGATCGCCAGCTGGGACGCCTCTGCGAACGCATCCGCGGCGACGCCACCCTGCGCGCTAACACGGTCATCGTCATCTGCTCCGACAACGGACCCGAACCCGGCGCCGGCAGCGCCGGACCATTCCGCGGCAAGAAGTCCCAGCTCTTCGAAGGCGGCCTCCGTTCCTCGCTCGTCGTCTGGGCTCCCGGCCTGATGGAGAAATCCAAGCTCGGTACGCTCGATGCGACCTCGGTCTTCGCCGCGATGGACCTCTCCCCCACGCTAGCCCGCCTCGCGGGCGCGAAGGCGCCCGAGGGACTCGATGGCGCCGACCTGACGGGCACGCTGCTCGGACGCGCGCCGGCCTCCCACCCTGGCCCCATCTTCTGGCGTCGCCCCCCGGAACGGAAAGTCTGGCTCCCCGCCCTCGCCGTGCCGCAGCCCGATCTCGCCGTCCGTGACGGTGACTGGAAACTGCTTTGCGAATATGACGGCTCGAAGCCGCTGCTCTACGACCTCGCCAAGGATCAGGGCGAAACGACCGACCTCGCGGCGAAAGAACCGGCCGTCGTCGCGCGCCTCACGGCCGCGGTGCTCGCCTGGCATCGTTCGATGCCGGCTGACAACGGTCCGGCGCTCGGCGCGGAAGCCGGTAAAGCCGGCGCGAAGAAGAAAAAGAAGTGAGCGCCTACTTGGCGGACTTCGCTTGCGCGCGGGCCAGCTGGTCGAGATACGCGAAGTCAGGCGCGGGCATGTCCATCCGCCGAGCCAGCCAGACATAGGCAGCCTTCAAGGACGGCCACGTCGGCTGGTGTCCGGAATGATGGTCGAATATCTCGATGCCGCCTGCCCGGCCCGTGAGCTCCCGTGTCTTGCGGGCCGCGTCCAACAAAGGGCCGCACGTCGCCTCGCTATCGTATTGTCCCGCGATGAGGAAGAACGGCGGAGCATAGAAGGCGAGCAGCTGTTCCTGCGAAAGACCGTCCGCGCGCATGGCCTTCAGCTTGTCGCCGAAATACCAAGCATCTCCCCAATTGGAGGAATCCCACGCCAGGCCGAAATCGCTCGCGATGATCGCCTTGAAGCGCGGATCCAGGCAGCCGGCGTAGAAGGCCATCTTGCCGCCGAGCGAATGCCCCATCACCGCGAGACGGGCCGGATCGACCTGCGCATCCGCCACCAGGAGGTCGGCCGCCAAGAGCGTGTCATGGGTGAGCTTGCCCATGCCCGTCCATCCAGGCTCCTGCCGGGCGAGCTTGGCCGCGGCGTCACGCCAGACGCCCATCCCGCCCTTGCTCGCCTTCTGTTCGTCCGGCGTCAGCAGGTTGAACGGGTAAGCCTCGACCGCGGCGACGACGTAGCCCTGCCGCACGAGATGCAGACCGAAGAAAGCCGTATTCCGCTCCGGTCCGAGCCGTTGCTTCGTCCGCAGATCGTAACCGCACATCCGATCGGGGTCATAGAAAGGCACGACGACTCCGGCGGTACGTGCCTCGAGCCGCAGGGGCTTCAGGAGAAGAATCCGCTGCCAGGTCTCCGGACCAGTACGCTGGCGGAACAGCTGCGCCCGGAAATCCGGAGTGTCGAAGGACTCGACCAGCTCCGCCGGACCAACCTGACCGAAAGGCGACCTCGGGGAGC
>Ga0255078_1000173_pt1 | contig 17987 bp, 23 predicted proteins | sample Colum_Atlam_RepA_FD_188462 | JGI IMG/M metagenome (GOLD analysis project Ga0255078, IMG submission 188462) | Freshwater microbial communities from Columbia River, Oregon, United States - Colum_Atlam_RepA_8h | ecosystem: Environmental > Aquatic > Freshwater > River | place: USA: Oregon... | reverse complement strand
CTTCTTTACCCCACAATTTCCAGTTACAATAATGAAACATAGCGTGCCTCTCTACAGAGACTTCTATTAGATTTTCTTTACCATTACTCCCACCCATATGTCTAGGAATAATATGGTGCCTATGTTTAATACTCATAATAGTTCGTTCCCCACAACTATTTATAATAACGAACTTCTAATACCCGATGTCGGATTCGAACCGACCCTGGAAGCATTTTAAGTGCTCTGTCTCTTCCGCTGGACTAATCGGGCTGGTGGTCGCAGTGGGAATCTAACCCACCTTCGGCGGTTTATGAGACCGCTGCATTCGAACAGATTGCTATACGACCTACATTCGCTATTCGCAAATACCGAATAGCAATGGGAATACTGGGAGTTGAACCCAGACTAAGCCCTTATAAGGAGCCCGCTCTAACCATTAAGCTATACTCCCCTACAAATACTACTGAGCTTCGTTGTTTAACTCAGTGTGTATTCGTATGAGGTCATCATCCGCAGGTATCATAACTGCTGCTCTGCCGTTCTCATCAATTATTCCTAAACTTTCTCCGTTTTCCACTCTCTCAATCAGTTCGTCAAAACGTTCTTGAAATTCTTCCACCGTGAAAACTTCCATTCATTTCTTTTTCGGTATTTATATTATAGCATCACTGCCCATAAACGGCAAGATCAGCATACTCAATCTGCTCAGGATCAAGTTGAGCGGTGACAACTTCCAACACATTCATAAATTCCTCAACAGTCTCACACTCAACTAGACGCTCGCTGCCCTGATCGCTGAGAAGCAGGAAGGTGCGGGTGCAGAGATCAATCACAATGCCTTGAACGGTCTCTTGTGCGGTGCTCATGGGGTGGTTTCGTCGATTACCCCCATATTATAGGGCATCTGGGGGCGGGTGTCAAGGGGTTTGGTCGGTCGATCCTTCAATTATATTCATAGGGTTATCCATAGGTCTTATCTGTGCTGGCACAACTCCTTGTTGAAGGGCTGAAATATAAAGTTGTTGATTTTGTTGGTTTGCCCTTACAACTTCATTTCTAAAACTTTCTACTGCTCCTCCAGTTTGATTTGATTTTTGTGCGATTTCTACTGCCATAAAAGGCATCCAAGCAACAGCACAACCCCACTCATCCACTGGTTCTCCGGTGTTAGGATTTGTCCCTCTCATTTGAGTATACCAAGAACACTTAAGTCCGATACAATCTTTTTTAATCAGTGGGCAAAAGTTGCCTGGTTTGATTTTCATTTTATTATCAATAAGTAGGTTTTATTGGCCAATTTGAGTCGGTTGGATTTACAACAAGTTGTTTGGGGTCCGTAATACTTTCTGGTAAATCTCTCAATAATTGACGGTAATTTTTCCAAGAAATTTTTTGTTCTTCAGTAAATGGAACATCAGACATTTGAGTCCAATCGCAATCAGACAATCTTTGATTTCTCAAAACTCTCAACTCTTCCCAATAGTCTCTTGCTGCTTCAATTGCATCAAGTTCATCTTGAAGAATTTTCTTTTCATTATTAAAATCTGCAACTGCCTGTTCAAAAATTCCAAGATTTTCTATTCTTTCATTTGGTGTTTCATCATTATACTCTACTTCACCCCAAGTATCATACCATTGAAGAGCATGAACATTTGATGGAATCCAGTTTAAATCTTGTTGAATATCGAGTAGTCCATTATTATCAATCGCAATATATTTGTCTCCAGGAATAATCGTGAGTCTCATTATTCTCCTTCAGGTAATTTTTTAATGTAATATTGATTCACAATGACAAAATATTCAGTAATTAAATTAACTAAGTATATAGTATCAATTTCTAGAAGCAATAATTAAATCTACATATTGAACTGCAAAGTCCATTGATGCCCCAGAGAATGATGCAGATCCACTCCATGATGGGTTTGTAAATGTGTGACTGTGAGCATTCATTGAAACGGAACCAGACCAGGATGGATTAGTAAATCCGTGACCGTGAGCGCCACTTCCGCCAGTAGCAGCAGTAGATGGAGTAACAAGAACTTGAGTACCACCCCCAGCAAATCCTTGACTTCCACCACCTCCATTATCAATAAGAAAATTTCCTGTAGTAGTACCATGACTGTGAGATGGCATCTCCGCAGTAGACAGAGTAGTATTGCTTACACCTCCACCAGAGTTAGATCCAGAAACAGAACCAGTAACAGTTGTGTTTGCAATACTTCCTCCACTATTAGAACCAGAAACACTCACAGACCCTGATGGAGTTCTTGATGCGAACACTGAAGTAAATGCTGTACTTCCACCAGAACCAGCAGCACCACTCACCACTCTCAATGTTTTATCATTATGTGTTGTTTGTTTTGTCCATCCAGTCGGTGCTGCTGTTTGTTGAAACAACATTAATGTTCCTGATGGAAATGTTTGTGTAGAATATGTAGTAGAATCAACTGATCCGTCTGCTTTTAAAAATTGACTTGAAGTTCCTCCAGATTTAACAAAAGAACCTGCGGTAAGTGCATTTGTGCTGGGATTATAAGTTAGATCTGCATCAACTTTAACAAGATTATTTCCAGAAGTAGCATCAACAAAAGTTAAGTATCTCGAAGCATTTGTTGAATCTAAATTAATTCCAATAGAAGTTGCAGATCCAACGTTTGCGGCTGATGCATTAATCCAAGCAGTCTTTGTTCCATCAGAAGATAAAATTTGTCCAGATGATCCAAAAGTATTACTACCATCAAAATATTTTCCAATAATTCGAATATCTTGAAATGTAGAAATACCACTTGAAGTTATATTACCTATAACATTGCCAGTTAAATTTCCTGCAACATTACCTACAACACTACCCGTAATGGTTTTAAAAAATTGAACATCTTCATTAAAAAATATCTCTTCCCCAAAATATTGTGCCATTTATCCCCCCAATGACGTAATTACACTACCAGCATTAAATGTTGCAGTAATCAAATCAGTACCAACAAAAGATCCAGAAAAACACCGTTCACCAAAACTTGTACCTAAAGGTATTGCATTTCCTGTATGAGCTTTAATCGAACATTCATTTCCATGTATTAATGTTCTTCCACCACCTTTGATATTAATATCTTTTCCTGCGAGTAATTCTAGATTTTCATCCGCATCTAAAACTATTTTACTTGCTCGAATTCTTACTGCACCATTTTTTTCAGCGGTAATAGCAACGTCACCATTTTTCCCAACAATAACAACATCAACACCAGTTCCTTTTGATTTTTGTCCTGCTACTATTTCAATAGATTGATCATTATAAATTTTATAATTTCCACCCTCTGTTAAACTCTGAACATTTACATTTTTATCATCAGTTACTGCATATTGTGTATATACGTCAGATCCATTACACCCCATTTTAGGATTGTGCCTATCAACCCTAAAATCGGCGCCGATACTTTCAATAGATCTCTGCCACCAATTTTGTTCTCTTACAGCCATTTATTTTGTAATACAGTCTATGCTTTGAAGTACTTCACCCTGATATTCTGGTCTTACGTCAAGATTTACTTTTAAAATCGCTCCAGATCCAGTATCACTAACAACTCTCAATGTTGGTAAACTTATAAATTCTTCTTTTGAAGTATTTATGACCTTAACAATATATCCATTAGATACTTGAATCTCATATTTATTACCTAAATTATCAACTGCATAATCAATAGGAGAATATCCACTACCAGGATCTAGTACAATAATATTACTTATTACATAAGGATTATAATCTCCAACTGGGTAATTCTCACCTTCTGAAACAATGTAAATACTATCGATTTGATCGCCTTTCAAAATTGATCTAGCTACAGCACCGTATCCCTGTCCACAACTATCTACAACTTCAACAAATGGGGGAAAAACATATCCAGAACCTGGATTTGTTACTTTTACAGAAATAACACTCCCAGTCACACCACTAGCAGCGTCAACTATATTACCCATCAAAGGTATAGCCGTTCCATTTATACCTCCGCCTCCGAATATTTTAATTATTGGAGCTTCGCAGAAAGAAGGAGGTCCTGTATAACATTTGCCTAAAGGGCTAGTGAAATCTGGAAGATTTGTAACTCCACTTAGAATATCAAAACCACCGATAATATCTTGAATTCCCTCTAGTGGATTTCCACCATTTCTTGCAGCGTTAGAAATTTGTATGGCGGTATTAGCAACATCCAAAATATTTTGAAGATCTGCATTAGATGGACTCATTGGTCCGGACCCAATAGTCCAACGTTGGATATCACTCCCTGCCGATACACTTTGGGAACAATTTAACAAATCTGGAAGTCCAGTGATTGCTGAAACAGATGAGCGCAAGAAATCTTCAATACTAAAATTTTGAAAAAATTGTAGTATTTTTTGTATTCCACCAATCGCACTAGATAATCCAGTAGTAACCTTTCCAATAATATCATTAACAATTCCACCCATTACTTGATTTGCCACACAAGAAACAAAGTTAGAAATATTGTTAACAACAGATTGTAATATCTGTTTAATTGTATTACCCAAACCATTGATAATTATGTTAGCAACACATGGTATTAAATCTTGCAACACTCTTACTGGTGCAAGCATTGACTGTTGAGCAGCAACACCAGCAAGATGAGCGGCAACTGGATTTCCTGTGGCTGATAAAACTATTCCATATACTTGCTTATAAAGCATATCTAAACCAGATTTAATAATAGGAATAAGACGTTCAAAAAGATCTTGAACCATCCCATTCACCAATCCACTAGAAATTGCTTGTAGTTTTGTTACTCTTTTATCAATTTCTTGGTTTAGCCATTCTCTAGCACTTTCTATACCATTACTAATGTCTTCACTAAATTTAGCAACATCTCTTAAGAAATTATCAATTTCAGTCGAAATTTTATCAATAACACTTGTTTTTTCACTTGCCAGTTTTACAACATCCCCAATCCCATCAAAATAAGATATTTGCCGTACATTAGCACTTTCTGCTACCTTCTTAGGAGCATGTATTGGAGAATCTTGCGAAGAGGCATTTTGCTCATTAGATTCACCTTTTACCAGAGTACTACCATCTGGTGCTTTAACTTCGTTAGTATATCCAGTAAATGGTATAAAAGGTCCAGAGTATTCTTTGCTTGGGACGTAAGATGTTCTACCAAATGATCCTAATATTACTGGTGTTTGTGCATTATCACCGTCCATAAAGAAACCAAATACAATATCACCTTGCTGCAACTTTACATCACTAGCATAGTTTGCAGCACCTGTTCCAGATGTTGTAGGAAGTAAACACTGTGCCCAAGGTAAGTCTTCATCTGGGAGATCAATTGTATTTGCTGGGTGATACCCCATGATACGAACTTTAAATCTATTCCCCCATCCACTTCCCTTTACCTGCTTTCCCATAGTAGAAAGTGGTGGAATTTGCCCGATCCACCATCTAAAACCATCTCTTCCTACAAAGTTACTCTTAAGTAAAGATTCTTCCATTATTTGTTATTTTTTCCGTGTTTTCCAAATGTATCTCTTACAAGCTTCATAGATGTGTATGATCCATCAAGATCAAAATGATGACAGAGTTCTTTAATCATATATAGACCACTTTGCTGCTCGTCAAACACATTTTTATCCGATTGAGAAATTTTAGGAAGATTACATTCTATAATATCTCCAGCTTTCAAATTAGTATTCAAAGGAACCATCATATTAACAGTTTGTAAAAATAAAACATTATATCTCATCATTGACTGAGATTGAAATAATGAGGGATTTGCGTTTGGTTTTGTTGATACATCCTTTTCCATGGTCCCAATATCAAGAACATGGGTCATAATTCTAGTTGGGATATTACCAAGACCGTTTGGTATTTCTAATTCTTGACCTAGGTTTTTAAGTTTATTTACGTAATTATCTGCTTTGAAAACTGCTTGTTCTTGTGGTGTAAAATTAAATGTTAATGGGTCATAGTAAGTTCTGTAACTTGCATACGTTCCCAGTCTCAACTTCTCAAGTAAATTTTGGTTCCTTTCAGTTGAATAATCAATAATATTTTTATCATTATTTCTAAAGAACTCTGCTTGGTTAACTTGCGTATAAGTATAAGTTGCTTTTGGAGTTTGTTTTATTAAATTATCAATAGCACGAAACTGGAAACCATCTTGAGTTTGATAGAAGAAGAAACCAGCAATTCCACCATCAGGTACAGACTTTGATGCTAAAGAAACTAAAACAGTAAATGGTTTTCTTAAGTTGCCGATAAAACCATAAGTATTTGAAGTCTTATCAATCGTTCCAACTCTAGTTGTCTTAAGATAGTCTTTGATAATCGCAGACACGGATGTATCAATTGATGAACCAGTTGGAAACTTTCTTCCAACCCTTGTAGTTTCATTTGTAATTGCTTCTCTAGATACAAGATGTAACTGAAATATTTCTCGTTGAGACTGACTGATAACGTTAGAGATACTTGAAACATAAAGATAGTTTTCTGGTTTAGAGAAATCTAGTCCTTGATTTGTAGGAGAGTTTCCTGCTATCTTCAACGAAAGTCTTTCCCCACCACGAAGAGGCAAACCATTATAAACTGATTGTTTTAGACCATTCTCACCAACGATTGAATCTCCAGTATCCATTACTAATATCTTTGCAGTCACGGTTGGAGAAAAAATATCCTCATAATAGTCAATAGAATATGTACCAAGTCTAATATCAACAGACTTTGACTGATTGTTGGATTCTAATAATAGTTGTTCGTATTGAGATCTTTTAGTTGACATTAGGTATAAGCGAGTTCTATTAGCATTCTTTGTTTGATAAGATTATTTAAGCTAGGTCCAACAACAAGTATTGGAGAACCTCCAGAAGAACCAACCATAGTTCCTGGATTTGGATATGATTGAGCAGGAGCAGCAACCACAATTGTCTTTTCACCTTTTTCTGGGGTGATGTTATTTGAAGTAGCAACAGCAGCATTTGTACCAGCAACTCTTGCTGGAGTTGCGGTTCCTTTACCAGGAACAGAGAATGCTGTATTATTTGGTCTATTCGTCAGAAGAATATAAGGAACATAAGGTGATGGATCAGCGTCACTACCTCCAGACATTTTACCTTTAGATTTTGTATATTCAAAGTGAAGGTGAGGTCCTGTTGATCTTCCACTACTACCAATTTGAGCAAATGAAGTTCCTGCTTTTAACTTTGTAAATGCATTTGGTCTAGAAAGTAAGTGTGCAAAACGAAGTTGAACCCCAAGTTCAGGAACCCACACATCAAGAGTATGACCATATCCATATTCATCATATTCATACCCAACCCATTCACAGTTAAGACGCAAAGCAATCCAAGTTCCAATAGGAGCAGAGATATCTAGCCCACCATGAGATCTTCCACCAGATCTATAACTTCCCATAACATCAGTAACCTGTATGCTACTTACACCTCTTCCAATTGACTGGGTTAAGAAATCACCTTTTTGAAGTGGTCTTGAACCTAGTGCTCCTGGTTGAACAGGTGATGGAGTAGTTTGTGCTGGACTTGTATCTTGAGAACCTAATGATTTTTGATAGGCTTTTTGTATTGATGGTAATGGTTTTGTTGGTTGTCCAAATATAGATCCTGGAAAAGATGCCCATTGTTTACCTAATATTGTCGAAACTCTGGAACTAATTCCCTCTTTTCTTAAAATGTTTTCCGTTATTCCCAATTCTCTAGCAAGTTCTAGAGCAGCTTTATCTTGACTTGCTGGACTAAAATCTTTCAATCCAAGTTTTTTAGCAAGGCGATTGAAAGTACCAGGCATAAATTGATATCTTCCAGCAGCAGCACTTGCATATCCACCACTGCGGACTACTTTATCTGGATGTTTTGAATAATCACTGAATTGACCAAAACCAAATAAAGTTTTGTATCCATTATGAGGTTGATCTCTTGTTCCTTCTGCAAAAGCAATTGCATCCAATAATGCTCTTTGCTCCTTTGTTCCTATAGATGAAGTTTCATTACTTGTAGAAGGTGTTGTTTCTCTTGGTGGTATAGGAGCTCCTGATGGTGGTTGTAGTTCTTCTTTTGTCTCAAAGTCAAATGGTTCTAGAAGTAAACGTAAAGCATTCGCAAAGTCAATTTCCATTCTATTAAACGAGTTGAGAACTTTTGAAAGAGAGTTATCAACTTGCTTGCCCATATCATCAAAATCAAATGCAACCAAGTTTCGAATAAAAACACCAGAAAGTGTTCCTATCTCTTGTAAAATTGAAAACGTGTTCGTCATAAAACTCGACAGAACACCAGACATTCTACTCATTCTTTCACCAAGTTGCTGCGATAATGAAATAATAGTTGGTAGGTTTGTAAGTGCCCAACCAACCATAGTCAGAGCAATTGCATCTAATACTCTACCAAGGAAACCTTTTGTTGAGTTTGTAACAACCTTTCCTATTCTTCCTATCGAACTTGTTGACTTTGATGCCTGAAATAAATCTCTTTGCTCTCTTCTACGAATTCCATCTTTTCTCTTCTGGTAGATATTGCTTCTCTTTGCAATTGACTGTCTTTTAAAAACAGACTGTGCTGCTAGAGTTCTTCCAATTCCACCAGCAATCTTTTTAGATTCGTTTGTTCTTCTCTCAACATTATCAGCAGTCTTAAAAAGTCTACTCGATGTAACTTTAATGCGTGCTATACTCATCTTACATCACCACATTATAGTTCACCATCGAATAATAAACGTAGAAATTATCAGCATTCGATGATGAGATATTTGGAATTTCGTTTGCAAATGGATTTGTAGATGTTGGAACTACTTGAGTCGCTGGTTGTTGTGGAGCAGTTACAACTACATTTGTTTGTGGCTCTGCCGCTGGTCCAATTGTATCTGCTCTCATCACGGATGTTGATGGCGTCGATGATTGAACCTGCGCTACAGGTAATGCAACTTGAGAACTCCCATGCATCATAGTTGATAAATCCATATCCATATTAAAACCAGCAAGTGGATTACTTTTTGGTTTGAACTGAGAATATAAGTCTTGTCCTTTTTGATTTAAAAATGTTGCTCCTATGATACCAAGAGGTAATTTAATAAAAAGAGGCATGGGCATCATGGATAAACCATAAAGACCCGCTGCTGCTGTACCTGCACCTGCAACTGACTGCCCAAGTGGAGAACCTTGAGACATATTGAGTCCAGTTCCAGCAGCAAGTTGTATGAATGGATTTGCAACAGCAGATTTTACAAGTTTAAATACAGATGGTGCTGTTGTTGTAGCAGCAGTTAGTGCTGTAGCTGCTGCAGCTGCTGGTTTTCCTATAAGATTCCCAGCAGCACTAACAGCACCTCTTAAAACTTGAATGGGGTATTTGAAAAGACCGTTTGCAATTGCTTGAGTTACTCTTGAAGTTGTTCTCGTAACAGACCCAACAATATTTCTAAGACCTTGTGTAAGCTTTGCGAATACATTTCCTGCTGAGGCAAAACCTTTACCTAACAGGTTTTTGACATTAGTCAGTTGCTGAACCGTAGACTTAGCTGCTGCACCAATACCTTGAATTATTTTTGGTGCTAACCATCCCGTTAATAACAACGAGAAGAAAGTCATCAAACGTGAGAGTGCTGACTGGGTTTTAACTGCTGCTTTCTGGACAGGAGCAACAGTCGCATTTTCAATCTTTCTTTCTCTTTCTTGCTCAATTGCCTCTTTCTGTCTTTCTAGAAAAGAGTTTTGTGTAATAGATGTTGATACGACTTGAAGTGATCTTCCAAGGTCGTTGATTTGTAAACCAATTTTATCAAGTCTAGTACTTAAACCACCAACTAGATTTGATACTGATGAAAGTACAACTTGTCTTTCTGCTTCTCTTTGCTGTTCTGCGGCGCCACTCATTACTCTAGGGGACATCATTCCTCTAGCACTGTTTATTCCACCTAAAATTGGTGACGCCAATTCAGCCATTTGCTTTGTTCTTTAAGTTTTCTTCTTCAATAAAGTTTTGGAGTAGAGAAACATAAACTTCTCTTTCCCAAGGTATCATATTTTCAAGCTCAGTCAATGAATATTTATGGTGCTGAATCAAAGCAAAATTAGTTTTGAAGTATGACTCAAGACTTTCGTGAGCCATACCTACCCGAAAAAAGACGTTAAACCCTCTAGAACAACATCACTTTCTACACCAGTCTTAGGATTATTTACCGTAATAGTATGAGAAAGTTTAGGCATCGTTTCAAAAAACTTTTCAATTTCTTTGAACTGTTTTGAACTTAACTGCTCTAGAAAATCTAGAAGTTCTTTTTTAGTATACTCAGAAGCACTCCAAGATTCTTCTTCAGTATAAATTTGTTCCACACAACCGCAGATAAGTTCAAAGGTATCATTTACAGTTACTGAAGAATCTTCAACATTAAAGTTACTCTTGATAAACTCATTCATCGAAGGATACTTCATTCTCAAACTTAGTTGTTCATCCAGTTTAATATCTCTAGTATGTTCTGGACTGATTTGAACTCTAATATCATCTAAGTTGATGAGAGTTGGGACTTGGGTCATTCCATCATCAGGACAAGTAATCAGAACTTCAATATCCTCACCAACAGACTTTCCACGAATATTAAGAAACAGATATTCGATATCGAAAGTAGAAAGATCATCTACCTTAATACCCCTGGTCAAAATGCAGTTTGAAATTACATCTTTAACTGCATTTGCAATTTGTTTTGGATCCTCAGTCTCCATCGCAATAATAAGGATCTTTTCTTCTTTAACTAGAAATGGACGATATTTAATTCTCTTTTTGTTTGAAGGCAACTCAAGTTCATAAGTTGGAGTCGAAATTGTTGGTAAAGGCATAATATCCTATCAAGTTCAGTTGTTTTTATTTAGAGGATTATCTGTAGAACTCTCTGAGTGTATCTGTGTTTATAGCTTCTGCTACCGTTTGTCCAACTCTTCTAAATCTGACTCCACCAGCACCAGCTGCTCCAGCAGATACTGGAACAAGAACTTCTCTCTGAGTTGGAATTTGATTGTTAGCTGGAGGACTTGTATTCACAGTAGGTAATATACCAACTTTATTATTATCAGTTCCAGAATACACACTATAACTGGTAGTTTTACCGCAAACATAACGGTCAAAGTTAAATGATGCTGATACTTTCAAAATATTTGATGCCTCATAAGAAACAGGAACTGAGTTCATCGCAATTGGAAATAGTCCATAGAAAGTATATTCAATTTGCTTGGAATAGTCTCTATCAAATTTTATAATTCGAGTCATATCAGTTTTATACTCTCTTGGATATCTCATCCTAAAGAAATATCCATTTTGTGATGGAGAAACTCCGGAACCAAAAGAAATAAATTCCATCCAGTGCTCTAAAAACTTCAGAGTTTTATAAGATAAGTCAACATAAAACTCTAAATCAATTTGAGTAAACAGACGGGTGTGCGCCATTTTCTCAACGACACCTGTAAAGTTTCCTGCAATATCTGCAGTACCAAAAGAACTTCCAGGAAGAACTGCAGAGTTACACAATAAACCTACACTCTCACCAATAAAGTTAGCATCAATACCTCTATATGCAAGATGTCCTCTTAATGGTGCAGATAGTCCACCAAAAATAACTTCATAGTGAGAGGTCTGTGCTAAGCTAGTTATGAGTGGTTTGATATCCGATATCCTTCTTGGAGTAGGCACTCTAAATATCTTATATGGAATTGTTATAGTTATTTAGATGTCGTATAAAGGAAAATATAAACCGTCATATCCAAACAAGTATAAAGGAGATCCAACCAATATCATATACAGATCATTATGGGAGCGTAAATTTTGCAGATATTGCGACACTAATACAAACATTTTAGAATGGGGTTCTGAAGAAATGTTTATTTGGTATCGTTCCCCTATCGACTCAAAACCTCATAGATATTTCCCAGACTTCTATATCAAAGTTAAAGAAAGCACTGGTCATATTAAAAAGTATCTGATTGAAATTAAACCACATAAACAGACTGCGCCTCCACCAAAACCTCAAAGGCAAACTAAAAAATATCTTTATGAGGCATATGAGTATGCTAAAAACCAAGCAAAATGGGAAGCAGCAAAAGAATGGTGTGCTGATCGTGGATATGAGTTCAAAGTTCTAACAGAAAACGAACTTTTTGGTTCTAAATAGTAATAAAGGTATAAAATGTAAATGAATTTTTATTATACATATGCATCTATGACTGAAACTATGGAAAGGACAAAACTATCTCGTTACCTCATCTTGAAAAATGGTGGAAAATTTATTGATAAAAAAGAAATCAAGTAATGCCTAGAAAGAGTCTCAAGGAAAGGCAACAAAAAAAAGTTACAGATACTGATCGCAACCGAGTTCGTCCTGTTCTTGATGGCATTATTGGAAATGAAGATCCAGACGACTTAATGCTTGAGTTACTTGAAGTTATTCAAGAGTCTCCTAAAGTTCCTGTTCCTGGTAAGTTTTATATTTTTGTTTATCGTCCCAAAACTCCAGGTATCCAATATGATCAAAACCCATTTGTTGCAGTAACGGATGTGTTCTCATGGGGTTTTCGTGGTATCAACTTCCACTGGGAACAAACAAGACAATACACTTGGGATGAAATACCTGGGAAGATCTATGAAGTTTATCCTGCAGAAGTAAAAGACCTACAAGAGTTACCATTTGCAAATATCCGTCTAAATAGTTAAAAAAATAGATAACAGTGGACTTTTTTTCAAATCCAACATTTGGAGTTGCTTCACAGGGTCAAATTCCAGATGTTAATTTATCTGGAGAAAATGCTCTCAAGAAGACTACTGAAACCAAAACTAAAAGTTATAGATATCCCCTACAAAGAATTGAAAGTAAAAGCGATTATTTAGAAATAAAAATTGTAGATTATAATCCACCTGGATATACACCAACTGCAATTGAAACAAAGACTACAAAAAACTCTGAAGGGAAGGATGAAACAAATATAATTGGTGGTGGAATTGCACAATTAACTCAAGGAAGTAGTCTTTATTCATCACAGACAAAAGCAGATTATTATATTGCCTTACCAATACCTCAAAATTTATCAGATACTAATCAAATTACTTGGGGTGATGATAGTCTAAATCCACTTCAATCTTTTGGTCTTCAAGCGGCAACACAAGGTTTAAAAGATCCAGGTGGAGTAATTGGTGGTTTTATTAAATCTGTAACAAGTGGAAAAATTGCCTCAGATGCTATCACTGGTTTGGGTGCAAATAAAGATGTTATATCAAGTGTAGTTGGTGGGGCAATTGTTAATGCTTTCGGTGGAAACGTAAGTTATGAAAGTATCTTGAGTAGAGCAACTGGACAAATTCTAAATCCAAACCTAGAACTATTATTCCAAGGTTCTAACATTAGAAGTTTTCCATTTACTTTTGACTTTGCACCAAGAGACCGAAAGGAGGCACAAGAGGTTAAAAGTATTATCAGAGCATTTAAACAATCAATGGTCCCAAGAACAAACAGTAGCGGAGGACCAATTGCGAGTGGTATCTTTATTAAATCACCAAAGGTATTTCTCATTTCTTACAAGAGTGGAAACAAAGCACATCCATTTTTAAATAGATTTAAAGCTTGTGCTCTTCTTGATATTACCCTTTCATACACTGGATCTGGAACATATGCTACCTATCAAGATGGAACACCAGTTCACATGAATATGACTTTAACATTCAAAGAACTCAATCCAATTTACGCTGAAGATTATGATACGGATGAGGGACAAATCGGAGTAGGTTACTAAGATGTCGTACTTTAGAGAACTACCAGATCTACAATATCAGTCTCCAGTTTCTGATCGCAACTCTTCTCTTGACTATGTAACTGCAAAAAATCTTTTCAGAAGAGTTAAACTTCGTGATGACCTTCAAAATGTCTTCACTCTTTTCAATAAGTATCAGATACCTGCAGGTGCTAGACCAGATACTGTCGCAGAAGTTCTTTATGGCAGAGCAGACTATGACTGGGTTGTGCTTCTATCTGCAAACATTACAAACGTAAGAGACCAGTGGCCACTTTCTGATAAAGACTTATATCTTTATTCTGAAGAAAAATACGGAATAATTTTAAATGATGTAAGATTTTATGAAACTACAGAAGTTAAAGATTCAAAAAACAGACTTATCTTGCCTGCTGGTAAAGTTGTTGATGCAAACTTTACAATACCAAACCCAAACAATCCGTTAACTACTTTGAACCCTGTTGCTGGGGTATCAAACTATGAATATGAAGTCAAACAAAATGAAAAGAAACGTGGAATATATGTATTGAAAAGAATTTATCTACAGCAATATGTTAATGACTTTAAAGATATTATGTACTATCAAAAGTCTTCTCAGTACGTTAGTAATAGACTTGTAAGAACAGAAAATACTCGTAACACTTTACCATAAGAGTTCTAGATTTTTATCAAAAATCATTACATATCGGTGTTTGCGGGAGCGGTCTTTCCATTCTCCTTCAGCACCTTTAATTTTGCCTCTAGAGTGTTTAGTTCCGTCTGCATAGTAGAAATCTTTCTTTGGGTCTGTGAGTCCGCAATATTTAAAATTACAAGCGCGATAGATTGTACCACTATGGAAATCACTATCAGCGTAAGAGATGATTGCTTTAACTTCAGCATCCTTCCGTAACTGTCTAATCGCTCTTGAAACAAACCAAGAAGTGATATTATGCTCACTAGATTGGGTGTCTGGATGGATGCAGAGACGGGAAAGTTCAAATAGTCCTTGTTGATCATTTCGTTCAAGTCCAAATGCTCCTTGTGCGACTTCTGGAACAGGGAGTCCAGTAAAAACACAGACTCCCTGAATACCACCAATATTCAAAGGGCAGAAGTCATTACCCTTATACAAACCGTAGTTGTAACCACTCTTAAAGGATTTAGAAAAGTCCTTAAGATAATGAAACCGCAGAAGTAACTCTGCGGCTTCGGATTTACTTACACGGTCAATGTAGTAATCAGTCTTCACTCCTCAGCAAGACGGGCGAAGTACGACAGGGCATCATCATCCTCATCTTCTTCCACTGCGGGACGGCGAGTGGGTTTCAGAGAAGACAGTTCCTCACGGAGATCTTCGGTCAGTTCACGAGTCGAACCACGAGTGTTGTCCTCATCCAGGTCTTCAGGGTCCTGATAGCGAGGAGTGCCTTTGGAACCAAGCACGTAGTCAAGACGCTTCTTCAGTTCATCATAGGTCTTGAACTGGTCAGCAGCAACGAGTTCGGCAAGCGAATACTGCTTCTTCCAGATTGCTTCCATCGCATCATCGTCGTCCAGAAGGGGTTCAGGACGAGCAAACTCAGACGAGTCGTAGTTACGGTAACCAGCAACGTTCTTTGCCTTCAGTTTGAAGTTAGCACCCTGCCAGAAGTCAAACGGATCGATTGCTTCCTCATCTTCAAACTCAGGTTGCATTGCAGCAGTCAGTTTGTCGAAGATCTTTTTACCATACTTGAACAGGAACACCTTACCTTCGTTAGCGGGGTTGGCAGGGTCCTTCACCACATAGATGTTGCTCACATAAGTCAGCTTACGCTTCTGCTTGCGGGCAAGTTCTTTACCAGCATCAGTACCGTTGTTCCACAGTTCGGAGTTCAGTTCGGACACAGGATCCTTCTGACCCAGAGTGGTGAGACTGTTCTCGATGAACCAACCACCAGGACCTTGGAATGCATGACTGTAGAGTTTCACAAACGGCAGGTCTTCGCCGTTGGGAGCAGGCAGGAAACGGATCACGGCATAACCATTGCCGCTCTTATCTACATCCAGTTTCCACAGACGGTCATCACTAGAACCGCTGCTAGTATTCATTTTTTCTACTTCTTTGACCAGTTTAGCGGTCAGATTACCCAGTTTGGATTGCTTTTTAAGATCCGAAAAGGACATTTGGATACCTCAGATAGTTTGGATTCGGGGGATTTACTTAGATAGTATAGCGAAGATTGAGTCACCTGTCAATGAATTGCTTGAGAGACTCAATGGTCTTGTTCATACTACTGAATAAAACTTGCATATCAGTCTCTGGTGGGAATCCCATCAGAGCCACTGATTTGCGTAGGTTCTCTTTCATCTCAACCGCTTGTGGGTCATCTGAAAGGGACAACCTAGTATACATCACTCTCTGCTTTTCTAGCAAGAGCTCAAGTTTCTCAATGTGTTCCAGTTTGGTCTCACGGGGCATCATACCGAAAGTCAGAATGCTTCCGTAGATTTCCTCTTGTAACTTGTTGATTTCTCTCAGTTCGTCTTGAATAATATCGGAGTCAAAAAAGTTACTCATCTATGATTTCCCTTAAAATCTTCTTGAATTGAACCACATCTGTATTTAGAAATGGAGAATATTTTTTAATTTTTAAGCTGACGGTTTCCCACACAGGGTCCAGAAGTTTCTTATCAAACATCTTCCCGAACAGGAATATTTTATCGTATATGACTAGAGTTTCCAGGCTAATCTTCCCGCTCAGGAACTTTTTAAGAACGGGTGGATGACCTTTGGAACAGTTCAAGGCATCGTCTAATTTTGTCTCCGAGAACAATTCGTTGCTTTGTTCTTTGAACAAGTAAGTCAAACTCTGTTGTCTCCGCATCCAATCTGCGTAAGTCCTTTCTCCAGAACTGATAATTTCTCCAATCCATAAGTTCTGTGGGTTGTCTGATGCTACAAAGTTTGATACTAGAAAATCTAAAACTTCTTTATCGTTGTATTTGCGACTTGTCTTCTCAAACCAGTATTTGTCCTTGCGTTTGTTGAAGGATGCCATACTGGCACGAGTCTTCGCACCGTACTTAAAGAAGTCGTATTTTGGATTTGTGAAATGATTTTTGAGTGACAAATAATGTTGATAAGTTTCAAAGGGTGTCACGATCATAAAGGCAATCTTGCTCTTGATGTTTTCTTCATAAAGTTAAGACGAGTGGCATCCCACTTGAGTCTTTCTTTTAAAGGTTTTGAAATGAGTTTTGTGACTGATTCTACCTCAAGACTATTGACTTCGCAATAGTGACAAATAGCATCAATATAATTCAGATTTTCTTCAGCAACAATTTTCTCAATCTCAAGAGCAAACTTGGAAGGGGTTAAAAATTTACTTTCTATTGCCTGTTCTAGTTCTTTATTTGGTTCCATAGAGCTCCAGTTTATCTCCAACAAACTTTCTAATGTATTTGCCGAGTAGTTTGATGTACTTTGATTTGTCTCTTTCTTCATAGACGACGCATTCTCCATTTTCACAAGCCATGATGATTACAAGTTTTTTAACTGAAATACCAGTCAGTTCGTATAGCATACAACCGTAAGCCATACATTGAACAAAATAGTGTTCAATCCACTCGCGTGGTTTTGGTTTTTTGGAAGTCTTAAAGTCAATTATTGCTAACTCACCGTCATATTCGGCAATACAATCAACTGTCCCAGCAATTCCCAGTTGTTTACTATATAGGGACCCTTCAAGGGCGTAAATATTATTTATACGATTGAGTTCTGATTTTGAGATCTTAAACAGAAAATCTGAAAGAGGTTGAACTTCTGGCAACTTCTCATTTTTAAGATAATGTTCAGTAAGAGAGTGCATATCTGTTCCACGACTTGTTGCCGCTTTTGTAACACGCTCTGCTTCTTCTTCACCTACCTTCTTACGCCAGTTAATAAAGATTTCCTTATTAAAATGACTGGTCACCGAAGTGATGGAGACCAGTCGAAGAAGTTCTTCTTCATCAGGAATTGAATAGTATCTTACACCATCAATTGTCTCACGCTCCAACTTAGGGAGTTCAATATCAATATGATTAAACATTAAAACCTCACTTTGTAGATATTATAGCATATTATTATGCTTTGTGATATTAATCCACATTTTACCATTTTTAATTTTAGTTATGTGCCCTTGCCTAACATTATACATTTTGGCAATTTGTTTTTGTGTCATATTGCCTTCCCAAGCAAGATTATAGATTTCTATAATT
>Ga0255078_1000169_pt1 | contig 18163 bp, 10 predicted proteins | sample Colum_Atlam_RepA_FD_188462 | JGI IMG/M metagenome (GOLD analysis project Ga0255078, IMG submission 188462) | Freshwater microbial communities from Columbia River, Oregon, United States - Colum_Atlam_RepA_8h | ecosystem: Environmental > Aquatic > Freshwater > River | place: USA: Oregon... | reverse complement strand
CCCTCTACCTCCGCCTAGCCATCATGGTCTTCCTCCACTACTTCGTGTGGAGCTGCTGGTATAACACCCTGTCAGTTTACTTGGGTACGCTGAAGTTCACCGGCACCCAGATTGGTCTCGCCTACGGCACGACCGCCATCGGCGCGCTCGTCTCGCCCTTCCTCATCGGCGTCATCGCCGACCGCTACGTCCCTGCCCAGCGCCTCCTCGGCGTCCTGCACCTCCTGGGAGCCGGCCTGCTCTGGTGGATTTCCCAGCAGACCACCTTCAGCGTCTTCTACCCGTCGCTGATCGTCTACACCCTGACCTACATGGCCGGACACGGCCTCATCAACACCATTACCCTCACCCACGCTCCTAATCCGGCCAAGTGGTTCCCTATCGTCATGGCCGCCGCTTCCGCCGGCTGGATCGCCGCCGCGAACGTGGTCAATTTCGCGAAGCTCGCCGACAACAACGGCATGTTCACCCTCGCCTGCGGTGTCGCCGTCGCCATCGCGCTCTACTCGTTCACGCTGCCGAACACCCCGCCCAAGGGCGACGCCGGCCCCGTGTCGGCCGGCAAGCTGCTCGGCCTCGATGCCCTCAAGCTCTTCAAAGACCGCTCCTTCGCGGTCTTCATGATCTGCTCCTTCCTGATCTGCATCCCGCTGAGCTTCTACTTCACCTGGACCGGCGCCTTCCTGAGCGAAATGAACGTCGCCGACTACGCCTCCAAGATGACCCTCGGTCAGGTCTCCGAAGTCGGTTTCCTCCTCCTGCTGCCGATCCTGCTGCCGATCCTCGGCGCCAAGCGCATCATGATCCTCGGCATGGCCGCCTGGGCCGTCCGCTTCGCCCTCTTCGCCTATTTCCACGAGCAACCCACCGCGACGTGGATGGTCCTCGGTGGCATCCTCCTGCACGGCATGTGCTATGACTTCATCTTCGTCATGGGCCGCATGTATGTCGATAAGGCCGCCGGCGACAGCCTCCGCGCCTCCGCGCAGGGACTCCACGCCGTCTTCACCCTCGGAGCCGGCATGTTCGTCGGCTCCTGGCTCTCCGGCGTCGTCGCCCAGAACTACACGAACGCCCAGAACGTCCATGACTGGAAGGCCATCTGGCTCGTACCGGCGCTCATGAGCGCCGTCCTCATCCCGGTCTTCCTCGCCCTCTTCCGCGAAAAGCCCGCCGACACCCGAGACGCCTGATTCTCCCCGATACTCGATACTCCATACTCTAGCCCCCTGGATACAATGCCCCGCAAACTCAGCCACATCGCGCCCGACTGGTGGGACTACACCACGCTCGACTCCGCGCTCATCAATGACGCGGCGAAGCTCACGGAACGCGACCTACGCCAGCTTTCGCGTCCCGGCTTCAAGGTGGTGATGTATGACACCCTCGAGGACTTCTATCTCGCCGAAGCGCTGGAGTATATCGCCGCCTGGAAGCAGGCCACGGCGGATAATCCCGTCGGCATCTGCGGACCGATCGGCCCGACCGAACAACTCCCGCTCGTCGCCCGCCTGGTCAACGAACTCGGCCTCAGCCTGAAACACGCGCACTTCTGGGGCATGGACGAATGGTATGACGACAAGACGAAGAAGGAAGTGCCGGTGACGCACGCGCTCTCCTTCGAACGCGCCGACCGCGAGCTCTGCTTCGACCGCATCCAGAAGAAGCTAATGATGCCCGAGTCCAACCTGCACTTCCCCAAGGCCAAGGTGGCCGACTACGTGAAGACCTGGCACGCCGGCGTCCGCTGCGCGGTCATGCAGGGCGGCCAGGGCGACATCAAGCACTGGGCCTTCAATGACCCGCTCAAGCGTACCGGCAAATATAAGGACGCCCCGCCCTCGCCTGCCGAATACCGCAAGCTCGGCACGCGTATCGTCGAACTCCACCCGGTCACCCTCAGCCAGAACGCCCGCACTTCCGGCGGCGGCAACATCACCATGGTCCCGAAGATGGCCATCACCGTCGGCCCGCAGGAGACGTGGCTCGCCGACAAGGTCTCGATCTGGCACGCCGGCGCCCACGACAACCCGCTGGGCCAGCGCCTGACCGCCCTGATGATCTCTAAGCGCCTCGCGGACGCCGCCGTGCCGATGTCCCTCCTGGCCGACCACCCTAACGTGCAGTTCAACTACTTCCGCGGCGGCCTGGGCTCTTGTTCGGTCGAAATGCACTGAGACCGGAACGCCGCCGAAAAACCAAGTCAGACTAAGCCGGGAATCCTCACCCGCCCGACCGCCTTCATGTCCGTTCGCGTCCTGCTCGCCGCCTTGCTCGCCTCCTCCGGCGCCCTGCTGGACGCCCAGGAGAAACCCCCGAGCCAAGACGACGGCACGGCGTCGCCGCCTCCCTGGGAGCAGATCCGCCCGGTGCCGATGACCGGTGGCCTGCGGGTTTTCTGGAACGTGGCGGGCGGTGATAATCCGACCAACTACCGGGAAGCCGCCGCGCACGGCTTCGAGATGGTGGACCTCCTGAACACCTATGCCGACTACCCCGGCCGGCAGAAGGAGAACATCCGCAAGACACTCGATATCAATAAAAACAACCCATGGCAGAAGCCGGAGTTCTTCGAGCGCATCATCCGACGCAACATCGAGCAACGCGGCAACCAGAACGCCATCTTCGTCCATGACATCGAGTTCTCCTTCGAAGAGGATGTCGACAAAGCATGGGCCGATCCGGTGGTCCGGGCCGCGTCGAAAGCCACGTCCCGCGATCAATTCGCCGATGCCTACCTGCGTGAATGGGCCACTTGGTTCACGCTGCCCTGCCAATGGGCGAAGGAACGCTTCCCGGGGACGCCCATCGGCATCTACGGCCCGCAGCCGTTCCGCCGCGACTACTACGGCATCGCCGGCAAGTCCGCCCAGCAGATTGACGGAACGCACCAAAGCGACGCCGAGCTATGGCAGCACATCGATCCCTTCGTCGATTACTACGTCGCCAGCATCTACGTCTTCTACGACAAACCCGACTCCGTCTATTACATGGCGGCCAACGTCGAGGAGAACGTCGAACGCACCCGCCGCTTCGGCAACAAACCGCTCTACGCCTACGAGTGGCTTCGCTACCACAGCTCCAACCAGAAACTCGCCGACCAAGAAGTCGCCCCCTGGCTCGCCGAAGCCATGGCCGTGCTGCCCTATTTCTGCGGCGCCCGCGGCGTGGCGCTCTGGGGTTCCGAGCCAAAGCGAAAGGGGCAATACTACCACACGCTCCCGGTATTCGCCAAGAGCCTCGGCCGGATTTCCGACCTGTCCGCCAAGATCGCCGCGGCCAAACTCATGCCCGACGAACCCGCGCACGTCCTCTGGAAGGCCAAGCGTCCCCTCGTCCGACGACTGCGTGTCAGCGCCGATGAATGGATCATCCTCGCCGTCAACCCCTGGCAAGCCGAAGACGCCACCTCCCACGTGGAAGTACCTTTGGAGAAGGGCCCGATCAAGGTCGAGCTACGGGGTCGCCACAGCGAGATCTTCCACTGCGCAGGTGAAGGCGTGAAGCGGCTGTGAAAGCGGCGGCTCCGATCGCCCCCTGGTCCGTCACCACCCGCCTATGACCCGGAAACGGAATCATGGCCCGGGCGTGAGGGCGTCACGGACTTCGGAATAGCGTCGCTGGCGACCGCAGGGTCTGTTTCTTAACAGCATGCCCCGCCTCCTCCTCGCCTGTCTCGTCGCGCTACTCTTCACCGGCTGCGCGACTCATCCCCCCGTCGTAAAGAACTACGACATCGTCGTCTACGGGGATTCGGCGGCCGCCGTCGCGGCGGCCCTGCAGGCCAAGCGCCAAGGCTCGAGCGTGGCGCTGGTCAATACGACGAGGTTCCTCGGAGGCATGACCTGTAGCGGACTCTCCGCCAGCGACATCTTCCACCGCGAAGCGGTCGGCGGCGTGGCCCGCGAGATCTACGGCCGCATCGGCCGACACTACGGGAAGACCTATGTGGATTACTTCGAACCGCACGTTGCCCAAGCGGCGGTCGACGGCTTGGTCAAGGAAAGCGGACTGGAAGTCTGGATGGATGAACAGCTGGACCGTGGTCCGGGTGGCGTGACCAAGCAAGGCGACCGGATCGTTTCCTTCCGCACCCTCTCCGGCAAGGTCTTCGCGGCGAAGGTCTTCATCGACGCTTCCTATGTCGGCGACCTGATGGCCGCGGCGGGCGTGAGCTACGCGGTGGGCCGAGAGCCGAATAGCCTCCACGGCGAGACGCTCAACGGCGCGCAGCGCGGCGACGACAAGCCCCGCAAGCACTACACCCAGCGCGACAAGGACCACTTCATCAAGGACGTCGACCCGTATGTCCGCCCGGGCGACAAGACCAGCGGGCTCCTGCCCTTCATATTCGCGGAGGATCCGCGCGTCGGCGAAGGCGACCACCGCATCCAGGCCTTCAACTATCGTCTCTGCGTGACGACTGACCCGGCCAACCGGATCCCGTTCGCCAAGCCGGCCGGCTACCGCGAACTCGACCACGAGATGCTGCTCCGCAACTTCGAGGCCGGCGACCTCCGCTTCCCCTCGCTCCTGCACAAGCTCCCCAACGGCAAGACCGACTGGAATTCGATGCACGCGATCGGCACGGATTACGTCGGCGCGAACTGGGACTATCCGGAGGCGAGCTATGCGCGTCGCCGGGAGATCGAAGCAGCCCACGAACTTTATATCCGCGGCCACCTCTGGACGCTGGCCAACCATCCGCGCGTGCCGGAAGCGATCCGCAAGCAGGCTTCCGCCTACGGGCTCTGCCGGGACGAGTTTCGCGAGCTCGGCGGCTTCTCGCCGATGATCTACATCCGCGAAGCCCGTCGTCTGTCGGGCGACTACGTGATGACGGAGCTGGATTGCAAGGGACGCCGAAAGCCGCCGGAACCGGTCGCGCTCGCGAGCTTCGGCTTGGACTCTCACGCGGTGCGCTACTTCGTGACCGCTCGTGGCACGATCGAACGCGACGGCGTGATCTGGAACGTGCCGCCGCGCCCCTACGGCGTTTCCTATCGCAGCCTGATCCCGAAAGCCGCCGAGTGCGCTAACCTGCTCGTGCCGGTCTGCCTCTCCGCCACGCACGCCGCGCACGGCTCGATTCGGATGGAGCCGGTCTTCATGCAACTCGGCCAGGCCGCCGCCATGGCCGCCGGCATCGCCGCGCGCGATGGCCTCTCCGTGCAGTCCGTTCCCTATGCCCAGGTCCGCGAGCTGCTCAAAACCGCGAATCTGCCGGTGGAGTGGACGGCGAGTAAGGCTTCTAAGTAGTTGGAATACAGAAGGATGGGTTTATTATTATCCTAATTTTGACAAAGTCCAAAACAGGACCTTGTTCTAGGTCCAGATGCAGGACCCTGAAGCCACCCTTCGCCAGTACCAGCTGCCCGTCACGGCGCAGCGCCTGGCGGTGTTGCGCGCGGTCTCCCGTCATCCGCACGCGACCGCCGACGCCGTCGCTGAAAGCGCGCGTGAGGAGATCGGTACGATCTCCCGCCAGTCGGTCTACAACGTACTGAACGTCCTCACCGACAAAGGCATCATCCGTCGCATCCAGCCGGCGGATTCACCGGCGCGCTACGAAGACCGCGTCGGCGATAACCATCATCACCTCGTCTGCCGTTCCTGCGGCAAGACCGAGGACGTCTGCTGCGCCGTCGGCGACGCACCGTGCCTGACGGCCCACTCGCACCACGGCTTCAAGATCGACGAAGCCGAAGTGATCTACTGGGGCACCTGCCCCGCCTGCCAGCAGAAGCCCCGCAACTGACCCTTTTCCCTCACCACCATGACAAACCGATATCAAACCCTGAAGCTGCTGGCGCTCGCCGCCTTGACGCTTACGTTCACCCCAGGCCAGCTGATGGCCCAAGCCACCCCTTCTACTCAACCCAACAAACCCGACATGTCCGACATCTCCAAATGCCCCGTGATGGGCAACCCTGCCCCCGCCAACCGTCACACCGCCGCCGGCGCGATGAGCAACCGCGATTGGTGGCCGAACCAGCTCAACCTGAGCATCCTTCACCAGAACAACCAGCGCGGCAACCCGATGGGCCCGTCGTTCAACTACGCCGAAGAGTTCAAGAAGCTCGACCTCGAAGCCCTGCGCAAGGACCTCAAGACCCTGATGACCGACTCCCAGGAATGGTGGCCGGCTGACTACGGTCACTACGGCCCCTTCTTCATCCGCATGGCCTGGCACTCCGCCGGCACCTACCGCACCACCGACGGTCGCGGCGGCGCCGGTTACGGCACCCTGCGCTTCGCCCCGCTGAACAGCTGGCCGGATAACGCCAACCTCGACAAGGCCCGTCGCCTCCTCTGGCCGATCAAGCAGAAATACGGCAGCAAGATCTCCTGGGCTGACCTCATGATCCTCACCGGCAACGTCGCCCTCGAAGACATGGGCTTCCCGACCTTCGGCTTCGCCGGCGGCCGTGCCGACGTCTGGGAAGCGCAGGAAGACATCTACTGGGGTCCCGAGACCGAGTGGCTCGGCGACAAGCGCTACAAGGGCGACCGCGAACTCGAGCACCCGCTCGGCGCCGTCCAGATGGGCCTGATCTACGTCAACCCGGAAGGCCCGAACGGCAAGGCTGACCCGCTGGCCTCCGCCCGCGACATCCGCGAGACCTTCGCCCGCATGGCCATGAACGACGAAGAAACCGTCGCGCTCATCGCCGGTGGCCACTCCTTCGGCAAGGCCCACGGCGCGGCGACTCCCGTCGGCAACGTCGGTCCGGAACCCGAAGGCGCGCCCCTCGAACAGATGGGCCTCGGCTGGAAGAACAAGTTCGGCAAGGGCAACGGCGCGGACACGATCACCAGCGGCCTCGAAGGTGCCTGGACGAGCACCCCGGCCCGCTGGTCCTATCAGTATCTGACCAACCTCTGGAACTACGAGTGGGTCCTCACCAAGAGCCCGGCCGGCGCCCAGCAGTGGACGCCCAAGGACGGCGCCGCCGCCGGCACCGTGCCCGACGCGCACGACAAGTCGAAGCGTCACGCTCCGATGATGTTCACCACCGACATCGCGCTGAAGATGGATCCGGCTTACGCCAAGATCACTAAGCGCTGGGCCGAGAACCCGAAGGAGTTCGAAGTCGCCTTCGCCAAGGCCTGGTACAAGCTCACCCACCGCGACATGGGTCCCTATGTCCGCGGCCTCGGACCGCTCGTGCCCCCGGCCCAACTCTGGCAGGATCCGCTCCCGGCCGTCGACCACCCGCTGGTCGACGCCGCTGACGTCGATGGCCTGAAGAAGGCCGTCCTCGCCACGGGTCTCTCGAACTCGCAGCTCGTCTCGGTCGCCTGGGCTTCCGCCTCGACCTTCCGTGGCAGCGACAAGCGTGGCGGCGCCAACGGCGCCCGCATCCGCCTCGCCCCGCAGAAGGACTGGGAAGTGAACAACCCGGCCGAACTCGCCAAGGTGCTCGCCGCTCTCGAGAAGGTGCAGGCTTCCTTCAACGCCTCCGCTAAGGGCGGCAAGAAGGTCTCCCTCGCCGACCTGATCGTCCTCGCCGGCAACGCCGCAGTGGAAGACGCCGCCGCCAAGGCGGGCACGCCCGTCAAGGTGCCCTTCAATCCGGGCCGCGCCGATGCCACCCAGGAGATGACCGACGTCGCCTCCGTGGGCGTCCTCGAGCCCAAGCATGACGGATTCCGCAACTTCCTCGGCCGCAAGCTTGATCGCCCGGCTCCGGAAAACCTCGTCGACCGCGCCCAGCTCCTGACGCTCTCCGCGCCGGAGATGACCGTGCTCGTCGGCGGCATGCGCGCGCTGGACACCACCGTGGGCTTCCCCGGCCTCGGCGTGATGACCAAGCGTCCCGGACAGCTGACCAACGACTTCTTCGTCAACCTCCTCGACCAGTCCGTGGTCTGGGAGAAGGCGAAGGTCTGCGAGCACTTCTTCGAAGGCCGCGACAGCAAGTCCGGCCAGGTGAAGTGGACCGCGACCTCCGTCGACCTGGTCTTCGGCTCCAACTCGCAGCTCCGCGCCCTCGCGGAAGTCTACGCGAGTGCCGACGCCAAGGAGAAGTTCCTCACGGACTTCGTCGCCGCGTGGACCAAGGTCATGGAGCTCGACCGCTTCGACCTCGCCAAGAAGTAAGCCGCCTACCATCCCGGCCCTCAGGCCCGCCAGATCCGTCTGGCGGGCCTTTTTGTGGGCGGGCGGTCCGGCCTGCTTACGCACTTCCCTTGAAGGGGACGCTCCCCCAGTCTGCCAGCATGACGCCCGCCCCCGTCCTGCCATCGGCCTCCCTCAGCCCGATAATCCGGCTCACGTGGCTGGGAATGCTGCTGCTCGGCGGCGTCGCTTCGGCGCGCACGCCGAACATCCTGCTGATCCTCGCCGACGATCTCGGCTACGGCGACGTCCGTTGCTACAACGACCAGGCGAAGGTGCCGACGCCGAACCTCGATCGGCTGGCCCGCGAGGGCGTCCGCTTCACCGACGCCCATAGCCCTGCGACCGTGTGCACGCCGTCGCGCTACGGCCTCCTGACCGGCCAGATGCCCTTCCGGATTCCGCAGGGCGGCGTCGTGTTCACCGGCACGGGCGGACCTTCCTTGATCGGGTCGGAACGACTGACCCTGCCCGCGATGCTCAAGGCCCAAGGTTATGCCACGGCCGCCGTTGGCAAATGGCACCTCGGCCTGACCTTCCGTGACGCCGCCGGCGCGCCGCTCCAGGCGGGCCGGCCCGAAGACGCCCGGCGCATCGACTATGCGCGCCGGATCGAAGGCGGCCCGCTCGATCACGGATTCGAAAGCTTCTTCGGCACGGCCTGCTGCCCGGGCACCGACTGGCTCTACGCTTACATCGACGGCGACCGCATCCCGACTCCGCCCACGGGGCCGCTGGATCGCGCCACGCTCCCGCGCCACCCTTACGCCAACGATTGCCGGCCCGGCATCGTCGCGCCCGACTTCGACCTGCCGGAGATCGACGAGCAGTTCCTCCGGCGCAGCCGCGATTTCCTCGCCCGACAAGCCCGGGCGGAACCGCGTCGGCCGTTCTTCCTCTACCACGCCACCCAGGCGGTGCACCTGCCTTCGTTTGCGAGCGAGCAATACCGCGGCAAGAGCTCGGCCGGACCGCACGGCGACTTCATCGCGGAGTTCGATGCGCATGTCGGCCTGCTGCTCGCCGACCTCGAGAAGCACGGCCTGGCCGAGGACACCTTGGTCATCATCTCGAGCGACAACGGACCCGAAACCACGAGCGCCCTGCGCATGCGCGCCGACCACGGGCACGACGGCGCCCGCCCGTGGCGTGGCCTGAAGCGCGACGCCTGGGAAGGCGGTCATCGGGTCCCGCTCATCGTGCGTTGGCCCGGACGCGTCAAGCCAGGCATGATCAGCGACCGGACCATCAGCCTCACCGACGTCATGGCCACCGTGGCGGAAATCACCGGGCAGGCCCTCCCCGCGCCGGCCGCCGAGGACAGCATCAGCTTCCTGCCCACGCTCGAAAGCCGCCCGCAACCCGGACGACCCTTCCTGCTCACGCAGGCCGCCGGAGGCGCGGCCACGTTGACCATCCGGAAAGGATCATGGAAACTGATCACGCACGCCGGCTCCGGCGGCAATCGCTACGACCGCGGCGAACTGAAGGATATCGTGCCGCCGGGCCCCTCGCGGGAAACCGGCCCGCAGCTCTACGACCTTTCCCAAGACCCGGGCGAGACCACGAACCTGGCGACCCAGCGCCCCGAGATCGTGCAGGAACTCCAGGCCCTCCTCACGGCCACGCGGGCCAGCGGCCGAAGCCGGCCCTGAGCCGCAGGCCCCCGTTCGGCGTGACGGCAAACGCTCATATCATTCTTTCAGGCTTTCTTGCTGTAACCTCCGGCCTGAAGGCTTGTCTGGAAAGCATCATCCGACCCCTCGGATTCATGCCCTCCCCCCTTCGCCATCCCGTCGTCCTGCTCGGCGCGTGCCTCGTCGCCGCGACCGGTCTGCGTGCCGTGGAGACGCCGAACTACGAGACGCAGATCCGACCGATCCTGAAGGAGCACTGCACGCATTGCCACGGCGAGGAGGAGAAGCCCAAGGGCGGCGTCGACCTACGCCTGCGCCGCTTCATGGACGGTAAGACGGAAGACGGCTCGCCGATGCTCACGCCGGGCAAGCCGGAGCAGAGCGCGATCTTCATCCTCGTCCGCGACGGCGAGATGCCGAAGAAAGGGAAGAAGATGCCGGACGGACAGCTCGCGCTACTCGAAGCCTGGATCAAGGCCGGCGCGAAGATCAGCGAGGCCGAACCGACCGGCCCCCTGCCCCACGGCGCCTACGTCTCCGCCAGCGACCGCAAGTTCTGGTCCTTCCAGCCGGTCAAGAAGCCCACCGTGCCGAAGTTCGCCGACGCCCCCGACCTCGGCCCGATCGACGCGCTCATCCGCGCGAAACTGAAATCCAACCAGCTCGACTTCGCCCCCGAAGCCGATCGCGCCACGCTCATCCGCCGCGCGACCTTCGACCTGACCGGCCTGCCGCCCACGCCGGCCGAGACCGCCGCGTTCATCGCCGACACTTCGCCCGACTCCTTCGCGAAACTGATCGACCGCCTGCTGGCCACCCAAGCCTACGGCGAACGCTGGGGACGCCATTGGCTCGACGTCGCGGGTTACGCCGACACCAACGGCTACGCGGACGCGGATTCAGTCCGCCCCCACGCGTGGCGCTATCGCGACTACGTCATCCGCTCGATCAATGCCGACAAGCCCTGGGATCGCTTCATCCAGGAGCAGATTGCTGGTGATGAACTCCACGGTGTCTCGGCCGCCAATGTCGCGGCCGCGGTACTTGACCCTTCCAAGATCGACGCACTCACGGCGACGGCCTACCTCCGCATGGGTCCCGACGGCACGGGAGACACGGTCGCCGACCTTGAACTCGCGAAGAACCAGAGCATCGCCGACACGCTGCGCATCGTGACGACCTCGCTCACCGGCTTGACGGTCGCCTGCGCGCAGTGCCACGACCACCGCTACGATCCGGTCAGCCAGGTCGACTACTTCCGCCTCCGCGCGGTCTTCGACCCGGCCCTCGACTGGCGTAAATGGCAGAACCCGGCGCAGCGCACGGCCTCGCTCTATTCGGCGGCCGATAAGGCCAAGGCCGCCGAGATCGAGAAGAAGGCCGCGGCCATCGACGCCGAGGCGACGAAGATGTATAAGGACGCCCTCGACGTGATCTTCGAGAAGAAGATCCTCGAAGTGCCGGAGGCTGAACGCGCCGCCTACCGCGTCGCCCGCAATACGACCGTCGCCAAGCGCACCAAGGAGCAGGCGGCTCTGATCAAGAAATACTTCTCCGCCCAGGCGACCTTCGGCCTGGATCTCTACGACAAGGCCGCGGATAACAAAGTCGTCGCCAAGCGCGCCGAGGCGACCGCGCTTCGCGCGACCAAGCCGGCCGAGGGACGCCTCAGCCTGCTCGTCGAACCGGTCAACGCCGCGCCGAAGAGCGAACTCCACCACCGCGGCGACCACGCCCAGCCGCGCCAGGCCGTCACCCCGGGCGAACTCGCCATCCTCGGCAACCCTGCCATCCCGGTCGATGACCCGAAGCTGCCGACGACCGGCCGCCGCCTCGCCTACGCGCAGTGGCTGACCTCCGGCCAGCACCCGCTCGTCGGCCGTACGTTGATGAACCGCGTCTGGCTGCATCACTTCGGACGCGGAATCGTCAATACCCCCGGTGATTTCGGGATGCTCGGCGAACGTCCTTCGCACCCGGAACTCCTCGACTACCTGGCCGGACGCTTCGTCGAGGCGGGCTGGAGCCTCAAGGCGATGCATCGGGAGATGATGCTCAGCCGCACCTATCGGCAGTCCGCCCGGCATGACGCCGCCCAGGCGGCCGATCCGGACAACGCTCTGTTCGGCCGTTATCGTATCCGCCGGCTCGACGCCGAGACCATCCGCGACGCCATGCTCGCCGTCAGCGGTAAGCTCAACCCTGAGCCCTTCGGCGCACCGGTCACCGTCGGTAAGACCGGCGACGGCCGCATGATTCCGGGCGTCGAGGTGCTCAACGTGAACCGGGATGTCATCAAGGTCGATACCTCCTCCCCCGCGGTCTACCGCCGCTCGGTCTACCTCCAGCAGCGGCGCAGCGGACCCGCCACGGCGCTCGCCACGTTCGACCTGCCGAACATGGATCCCAACTGCGAACGACGCGACATCACCACGGTCGCCCCGCAGTCGCTCTTCCTGCTGAACGACGAGTTCGTCATCGAACGCGCCAAGGACCTCGCGGCACGCGTGATCAAGGAGCACCCCGAAGACGCCGACGCGCAGGTCCGCGCCGCCTGGCGGCTCACGCAGGCCCGCGAGCCTTCGGCCAAGGAACTCGCCGACTTCAACCGCCTGCTCGCCGACCAGCTCGAACACTTCGCCAAGCTGAAGCCCGCCAAGCCGGTCGCGGACGCGTCGCTGAAGGTCAAGCCGGTGAAAGTGAAATCGACCTCCAAGAAAGCCGCGCCTCAGCCGACCTTCCCCACCCCGACGGCGACGACGCAGGAAGCCCGCGTCGAGGCCCTCGGCTCGCTCTGCCAGGTCCTCCTCGCCACCAACCGTTTCCTCCATGTCGACTAAGCTTCCCCACGGGCTCTGCTCCCGCCGCCACTTCATCGAAGCCGGCGGCTTCGGCCTCGGCATGCTCGGACTCGCCACCCTGCTCCGCCAGGACGGCCTCCTCGCCGCACCCATCAAGCCGCTGCTCGGCAACGAAGTCTTCGACCTCCTCCCCAAGCAGCCGCCCCGCCCGGCCAAGGCCAAGGCGATGATCTCCCTCTTCATGATGGGGGGTCCGTCGCAGATGGACCTCTTCGACCCCAAGCCGATGCTCACGAAGTGGCACGGCCAGAAATTCCCCGGAGATAATCTCAAATACGACAACGTCGCGCAGGCTTCGGCCAAGGTGCTGGGTTCGTTCTGGAAGTTCTCCCGCCACGGCAAGTGCGGGATGGAGCTCAGCGAACTCCTCCCGCAGCTCGGTACGGTCGCCGACGACATCTGCCTGATCCGCTCGATGAAGTCGGGCGTGAACAACCACCTGCAGGCCATGCTCGCCATGCAGACGGGACGCATCACGTCCGGTAACCCGACCATGGGCGCCTGGGCGACCTATGCGCTCGGCAGCGAGACCAAGGACCTCCCGGCCTACGTCGTGATGGGCCACCCTTCCGGTCTGCCGACCTTCGCCAACCAACATTGGTCCAACGGCTGGCTGCCTTCGATCTACCAAGGCACGTTCGTCCGCGCCACCGCCCCGCACATCCTGAACCTCGACCCGCCCGCCGCGCTCCAAGGCAAGCCGCAGGAACGCCAGATGGAACTCCTCCGCGCGATGAACGCCGAACACGCGGCCAACCATCCGGGCGAGACCGACCTGCAGGCGCGCATCCAGAGCTACGAACTCGCCGGCCGCATGCAGTTGGCGGCCAAGGAGGCCTTCGACATCTCCTCCGAACCGAAGCACGTGCTCGAACTCTACGGCATCGGCCGCAAGGAGTGCGACGACTACGCCCGCCGCTGCCTCATCGCCCGCCGGCTCATCGAGCGCGGCGTGCGCTACGTGCAGGTCCTCAACCAAGGCCAGAGCTGGGACAGCCACGGCTCGATCAAGTCCGCCCTGCCCACCCTCTGCGCCGCCACCGACCGCCCGAGCGCCGCGCTCGTCGCCGACCTTAAACAGCGCGGACTCCTCGATAGCACCATCGTGCACTGGGGCGGCGAGATGGGCCGCATGCCGGTCCTGCAGAACGACGCCGGCGAAGCGAAGTGGGGCCGCGACCACAATACCTACGGCTTCAGCCAGTGGGTCGCCGGCGGCGGCTTCAAGGGTGGCCTGACCTACGGCGAGACCGACGAATGGGGCCACCATGCCGTCAAGGACGTCGTGAACCATTACGACTGGCACGCCACGATGCTCGACTGCTTCGGCTTCGAGCACGATAAGCTCACGTATAAGCGCAATGGCACCGCGCTGGCCCTGACGAACAACCAGCCCGCCCGGGTCGTCCGCGAACTCCTGGCCTAAGCCCTCAAGGGGTTGCAAAACCTCAGGGGAGGATTTGATTGAGGGGGATGGTCCGCCCCGCCCTCTTGCTCGCGCTCGCCTGGTCCGCCATGGCCGACGCCAAGGTCTCCTTCAACCGGGAGATCCGCCCGATCCTTTCCGAACAGTGTTTCTCCTGCCACGGCTTCGACGCGAAGCACCGCAAGGCCGACCTACGCCTCGATACCCGCGAGGGCGCCTTGGCTGAGAACGATGGCGTCCGCGCGATCATCCCGGGCGACCCCGCGAAGTCCGAACTCTGGAAGCGCCTCCTCTCACAGGACCCCGAAGAAGTGATGCCGCCGCCCGAGGCGCATAAGCCGAAGCTCACGGCCAAGCAGCGCGAGACCCTCCGCCGCTGGATCGAAGAAGGCGCGCCTTACGAACCGCACTGGGCCTTCACGCCTCCGCAACGCCCTGACTTGAAAGAGGAAGGTCCGGCCGCGATAGACGCCCTGATCGACAACGGACTCAAGGAAGCCGGCCTGAAGGCTTCCGCTGAAGCCTCTCCGGAGAAACTGCTGCGTCGTCTCTCGCTCGACCTCACGGGCCTGCCGCCCACGCCCGCCGAACTCGACGCCTTCCTGCAAGCCCGCGCGAAAGACCCGCAGGCCGCCTACGTCACCGCCATCGACCGACTACTCGCTTCGCCCGCCTACGGAGAACGCTGGGGCCGCTGGTGGCTAGACCAGGCCCGCTATGCCGACAGCAACGGCTACTCGATCGACGCCCCGCGCAGTATCTGGAAATACCGTGACTGGGTGGTGAGCTCGCTCAACGCCGACCTGCCCTTCGACCGCTTCACGGTCGAACAGCTCGCGGGTGACCTGTTGCCCGACGCCGGCGAAGCCCAGCGCATCGCCACGGGCTTCCACCGCAACACGCCCCTCAACCAGGAAGGCGGCATCGACGTCGAGCAGTTCCGCATCGACAGCGTGATCGACCGCGTCGGCACGACGGGCACGGTCTGGCTCGGCCTCACCGTCGGCTGCGCGCAGTGCCATGACCATAAGTTCGATCCGATCACGCAGAAGGAGTTCTACCGGATGTTCGCCTTCTTCAACAACCAGGAGGAGCCCATGATGAAGGTGTCGGATCCTTCCCGCGATGAAGCCAAACTCACCGCCGCCGTCCGCGACGCCGATCAGGCGCTCGCGACGTTCCTCGATCAGCGCGGCCCTGCCCTGCAGCAATGGGAGACCACCCTGACGAAAGCCGAGACCGCCAAGCTTTCCGGCCCGGCCAAGGCCGCCCTGCGCAAGCCCGCCGCGAAGCGCAACGTGACGGAGCGCGCCCTCCTCTTCGCCGCCAGCCCTGGTGCCACGGACAAGACCTTCAAAGCCCTGCAGAAGAAGGCCAAGGATGCCGCCGACCTGCGTGACGGCGCGCCGACGACACTCGTGCTCAAGGAACTCGCGAAGCCCCGCAAGACGCACCTGCTGACCGCCGGCGACTTCACGCGTCCGGCCGAAGAAGTCGCCCCCGGAGTCCTGGCGACCCTCCACGCCTTCAAGCCTGACCAAGGCTCCGTCGACCGCCTCGACCTTGCCCGCTGGATCGTGTCCAAAGACAATCCAGTCACCGCCCGCGTGATCGCCAACCGCGTCTGGCAGGCCTACTTCGGCCGTGGCCTCGTCGAGACCGATAATGACTTCGGCTCGCAGGGTACGTCGCCCTCTCACCCCAAGCTGCTCGACTGGCTGGCCGTGGAACTCGTCGAACGCGGCTGGAGCCTGAAATCCCTGCACCGCACGATCGTACTCACGCGCACCTATCGTCGCGATTCCGCGAGCCGTCCTGACCTCATCGAGAAGGACCCAGACAACCGCCTGCTCGCCCGCCAGACGCGCCTGCGTCTCGACGCGGAACTCGTGCGCGACTCCGCCCTCGTCGCCAGCGGCCTGCTCAACCACAAGGTCGGCGGTCCGCCCGTCTACCCGCCCATCCCGGACGGCGTGATGTCCCTCGGACAGGTGAAACGCGCCTGGAATACGAGCAAAGGAGAAGACCGCACGCGCCGCGGACTCTACACGTTCACCTACCGCGTGACCCCGCCGCCGGCGTTCGCGGTCTTCGACGCCCCGGACGGACTGTCCACATGCACGCGTCGCAACCGCAGCAATACCCCGCTACAGGCCCTGACACTCCTCAATGACCCGGCCTACTTCGAGGCCGCACAGGCCCTGGCCAAGGTGATCGAGAAGGAAGGCCTCGCCACCGCCTTCCGTCGTTGCACCTCCCGCGCCCCCGAGGCCGCCGAACTCGCCGTGCTCTCCCCGCTCGACCGACTCTCGGCCGCGCGCGCCCTCCTCAATCTCGACGAGACCATCACCCGTGACTGACCCCTTCCGCCTCCTCGGCCGCACCCGCCGCCACTTCTTCCGCGACTGCGGCGTAGGCCTCGGCTCGATCGCGCTGTCGTCGCTGCTCGCGGCGGACAAACCCACGCCGACCGCTGATCCGCTCGCGCCGAAGACGCCGCACCATCGCCCCAAGGCCAAAAGCATCATCTACCTCTTCATGGCCGGCGGCCCCAGCCAGCTGGAGTTCTTCGACCACAAGCCCAAGCTCAACGAACTCAACGGCCAACCTATTCCCGCCAGTTTCATCGAAGGCAAGCGCTTCGCGTTCATGGGCTCGAGCCACCGCGTCAACCTGCTCGGACACGATAAGCAATTCAAGCAGCACGGCCAGAGCGGTGCGTGGGTGAGCGACATGCTTCCGCACACGGCCGCGATTTCCGACGAACTCTGCTTCGTCAAAACCTGCAAGACCGACCTCTTCAACCACGCCCCGGCGAAGCTCTTCATGAACACCGGCAGCGGCCTGTTCGGCCGTCCGAGCATGGGCGCGTGGATGACTTACGGCCTCGGCAGCGAATGCGCCGACCTGCCCGGTTTCGTCGTGCTGCAGAGCGGCCCGCGCGGCCCCCGCGGCGGAGCCTCCCTCTGGAGCAGCGGCATGCTGCCGAGCACCTATCAAGGCGTGCCGCTGCGCGGCCAAGGCGACCCGATCCTCAACCTGACGAACCCGCAGGGCGTGGCCGCGGCCGACCAACGCAAGGTCATCGACGCCGTGCGCGAACTCAACGCCGCCCGCCTGGCGAAGACCGGCGACGACGAGATCTCGGCGCGCCTCAACGCCTACGAGATGGCCTACCGCATGCAGACGAGCGCGCCCGCGGTCATGGACCTCAAGGGTGAGAGCAAGGCGACCCTCGACCTCTACGGTATCAAGGATCCGGCCGAGGCCAGCTTCGCGCGTAATTGCCTGCTCGCCCGCCGCCTCGTCGAACGCGGCGTGCGCTTCATCCAGCTTTACGACACCAACTGGGACCACCACGGCGGCGTCACCGAGAACCTGCAGAAGCATCTGCCGATGAAGGCCAAGGACATCGACCAGGCCTGTGCCGCGCTCGTGCGCGACCTCAAGTCCCGCGGCCTGCTCGACGATACGATCGTCGTCTGGGGCGGCGAGTTCGGTCGCACCCCGATGGGCGAGGTCCGTGAGTTCACCGGACGAAACCATCACATCGACGCCTTTACCATGTGGTTCGCCGGCGGCGGCTTCCGTCCGGGCATGACCTACGGCGAGACCGACGAGTTCGGCTTCGGCGCGGCCAAGGACCCCGTCCACGTCCGCGACATCCACGCCACCCTCCTCCACCAGATGGGGCTCAACCACGAGCGCCTCAGCGTGCGGGCACAGGGCCTCGACGTCCGCCTCACCGGGGTCAACCCGGCCAAGGTGATCAAGCCGCTCCTGGCCTGAAGGGTCCCGGAGGGGAACTTTGCGGCCTCCGACCTGTCAGATCGGGAGGCACTCTTCCTCCGACGCCCCCAAGCAGGCCCTTCCCAACAAGGAAAGGCTCGCTTCGGGAAGTCCGTATATCGCAAAATATCCCCACACCCATTTAGCCAGCCCCTGACATGAATCGCCGTCGCTTCATCCTCCGCTCCCTCGGCGCCACCTTGGCCCTGCCGGGACTGTGCTCGCTCAGCGCGAAGGCCCTCAGCGGCAACCCCACCGTCCAGACGTCCAAGGGAGCCGGCATCGGCGCCCGTCGCTTCGTGGCGGTCGGCAACCTGCTCGGCTACCA
>Ga0255078_1000161_pt1 | contig 18576 bp, 15 predicted proteins | sample Colum_Atlam_RepA_FD_188462 | JGI IMG/M metagenome (GOLD analysis project Ga0255078, IMG submission 188462) | Freshwater microbial communities from Columbia River, Oregon, United States - Colum_Atlam_RepA_8h | ecosystem: Environmental > Aquatic > Freshwater > River | place: USA: Oregon... | reverse complement strand
AAGGCTTTAATATAATTATCTGACATTTAAGTCTCCTTTGTTAATAATTATTTATATAGTAATGATACCATACTAATTATTAACGTATTGGAACTAACCATTTCCGCGAGCGTTGTCTTCTTCTTTTGCAGCAATCAAGTCTTCATAAACTCTTCGTCTACGCGCTGCTTCAGCAGTCTGGGAACTAGTAGTAATTCCATAGAAAGGACTGCCGACAAAACTTGCAGCCTGGTTTACTGCTTTGTCAGCAATGATTCGGTCTAATGAATCTCTGTAAACAGGGCTGTCCTCATCTACGTTAGAGAAAGATTGCGGAACACCAAATAGACCTGCAAGAAAGTCGTTCTGAGAACTGTCAATTCGTTGACGAATATTTGGAATCTTACCAATCCAACTCAACTGAGGAACTGTTTGTGCAAGATAATACAATTGGACTTGTTGTGCTGGTGGAAGGTCGTTGTATGCACTAACAAGGTCGTTCCTTGTGTAAAGTTTCTTTTCAAAAGCGCCTTCCAAAAGAACTCTTATAGGTGCTGGAAGCGACGCAAGGATTGTTGAGTTTGGTTTATCTGTAACTCTAAACAGGCTAAGAATCTCTTGTGGTATTAATCCCAGTTCGTTAGGTCGTCCTCCACCTGGAAACGCTAAGTCTAGGTTTAAGCCAAGTGGAGTATCTGGTGCTCTACTTAGGTTGCCTAAGCCGCCAAGAGGAAGTACGCGCAATGCACCAGGAATTAATGAAATTATACTAGATGGTTTTCCCCCAAGTGCCATACCACCAAAGATTGCTAGAGCCGAACCAAGGTTCTTGTTTGTTATAATATTTGAAACATCAGAGTCCAATACAAAAGCGCCAGCATCTCTGCGTCGTCTTTCTTGATACTCCGTACCCATCATGTACTCTTCTATTTCTGTTTCAGTCATACCCGCATCACGCATAGCCTGAATTTCTCTCTCCTCTATATCTTCTGGTCTTTCACGTAGAGAATTACGAATATAGTTGTAGCGATTGTATGCTTTAGGGTGAGCCATAGCATGTTCAAAAGTCATCGCTAGGTTTCTGCTTGCAAACATCCAAAAAGGCATGACTAGACGTTTGATAACGTCATCAACTGCTGATGTAGTTGTGTAGTCAATAAGATATTTATTAGTTCTGTTTATTGCTTCTTCAAGTGGAAGACCTTTCATGAGTCCGTCATAAGTTAAAGCAACGCGTTGTGCATCCGAGATTATTCCAGCCCAGTTCCTAACAATAGAAGGAGGTATTCCCGCTACGGCAGATATCTTGGCTGCTGTTTTGCTTTGACCGCCAATTCCGTATTTACCGATAATGGGAATTCTTCCAGTTACTGGTTGACCTGTGACTCCAGTAGAACCAAAACCTACAATTGGTAGTTCTCCAGCAACTTCTCCAGTTCCACCACCGCCACCACGAAGACCTTGAGAACTGCCAGTCACATATCTTCTAAAGATTTCTTTTGGAACATTGTCAGAGGGTTGTCTGTAAATATTCTGAGGGATTGATGACATTGACTCAAGAAATGCTTTGCGTTCAGTGGTGTTTGTAATTTTCTTGTAAGCAAACTCTTCAAGTGTTAAACCAGAATCAATAAATTGCTTGTAGTATCTAAGAATTGTCTTTGTAAACTCTAGGTTTGCGCCAGCAGTCAACATTTGGAACGTATCACCAAACGAGTTTCGTCGCACATACCCTGGAGTAGCCAACGTCCATGTCTTCCACATTGATTGATAAGCATTGACCGTAGCATTGAAAGCGTTCTGAGTTTCTACTTGTCCCAACTTTTGAATGTTGGTTAACATTTCTGCTACTTCACGACGCGCTGTAATGTCAGGAATAGTTTGGAAGTTAAGAACATCAAAGCCATCTTCAGCAATCTTTACAGCATTTCTCCATTGAGTTGGCGTTACTTGCGCAGCAGTAAAACGAATATCATCAATACCTCTTAGTACGCTGGCAACATAAAGTTCTGCCTCTTGAATATTTAATGGTATTAATCCAACTGGATAATTACCAGACTGTACGAGTGCGCGAAGTTCATCAATGTATCTACTTGCATCAGCAATACCATCGCTCAAAACCTGCATACTTACGGGGAAGTTTGGCATACTTGTAACAGAACGAAGTTGTGAGGCTAAAGTAGCAATTTTAGTACCTAATTCATCAAGGTCTGCTGGGTCAAAGTCAATCAAACGTTCTGGGGATAAGTATATTTTAAACGAATCTTCCAAATCCGTGATGTCTTGGTAAAACTTCTTAATACCAGCAGGAGTTACTGGTAAGTCAGTTCCAATCTTACGGAATGTATCCAAGTAAGGTGAAAGAGGACTAACTGCCTTGAGGACAGCCTCTCCAAAGGACATATAACTAGCGTGCTTCTTAAAGTAGTTACCCAAAATCGGAACGAACTCTTCTTCAAACACATTGATATTTCGCTTACCCAATCTTCCACTATCTCTGGCAATTTGGTTTAGTCGTGCTGGACCACCAGCCAAGTCATCAGCGGTAAGTGTACGTCCAAAGAATGATGAACCTTCTTTAAGGGTTCGTTCCATAAAGTTTGTGGTAATCCAAGTAGGGTCAACAACTTTAATATCTATTTCTTGACCGATTTCTAAAGCCTTCTCTGCGTTTCGTGCAGCCCAGTCAGTGAACATCTTGGTTTGAGTAAGGGGGAAATAGCCTTCTAGGAAAGGTAAGTCTTCAGTGTTACCCAACGCCTTATGTAGGGCGTTTGCTTCTTGCCATGCATCACCCAATACTTCTCGTACTGTATAGACTGCCTGTGCTTGCTGTCTTGTTGGCACTAACCCACGCAGCGCCCAATCACTTTCGTCCACAGAAAGAAACGGAATGAGAGACTTACCAAACTTGGAATCAATCATTACACTTCTACCAGTGTCTGGGTCTACATATCTCAATCCTCTGTTAAACAATTTGTTTGCGTTAGTCATTGCAGACGCTCGTGCACGAATAATAGCGTTATTCAATCCAATGACGTTTAGATAGTTAACCGCTTCTGCGCCCTTTACACTTCCGTTGCGCAGAGCAGTTCTCATTTTTAAAATCATCTCGGGGTCAAAAGGTCCACTTCTCACATTTGGAGTAATGGCTTTCATAAACTTGTCGCCAACAAATCTTGTTAACTTCATTCGTGTTTCTGATGCTGCGTTGCCAATAAACTCTGATACAACAGTAGTACCAGTAGAGCCAGCGACTCCTGAAGTTCTTGCTTGACGTCCAAGAGCAATAGACCTACCACCAAATAGACGGTTGGTTCCTACACGGAATCCACTCTTTGCACCTAGTGCCTCTGCAACTTGTCCTCGTACGGCTGCATAACCCCTAGTTGCAATATCACCAATGACATCATCTGTCAGTGTTTCAACAACGGCTTTTGCGGCTGCTCGTGTAGCATCAGGTAAAGTTAAGTTTGCTGCATCGCGTACTGCAGCAGCGCGGATTGCCTTAACATTCTCAGCCAAAGAAAGGCGTGATGTTTCGCCATACTTTCTTGGCATCAATGAACCCTTTTGAACATAACCAAGGCTTCTGGTTGCTTCAATATTGCGCGCTAAAGTTTGGTCTGCAATATCAAATGCCTTACGTGCTGCACTAATGGCAACACTGTCACCACTAGCCAATGCGGCGTTGAGTGCTTCTTCTGCAGTTTTCTTAGCGCCAAAGGAAAGAATGCGAACATCGTCTGCTTCAATGATTCTTGTAGCCTTTGATTTTCCTGCAGAAATTACAGGCTTTCGTGCAGTCTTGCCAGTGATGTTTACATATTTAGATACTTCAATAGCAGCATCATCAAATGCTTTTTGTGCTGTTTGTAAAATATCATCAGATAAGTTCTTAGTGCTAGCACTGGCTACATTAGCAAAAGGTGTTCCTTTTACTGTTTGTGCAATGTCATCAGATATCTTGAATAAGTCATCAGCAGCAGTCTTTAGGTTATCAACGGCAACTTGAGGAACTCCAAACTTTATAAGCGCTGCTTCATCAACCTTGCTGAGTAAATTGTCTGCTTCTTTTTCAAATAGTCTTGCTACGCCTCTGGATACTGCTACTCGCGCTCCGTCTGCTGCAACATTGGCAATCAAACCACCAGTAGGGAAAACCAGGTTTGTAGGGTCTAGAACCATATCTCCTGCAAGACCCAATGTTCTGTTTGCCCATTTGCCCCAAGTAGTATCATTAGGGAATGGAGAAACCTCACTACCAAAACCATACTTTTCGTCAACTAGTTTTTCTTTCAAACCTTGATAACTAGGAGAACCTTCAACACCAGGAATTGCTTTTGCTAATTCTGAAACTCCAGCAATCCCTGACCTACCAAGTATTCCTATACCCTTTATCGGGTTTAAGATTGATTGAGTTGCTATTGATGCTTCTCCAGTAGATGGCAAACCTAATTGTGAACCAGATAGTTTTACGCCGCCTCTATCTTTCTTCTTTTCAGCAAGGTACTTTGTTATTGCTATTTTTGAACTTGTGGGTACTAGCGGGCTATCAAGAAGATTTTCCATCCATGTTATTGCTGGACCATCTTCTGGTCTGAGAGGAAAAATACCAGTCTCTGGGTTATAACGAACTACTTTGCCAGTAATGGGGTCGTCAAACGTTACATAGAAGTCTTCACCTACTTCTTTAAAAAATGGACCGTAGGCTTCTTTTCCAAAACCTGAAGCGTTGTATGCAGCAGGGTCATTTCCCCAAACATATGTCTTATCTGTACCAGTAGCACCAGCATTACCAGTAGGAACTTCTGCACCTTCATAATAAGGAAGATTTATTCCGAGGCTTTCCGCCTGTGCCTGAGCCGCTATTAATCTTCGCTCTTCAATATCTAGTTCTCTGTCCGAATTATAAGGAGTACCAGTTGGTGCTTTTTTAATTCTTACTGCATCAGCAAAAGTGCTTCCTGGTCGTGGAGTATCTACTATTGGTCGTGGTGCTCGTGGTAATGCGTCACGAACTGGACGTGCTTGTACAACCTTCGCTGGTGTTACTGGAATGCGGTCAGGAGAAATACGATTCGGTATTGGCTTATTCCCAGGCGGCATATTACATTCCTCTACTGATGATGTCTAATAAGGCTTTAGTTTTATTATTAATTCTATCAGGCATAATTCTTTGTGGTGGCATACCTGAAACTACTGGTCTGCTTGGACCAGGACTACTTCTAACTGGGAAGGGAACCTCTGGTGGAGGGATAACTCGCGGTGGTTGTCCCATTGTTGCGTTAGTTAACCATTGTTGCACAATTGCATTCTTGTCTAAAGTGCCCGTTGGAACTGGTGTAGTTGTAACTGGTGCAGTTGTAACTACTGGCGTGCTTGGAATAGACGATAGGTTTGGTCCACGAGTCGTAGGAGCAGGAGCATTAAAGACACCTTCTGGAACTCCCCTTATTTCAGGACCATACTGATTATAAATTTCTTTAGCAACTGCTAGTTGTATCGCATCTTCTCTTGGACCAATACCCAAAGAACGAAATCCACCTGATATGCTCCCTATCTTTGGGAACACGGCACCAGAGTCATAAGTTGCTTCAACTTTTGGAATCCTGTATCCAGCGGAATCGTATGGGTCGTAAACAAACTTCCCAATTTTATTGTCAAATTCCTTTTTATCTGCATTGTATTTTAAGTCAACGGAAATCTTCTGGTCATTTAGTTTTGATGCAAACAGCAAGTATGAGTCTAATGTTTCAAAGTTGCTATTTGCTACTGGCGTAAACAACTCTGGATTTTCCTCAATTAATGCAAACGCTGCATCTTCTCCTTCATTATTCACTACGTCAGCAATAGCCGCTGCTGCTTCTGTGTCGGTTAAGCCTCCACCTTCAGCAACTTTCTTAAGAATGGTTGCTTCGTTTCTTTTATAATACTTGTTGTAGGTATTTAAATCAGGTGCAATCGTTGGAAGATAATTATCTCTTTTGGGTTCGTCTGCAAGCAAAGACTCATATTCTTCTCTGGTGCCAGTAACATCTGGCAAATCAAGCCAATACTCTGGGTCAACTCTTTTATTTCTGGTTACTGCCCAACCCAAAACTGCGTTAAGAAACAATGCTTCTTCTTGAGTTAGTGGTGTTGTAAAATCATCACCATAACCTGTAGGTAAACGTGGTGCCATTATTATTTACCTCTCATCAAACGACCTAGTGCGTCCCAATCAACACCAGAGAAATTTATTGAACCATCAGCATTGCGCGGTGGCGGAGTAGCGTTACCACTACCATAAATACCTGCCAAAGCATTACGCAAACTTTGTTCGTAACCAAGTTGTGCTTGAGAAACGCCCAACTGCTGTCCTTGGATTGATTGTAAGATTTGTGCAAGTGCTGCATTCTTTTGAACATCTAAAGCATTGGTTGAAGAAAGGTTTTGAGCACCAATTCTAGAAGCCGTTGAGGTTCTACCCATATCAACTCCTGCAAGACGTGATGCCTGACCCGCTGCTTCATTTGCTTTCAAGTTTTCAATTAGACGGTTGTAAGCGTCTGCTGTTCCAGCGTATGGTGCTGCTGCTTGTACTGCAGCCTCGCCAATAGCCTGAGTTGGTGCACCAATAGCCTGTGCATAAGCAGATATAGCGTCCTGTGACAAAGTTGGTGCTTGAGCAGCAGGAAGGTTTGCGAATGCTCGTGGAGCAGCGGCTGTCAACCTATCTCTTAGAGCATCATAGTTAGTTGTTGTTTCTGTCGTTGCTGCAGCGACTCTATCAGCCAAGGCTGCTAAGGCTGTGTTGTAATTAGTATTAACTCCACCCTCAAGTTCCGCTTTGTTTGCAGCAATCTGTGCAAGCAAAGGAGCGTACTGTGCTCCTGCTCCTGCTAATTGTTGTTCCAAATATCCTGCTGAACTTTGAGCGCCTCGTTCTGCTGCTTCGCGAGCAAGTCTTTGTGGTTTGGTTTCACCCGTATAAGTGCCTCCTCCACTGCTTCCACCTGTGGACTGGCTTTGTAGCCACTGGTAATACTCTGCCCAAGATGTAAACCCTGGCGGTGCTGCTACTTCGTCTGTGCTACCATCTTGCCCACCACTTGTCGTGAGTGCAACTGATGGTTTTGCTGCAGCAGGAACTGCAGGAACTGCAGGCATTGCAGGTCTATTGGTAAGACCACGACCACCCATAGGTGCACTTGTCGGTGTTTGTTTACCTACAATCTGACTTGCTCTGTATTGCGTGAATCCTTTATCCATTGCCATGATTAACTCCCTAAATTCAGTAGACTGTCAGCAGTCTGTGCTATTAATTCTTCTTCGGATATATCTTTATCTGTGCGGTCGTAGTTGGCAAGTAGATTTTCACCCTTGAGTTGGTACTGTCTCTGCTCTCCAGCGATGTCTTCACTTAGATTTGCCCTTTGTCTTGCGGCTTGAGCACCAAATGCTCCTAATGCTTTATTAAAAATACCTGACTTGATTCCTTGACCGTACAAACCACGTTTACCGTAAGAACGACCAAACTGTGGAATCTGTTCAGTTACTTGTCGTTCAAAGTCTTGTTGAGCACGAGTACCTCTTGTTTGCGCTAAGAAGCGTGCATATTCGTTGACTGATGATTCTGCAGCAAAGCCGCCTTGGTTGGCTCTTCGTCTGCGTTCAAATGCTGTTGGGTCGTATACCATAATGTTCCTTTAGTTATAGACCAGGGTGACTAATCCTGAGAAGTCGCTCATACCTCGTAAGAAGCCAGGTTGTGCACTGTGATTAACCATGGCAAAACCTTGAAGACTTCCGCCCTTAATGTTTGTAAGCATTCCAGCGTTTAGTGTGACATAAGCATCGGCGTCGTTACCTGATAGTGCTACGCTTATTTGACTTCCAACGAATGTCAATGCACCAGTCTTGGTTCCCGATGAGTGACCCTGTAGGTAGAATGTTCCAGAGTTTCCTCTGTTTGTTTGTGCAGCACTTGCGCGCTTTACATAAAGAGTTCCAGAGTCTGGTTCCCATTGAGCAAAGTTGTCATCTTGGAAAGTGTCCGTACCGTAGAACCAACCACCATACAGACGTGATGTTGTAGAGTAACCTACAATTCCTTCTGTTGTCGTGCCAAGCCATGCTGTATCCGCGAGGTTACGAGAGTCTGCTGCAGCGTTGATGTAAGTGTATGTTCCGTAAGGCTTGGTGTAGTGACCAGTTGCTGAGCCGCCCTGTGTTGAGTTTCCAGCGTTATCAGTAGCAATAATAAAGTAAGTAACGCTCCAAACCTCACCTGATGGTGTATTGCGCCTATTTGTAGGGATAGCAAAAGTTGTACTACTTGCACCAAACGAAGCAAGAGCCTGCGATGTCCCTGAAACAAATCCACTTGTTGAACCATAATAGAGTTGATAAACCGTTGCCGATGCAACACCTGATTGAGAGTCTGTAATAGCGCCCCAAGAAACAGTGTCAGTAGTACCATTGGTTGCTACAACAGTAGGAGTAGGAACAGTCGGTCCAGTATTGTCATACTCGTACACTTGCTTCCATACACCACCTACCTTGGCATGAATCTGTGAAACACCTTTCCACGCTCCAGAAACTTTGACATAGGGACGTTCAGTACCCGTAATCTCATTCCACGCGCCAGAAACCTTGATATATACACTCATACGTAAACAAACCAAATATCGCCATCAGTGGAAGTACCACTAGGACTAGAAGTGCTAAAAGTTGTCTTGTTATTATTGCCTGATTGAGACAACTGAACACCAAGAAGTTTTGATGCAGCAATCGCAGCAGAAGCGTTAATGTCTTCGTTAACAATTGTACCATTAACAATGTTTGCGGAAGCAACCGTAATCGCTGTAGGCAAAGCACCTGTAGCCAACTTGGATAATGCAATAGCAGCAGCCGAGTTAATGTCTGCATCAACGATAGTGTCGTTAGTAATGTTTGCTGAGGTAATAGTAATTCCTGCAGGTAGTGCACCAGTAGCCAACTTGGATAGTGCGATAGCAGCAGCAGCGTTGATTTCGTTATCTGTTACTGCACCTGTAGCAATCTTTGCTGTAGTAACCGAAGTTGGTGCAAGTTGCGTAGTACCAATGGAGTTTGCCTCCATATTAGCACCAGTAATAATAGCGTTGATATAGGTTTCAACACCAGTCCAGTTAGCGTTATGGTCGGCAGCAACAATAGAGGTACCTGTTACAAAAGGGGGAGATTGAACTGAATAAGTCATGTTTATCCTTTAATGTTTCGTCGTTTGAATTTGTATGCGAGAGAGTTAACTCCCCACCTTCTACCCGAAGGGGAACCAACAGTAGGACCCGTAAATTCAAGTTGAATTGCTTTACATCTGCCGAACCTCTGTCCTTGAACCAAACTTGGACCAATATCAGAGAAACCGTAAACAGCGGTATCGTATAAGGCTGTTGGACCATAGACAGCACCAACGGTGTTAGCAGATAACTGAATTGTTTGGCTTCGTACAGCAGTAGAAGAGTCAAAGTCGTAATAGATTTGTACGCCAACCGTTGTGTCTAATTCAACTTCTTTCATAACATAGTTGGGTCCAACGAATGTCTTGTCTTGGACATACCTGTCGTCATAAAACCAACTAGTAGCATAAGTTGTCTGAAATAGATTTTCGGTAATTGCTGCTCCGTCGTATTGGTCATCTTCTAGGTTGTCAAAGTCATCTGCATAGGCAGCAAACTTCACATCTGGACGCATCATGATATGCCATGCACTATCTGATGAATCCCTATAGTCGCACCCAGTAATAACACCATAACCATCAGAAGTTTGGAACATCGTGTACGCACCAAATTGTCCAATGCTTTGGTCAAAGATAAAGTTAACAGCAGGATAAGAAACAAGAGGTCCGTTAGGAATAGGGTTGTATGGTGCTGCCATCCAAAGTCTGCCGTTAATATAAGACAGTGAGAGTTGGTCTAAGGCTCCTGAGTTAATTTCATTATTAACAATAAGTGGGCTTAATCGTAGGAATATATCTTGTAAACCACTTCGGTTATAGAAGAACAAACCCTTAGGAAAGTCAAACAGGTAAGCGCCACCATCTCCTTCAACAACATGCTGAGGATATTCCACGCCTGTAGTTGTAGAAATCTCAACTAATTGGAAGTTGTCTACGTCATAACCCATCAACAAGAAGATGGCATTGGGTTTAAATATTAATAGTTGTCCGTCTACAATTGCTAAAGCACGAATACCTTCTCCACCAGCAGCGATATCAATGTAGTCATTCTCTTCCCAGTCTTCAGGGCGACCTTCATGTGACCAACGTAAACGGTTTGGATAGGAAACAGAGTTTTCAATAGTGTTTGCTACGAACATCTTGTTTGCATGAGCCTTGATGATGTTTGCTCTAGGAGCGTAACCACCAGTAGGAGCAGCGTAAGGCTGCCAAGTAGGACCAGAAGCAAGTAACGATGTTGCGTTAGCAGCAGGAGCAATCCACTTGTAGATGTTTGCATTACCGCTGCCAGCAGCAATATATAAGTTCTGTTCCCATTGAGTAAATGCTGCACCGTTTGGATTAGAAACGTTTAGTAAAGCAGCAGCAGGCAAAGGCAATCGCGTAAAGTTGGCACCAGTGGAATACCACACTTCTCCAGAGGTCACAAGAAAGCCAGTTGACATCATAATGTATCTGTTGCTTGCGTCATAAAAGAAAGTGCTCTTCGGATTCCAAGTAGCCTGAGAAACAGCAATAGGCGTTGTGTTCTTGAAATGTATTCCTGCTCTAGTAAACAGACCACCACGAGGGTCAATCTCCATATTGATTAAGAAAGGAGATTCGTTTTCTGCCAACTGGAATTGGTCAGCACGAAAGTTAAGTCCACCAGTAAAGTCGTTCTTTAGTTTGAAGACGATATTACGAGCCATAGTTAGTTATTCCAGAATATTAAGTTGCCATCTCGTAATGGGAATGCAGCATTGTAATAAGGGCTGAGTTGTAGACCACCAGAAAGAACCAGGTCTTGGTTGGAGTTAGGTGCAGTGATGTTTGTACGAGCAAGGGTGATTCCTTGGTCAAAGTGATTCATGTAGACAGCAGCCATCTCAGGGTCTTCCTGGAATTGGAAGCAACGCGCTGTAACAAAGTTGATAATCATAATAGAAAACTCGTCGTTAAGGTCAACGGTCAAACCTGGGTCTGTTAGCCATGCATAACTAGGCTGACGGAAACCACGAATATTAAATTCATAAACACCGTTTGGCTTAGGGTAAATATTTAAACCACCAGCCCAAATAGAGAAATAGGTAGGGAATGCTGGCTGGTCAGATGTTCCGTTCCAATATCGTTGAGCAAGGAATTCATCAACATAGATAAGTTGGTTGCCGCCTGATGTTTCGTTAGTTACAGAAATGAGTTGGCGGATGTCATTAAAATCATTACCTACGTTAGTGCCAGTAGCAGTCGTATGGACTTGTGTAAATCCTGTAGAGTAACGTCGTTGGCTGGCTACTGTATCCAATGAATAGGTTGTTTCAAACCATGGCCATTTAGTGTACAGAGACACTATGCGTTGATACGCTTCTTTAATAAATGTGTCTACAAGGTCTTGGGTAATATCATCAGAAGCACCAGCCCCAATACTAAGGTCGGTGATGTTCTCTACTAGAGTTCTAATCTGAGTGATATTAAGCGCCATCGGTTACCTCGTCCTTTGGACTGTGTTTAGCCCAGTGTTCTTCTTTTTCTTTAGCCTTATCCTCTAAGCGCTTCTTTTCAATCTCTTGAAATTGAGCCTTGTACTGGATTAGGCGTAGGGCTTCTTCGCCCTTAATCATTCCGTCATTACCTTTTATAAAAGATTGCAAGTGACCGAAGCAAAGAGGTGTCCCTTTTGCTGGATTTGCTTTGCAGGAGTAGTCATCCCACGCACACAACTTGGGTGCTTCTATGTACGGAACTCCACTTTCGGGTGCGAGCATCGTACCTTCGGGTGTATACACCGAACGAACCGTAAGGTCCTTGACGCCATGAGCACCAACAACTGGTTCCGTGCCTGCTAATACTTGACTCCCTTGAACAAGGGCATAACCGACTGGTTGAATATTTGACATTTAATCACATCCTTCTATATATAAGCACTTTTCTTACACTTGACCTTGTATATACAGAATCGTTGACACCGACCACACCCGAAGGATAAGTGCAGCCGATGCCAACGAAAACTGTTGCTTGTCGGGTGTAACCCTTATATCAGGTCAAGCCAGTGAGCGTTGCCTGACGGTCGCGGTTAGAGCAAGTCAGCGCGCCGTAAGCAAGGATGGCTGCGTAGCGAGCGTCCTTACCGTTGACGATACCTTGCTGGAATGGGGTTGTGGTGAACCAGTTGCCAGCCATGCCAGTCAACTTGAGGTACTTGGTGTTCAAGAAGGACATGCGTCCTGAAGTTGCAATCTTGTCAAACACAACTGGAGTTGATTTGAACATCAAGTTCTGGAAGCCAGCGTTAGCCTTGGCGACGTCCTGATAACGAACGTTCGGGGTCAACAATGCTTCGTACTTCTGGTACTGGGTCTGCGTGGTGACGATGATATCGGGGACATCATTGCCCTTTGACGCATCGTTGTATGCCTCTGCCATGTTCAGCAAGGTGAGAGCACCAGCGACGTTGGTAACCGTTGGGTTCCACCATGTTTCAGTAGCGCCATCAATGCCACCAACAACGTTACCAGTGGTTCCAGCAATGACGTCAATTCCGAAGAAGTTGGTCGTCGCGCCAGTACCAGTGAATAACTGCTGGTTCATGAGTGCCTGCAAGGAGCCTTCAGCCTGAGTAATCTTGGCATTGAGCAACTTGATAACCTGCTCCTTGCCACGGTTCTTGGCTTCTTCAATACCACTGATTGAGATACCAGCAGCGATTTGCTTCCACTCGTACTGTGCGGCTGAAATACCATCTGCCATTGTGGTGGTGATGGTGTCAAAACCTGCGTAGACGGCAGCAGTACCGCTGTTTGCGAACAATACGGGCTCAACAATTGAGGCACCGCCTGTTTCAACAACAACGCGACCTCTCGTGTTAAGGTGGTCCAAAAGCACGTTGGCTTTGAAAATGTTGTCTACGAGTACGTCTCGGTAGTTGTTTAGGGTTGTGGATAGAATTTGGTTAAAGTCTGGGTTTCCAGCCATTTGATTTACCTCCTAGGTAAAGTTGGGTTGATTTTAGAGACCTAGTTGCTTTTCAGCCGCTAAGAATGCCTCTAGTACAGATTTGGATTTTGTAGGTACAACGGCATCGCCCCTTGAAGAACTTCCGCCAGAGACTACTTGGGCTGATTTCTTAGCCTGTGTACGTTGAGAAGTTTGAGCAACCTTTCGCGTTGCTTCGCCTCTCTCGCTGTAAACCCTATCAAACTGGATTAGTTTAAAGGTTTCTTCCAGGTTTTGAGAACCGCTTGCTAGTGCTTTGACAATTACCTCTTCACGGTTAAAGTCTTCGCCGTACTTACGTTCAAGGGCAATGATTTCATTCTCTACTTCGGAAAGTGTTTGCTTGTATTCCAAGTCACGTTTCCACGCTTTGATTTCTTCAAGTTCCTTGGCTAAGGGGTCAACCCACATATCTTCCTCATAAGAGGTTTGGATATTGTGTTGGCTAACTCCATAGTGTTGCTGCAGCAGATTGAGAGTTCCTTGCGGGTCTCGGGCTAACGCTTCCGCTAACGCCGATGCCGTTTGTACATCTTGCTTCTGCTTACTGAGTTCCTGTGTCTTACGGGTATAATCCGATTGACGCTGGTATCCAGCAAGAGCCTCACTGAGTGGTACTTCAACCATTTCCCCGTCTATCTTGATAACCACAGTTTTACTGCCGTACTCATCAAGGTCTAAATATTCAGGGTAATCGTCTTCGTCCCACTCGGACTCAACTGCTTCCTCATCGGTATAATCAACTTGTCCTTCCGAATCTTCAAATTCGTCTAGGGGTTGGTCTACTTCAATATCAGCATAATTTTCTTCGTTACTCATATGTAGGGTCCGTCCTTCTAATGGTTGTCCTATATATAAAGCACTTTTCTTACATTGGTGGTGCTGGTAGCACCCCTGATTCAACTAAAACCTGAATTACTTCAGGCGTAAACCCACCTCGTGTTACAATTTCCTGTAACAGTTCAGGTGGTAATTGAATCAAGATTTCTGGCGGAATCAACTCACTACCAGGGATTTGTGCTAGTTCTGGTGGAAGTTGCATTCCCTGTTCAGGAGCCATTCCTTCTTGTTCTGCCAGCAGTTGCGCTAGTAGTTCAGGTGGTAATCCTGCAAGTTCAGGTGGCAAGCCTGCTGTATCTGGTGCGCCCATTGCTACTTGGTCTGGCGTTGGCATTGGACCACCCATTGGTAGTTCGGCAGGTACTGGCATACCACCAGCAGGAACTGATGATTGAGAAGGATTCTCTGGTGGTGCTTGCTCAGGTGCTTCTTCCTGTGGAGGGTTAAGATACTTTTCAATATCCTTAACACCAAAGCCTTGGTCAAGAACCAACTTAGCCAACATGTCCAGTTTGATAACTCCTGCTTGGGCAAACGGTGCCATAGAGTCAACAATTTGTAGTGCGCGCTGACGACGGAATCCATCATTCATTGGGACAGTAGAACCTGCCTCAACATTAAAGTCAAATTCCCCATCAATGTAACTAGGACCGAACTTAACCCAAGCCCACTTACCTGGCTTATCTAGTACACGGACAGTTTGGTCTTCTGTCATGAACTGTTGGGCTAGTTTGATAAGGCGTGATGCAACTTTGGCAATACCCTTTTCAATGATGGTTAGTTTCTCTGCTGCACGACTGTCTGCTCCACCCTGCAAGATGGTTGCTTCTGTAGCCGTACGGCGAACTTCTGGCAATACACCACGCTGGTAATCAGAGATACCTGACACTCTGTCCATATCTGCCTGAATAAGTGATGACTGATTATAAAAGTCAGGTGGGTTAATTAGGGCAGGCATCGGGTAAACGACATTAGAAATGTTCTCATCACCCTTAACAGGAACCATGGCGTTGTCCTCATCTGAGGAAAGTGCAGCACGACCGAAGTCATCAAAGGCATTTTCCTTAAACAAGTACTTACGGCTGTAACGCTTACGGTGGTTCATCATCTGGGTACGAGTCTCGTTGAGTTCGTATTGCAACGGTTCAATAGCCTCTAGTTCACCCATTGGGTAGAAGAAACCTGGAATGTCATAGTTCCGTAACATTGTAAAAGGATGACCAAAAGCAAAAGGAATGTCTTGGGGCTTTACTAGGAACTTGTCTCCGCCATCAGCAGAGAACACACACATAGTCTTCTTGGCAATGTCGTAATACTCAACAATGTCGCAATATGCTTCTTGACTGTTGATGTCACTGTAAAGAGTCTGTGAACGTCCAGAACCATTTGTTTGCCATGTGTCTGTGTAAGAACTAGCAGTTACTTCTTGACGAGCCGAATAGTCATAACGCTTATCGTTCTTGACGTCCTTAAGAGGGCGACGAATACGTTGAGCAATCCAGCGAATATCCTTCATCGTGGTGCCTTGACTGTCAACAAACATATTGAACGGGTCTATGCGCTCAATGAATGGGCGGTCTTCCGTAACAACAATGTCAGTTTCAGCAAAGTTAGTAGGCTTATCTTTATCCGCTGCTTCGTCGTCCGTGTCTTCTATGACAACATCTTCTTCAACGTAACGGTAACCAGACTTAACCCATCCGTGACCAATAATCAAAAAGTCTCGTACTGCTAACTGAAACTCTTCTTGGCACTCGTAGTGTTCCCACCAGTAGTTGACAATTGCTTCAGCAATAACTGACTGGTCAGCATCCTCTGGTCCACGAGGACTAACAATAATCTTTGGGCGACCAATAGATACTGATGGATACAGGATGTTAATAGTAGCAAAAGCCATGTTGACAAGCATTCTGTCAAAGGGGACAGCGTTGTTATATTGCTTTCCGCGGTACAAGTTGATAAGACGTGCCCACGTTTGTGAATAGTTGTCGGTAACTATACGTCGTGAATTACCGTATCGTTGACGGTACTCATTGAGTAGTTCCGAGTGTGATTGCCTAGCCATATTTATTTCTCCTTCATAGAAACTAAGCCTTCACCTATGGCTGCCAAACGACAGTAACCACCAGGCTTGACTTTGATTGTAATAATGTGACAGTTCTTTTCTTCGGGGCAATAGAATGCACAGTTGCCACACATGACTCCCTTAGATGCATTTTCTTTGTTATCTTCTGGACCGACATAACCAACATAGATTCCGTTGTCGTCTTCGTCTGACAACTTGCCGTACTTCTCAACGATTTCGTGCAGGCTTGCTACATACATTGATTCTGCTGGAGCCAACTTGATTACTGGGTTTGTTACGTACTCCATACCATCTTCTTCTGATTCACCTGATGCTTCGCCAACGTTGATTGCGATAGTAAAGGCTTTGCCCATTGGTGTGTCATCGTATTTCATTCTGTTTCTCCTAAAAGTCGGTTTACTCTTTCATAGAATGCCTGTGAACTAACGCGCAATTGTTTGCGGATTGCTTCTTTATTTGCTCTACCCTGCACCATTTTAAGAAGTGCAGCGTCATCTATTTCATTAAAAGCGGCTAAGGCAGAATCGCCTCGTCCAGGAATACGCGTGCCAGCGTTTTGAATCTCACTCAACCTGTTTTGCCAGAGTTTAAAGTCTGGACTCCCAAGAGCCTTTCGGGCATCAATAGTGCCAAGTTGGCGAATCAATTCTACAATTTGGTCATCGTTTAACATATTCAAACGTTGATTAGCCCATGGGTCACCAATACCTGCCATACCTGAGTCGCGGACAACTTGTGGTAATGTTTCTCCTGCAAATTTGCGTTGTAAAGCATCATCAAGTACTTGGCTTACTGCTTCCTTAAAAGGAATTCCAACATCATTCAGTTTTTGTGCTTCCTGTATAATAAATCGGTATTCATTTTCATTAACATATTGCAGAATTTCGTCACGAATAAGGTCAGGCGGATTCATCCGTTGTCCCGCAATTCTTGATGCTGCAAAAGCCTCTACCTGTGGGTATAACACTGGGTCATTTAACATCTCAACAAGCGTTATATCAGGACTGAAACTAGACAATGGGTCATTAGGATTGCCTTGTGCACGAACAATCTTGTCTCGTATGTAGTTGTAAGCAAACGTAGCATTGCCATCACCAATGGCATCTGGGACACCTGGTTTGGCGGAGTTTGTAAATATCTTTCGCAATGCAGCGTCATCGCCCATTTCCATAACACGACGACGAGCAAAAAGGTCTTGTAGTGCTTCTGCGGTTAATGGAATGCCACCCTCAATAACTTTCTGTGACCCTGTTACGGCAAGTGATTGGCTGGTTGGAATATTAATATCGGTTCCTGTACGAGACTTTGGGCTTCGTGTAAAATAAGCAGCAGGGGGATTATCGTAAAGAACATCAAACATTCCAGTATTGGTCATCTGACGATTACCTAGTATTCCTTCAATAATTCCTGGTTGAGTAGCGTCCCACATATAACTATTCCCAGGAATTGAGTCACCACCGACAGTAGTTCCCTGACCTGCTTGACGAGGAATAATACTTTTTGTGCCAGCGGGCAAATCTCCAGGCACATTGACGTGGATGCCATACTCGTAAGGATTAAAGCGCGCACCTGGGTTTGTAATATTATTTCTAACTGCAGAAGTACCAGCAGTCATTCCAGCCTTTGCTACCGAACCAACAGCAATGGCATTAAGGATGTCTTCTAAGGCAGTAGAAAATAACTTACCTTCACGATAGTCATTGATGTAATTAATACCTGGTTCTTTGGTATCAACATAAGGTAGAACGTCAACAAGGTTTGAGCCTGTGCTTACAATACTCTTACCCATCCCAATAGGGATACTTTGAATACCTTCTGTTAGAATTAAGTTACTCAGGTCTTCACTTTGTTGTGTGCCAGGAATAAACGATGCTCCTGTATTGTATAACATGGAACCAAGACCTTTAACATTACCCCAAAAACTACCGTCTGGTTTAGGTTGAGTAATTGGACCAGCGGCTTCGGTCATAATTGGAATATCTGAAACTGGCGTTGTTCCACTAAAACCTTGAGATGCTGCATATTGTAAAAAAGCAAGACGACGACGTTCTGCTTCTCTTTCCATTTGGTCTGCTGAAGCCATTACTTGTCCTTTCTCTTATTACGTTCGGAGATTGCTTTTGCTTTTGCGCGAGCATCTGCCTTAGACCTTGCGCCCCAAGCGTATAAAGACAAAAGTAACCGTGTTGGTTCTCCATCTTTGTCACGCTCGGGACCAGGCATATTGCCCATGCGGGCTAGGAATGAAGCGCGTCGTGGGTTGTCACCAGACTTGACTGGTGCCTTCAAGTCGCTACCAGGATTAGCCTCTTCGTAGGACTTGCGTCCTTTTTCGTTGAGACCACCTTTAGCGTTCTTACCCTCTTTGCGAGTCCATGCCTCAGATGACATTAATAAGGCATACCTTTTGCTGGGCTAGGCTTTTTTGCTGCTGGCGTACCAGCCTTGGGCTGATTAAAAGTACCATCTGATTCTCGTGGGTCTACTTGAATCG
>Ga0255078_1000160_pt1 | contig 18586 bp, 47 predicted proteins | sample Colum_Atlam_RepA_FD_188462 | JGI IMG/M metagenome (GOLD analysis project Ga0255078, IMG submission 188462) | Freshwater microbial communities from Columbia River, Oregon, United States - Colum_Atlam_RepA_8h | ecosystem: Environmental > Aquatic > Freshwater > River | place: USA: Oregon... | reverse complement strand
TCCCTTACCTTGTCCTCTATATTTCTTTCGAGCTCCGTTGCGAGAAGACGCGGCATACTTCGTTCCCATTCCCGCGCCTTGGCGAGATTTCTTAGGAGAACCAGGAATATAAGAGCTATTCTTATTCAGTCCACCCTTTACTTTTGCAGCCATACATTATTCTCCAATAAAATTTCAGTTTCAAGTTCTTCAGGACTTGGAGAACCTGTCTGATAAAACTCTATCGACAGATCCTCCATGATATTGAAATATTCTTCTTCTGTAAGACTTGTATAAATTCGTCTTCCTTTACAAAGAATATTATAGCGTTCGTTAGCCATCTCAAATGATTCTTGTCTTCTCGTGACCAACGCGAACGCGAGGATCACACCAGATTTCAAAACCTGCTTCCTTTGCATCCAAACAGAATGATACGTCTTCTCCACACATGTCCTGAACCTCACCAGATTCAAAGACTTGCATCTTCGGTGCAAACCAAGGATACTTCATTTCAGAATGTTCAAAGACTCCATGTTTAATCAGCAACCAACCAAAACCTGCATAATCTACAGTGAAAGGTTTCCGACGCTTTGAAATACTTTCAACGGTTTCATGATTCATCACACCACCATTGTTACGGAAATCATCCTCTTCCATCCAATGAGCAACTGAAGTTGTATGACCATCTTCGGTAGCATACCAACCAGAAGCAATGTCTGTATCCATGAGAACCAGTTGCCAAAACTTCTCAGTATTGAATACAATATCACTATCAATCCATAGTTGCCAGTCATAGTTCAGTTTTCCATCCCAAGGAACCTGATCAGGTCCACGTAGAACGTTCGCACCAAGACATTTACAACGTGCGAAGTTCACCATTGAAGAGTAGTCTTGAGAGATCTGAATACTTGCACCTGCTTGCACTAGGTCAAAACACAGTTGTACAAAGTTCTTTAGATAAGTGTAAGAAACACCTCTACCAGGTAAACAAAAGACAACAGACTTGCCTTTGACCATTTCTCTAGCCAGGTTGTAGTCCCATTCAGGTTCTTTTGCTACAACGGGCGTTTTTGCTTTTACGGTAAATCCTTTAGCCATATGGTTAATAATTTTACATTCATATCATACAGTATTATCTAGTCCTTGTCAAGATATGATGATTCACTCATCACGTTCGGTTAAGACTACATCCGTACCTTCAATCTTAAAAGTTATCTCAGTATCTTCATACCATGATAACTCATTGACTATTGTTTCTGGAATAACCAAAAAGTATTCCCCTGTAATTGGATCGACTTGTAGGGGTTGAAAAATTTCTCCGGAGTTTTTTTTCATTTACGGTAATATAAGATCTTATTTTGTTTTTTTATATAGAACAATAATGATCTCGCTATCGTAACACTTTATAGCCTACAGGGACCCATCGATTTTATAAACGCGGCGCCGCACCCTTATAACCCCCCACGCGCCCCGCGCCACGGCGGGCGACGGCGACGGGGGACTGCTGCCCACGAACGCACGCATAAGGTAGGGGGGTCACCCCATGCGCTCTGCCAGACGCTCACGGGCGGCGGCGATGCGGTCTGCTTTTGCCTGACCAGCGAAGCGGGCAGCGTTGGCGGTCTTATCGCCAACCCACTGGCGCCCCAGAGACTGAACAGGGTTCAGAGTGCCCATGCGACCCGCGCCGATGGCAATGTCGGTGCCGCTCACGAATGAACCCTTGCCAGTGTCGTGAGTGCCCAGGGCGGAACGACCCGAAGAACCATCACGGAACCACAGTTCGCCCTTACGGGGACCACGGGTCTTGAGGCGGGTCACGGTGTAGGTCACGGTCATGGGTTGGGGTTGGTTGCTGTGTGTATTGTACAGGGTCGGCGGCAGGGGGTCAACCCCACTGCGCTTGCCGAACGTCGTTGCGGTGTGCCTCAGCATACTGGGCGGCGATGACGGTAGCGGGCAGTCCCCAGTGAATGTAGGCGGAGGGGCGGGAACCGTTCTTCAGTTGGTCGGCACGGGAGATCCATTTGATCTGACGGGTCTGGAGGTCAGAGCAGGCAGCGAGGGGGAAGCGCATCGGGTTGGTTGCGGTTGAGAGTATTGTAGCACGTATGGGGTCACATCCCCAGTGCCTCCTTCAGGTCGTTGTAGGCGCTCAACCAGTGGGCGGCATCCTTGTGGTTGCCCTTCAGACTCTCATCAGCGGAGATGCAGAGCAGAGCGGTTCGGACGGTTCCCCAGGTTGCTTCTGGCAGAGTGACGGTGGTCAGGGTCTCAGGGTTCCAGGGTGCGGCGGTCATCGGTTCGGTTCGTTTGTCCCCTTATGATAAACCCCCCACCAGCGACAGCGGGCAGGGGGTGTGCGGTTTCAGAATTGGATGGGGTCGGCAGTCGGTTGGGGGGAGTCGCTCTCCTGGGCGACGCGCTGACCGTCAGAGAGTCCCTCCAGGATGCTCAGAATCTGGGAACCGTTGCGACCCTGGCGGAGCAGGGAGAGGGCAAGGTCAAGGCTCATGGGTTGTTTGAATCAGTGTGGTTTGGTGTGGGCGTCTTTCAGGGCGCACCCGCTCCCATTGTATCAGGCAGCGATCAGCAGGTCATCCTCCCAGCGGGCAAACTCCAGAACCTCATCATGGGTGCAGGGGGCAGGTTCGTGTGCTTTCATGATAGCAGCGCGGCACTGAGCGGCAATCTCATCAATGCTCAGGGCACGGTCGGTTGCGGGGTTGTAGCGCATGGGTCGTTTGCGGTTGACTTGTTAAGTGTAAGGGGTCAGGGGGTCGGTGGTGACCCCCAGTGTGCCAGTGCCTCAGGCGGCATAGTCGGCAATGAAGTCCTCCAGGAACTCCCGTGCCTGATCGCCGCTCATCTGGGAGATCATCTCACGGGCGACGGTCTCCCAGGAGAAATCGTCTGCCAGGTCAATGATGGCGGACCGTGCCTGAGAGGCGGAGAGTTCGGCGGCAGTGATCTGAGCGTAGGTCATGGTCGGTTCGCTTGTGAACTGAGAGTATTGTAAGGGGTCGGAGGGGGCAGAGTCGCCCCCCAGTGGACACTCAGTAGACTGTCACATCGGCACCGACCTGCTGCAGGAGATTTGCTACCTTGTCCTGCTGCAACTTCATGACAACTTGTGAGTTACGGTTTGCCTTACTGGTTCCCAGAAATGCATTGATTCCGTTGTTACTGGTGACGCGCAAACGCAGACCACAGTCATACACATTCCCATCGGCATCTACAAAGTAGACCATGCGGGAAGACTTGCCGTTGCCCTTGAGAACAATGTTGTATCCCTTGGAGATGTAATCAACTGCAGGATGTTGCACTGCAGAGAACTTATACAGTTCGGAAGTCTTGGTGTCGTTGATCACAACATCAAAACCAGCGTTAGCATCAATCAGACCGCGACGCAGGATGTCAGTAACTTGTGCAGAGGTCAGAGTATCCAATGCCAGTTCACAAAGGTTGTTGAAACTGTCGCGGATCTTCAGCACAAACTGTTCATCAGAGCGCAGCGATTCGGGCATCTGACGCAACTCCCTCATGTTGGAAATGAAGTGAGTGAAAGTATCACCCAGCGCATCATTGTAGGCGCTGGTGTTGAACCAATCGAACGAACCGTTGGTGATACCTTCCTTGCGCTTAATGCTGATCAGTTGATCACCAGCGACGGCATCTTCTTTTACTTTAGTTCCGCCACGCTTTTCTACAGCGGAAGAATAGATCTTAAGTTCGTTCAGAATACGAACAGTTTGATCCTCATTCTTCACACCACCGTGGTGAACAGAACCGTCAGTCTTGTAAGTCATTTAAATTACCGTGATCGACACGGGCGATAGAGTGGTGGAGTCTTTAGGGCGCTGCCGTTCCCTTGTGATCTAATTGTACAGGGTCTGGGGTCAGAAGGCAACCAACTGATCCAGATCCCATTGTGGCACAGTCAGCACGTCTCCGCCGCAGTTCTTCCGCAACCAAGCGTTGACATGCTTGGTGGTGGTGGCACTGTGCTTGAAAGCGGAGCGGATCCACCCCTTACCAGGCACGATGGCAGCAACGGGGACGGAATAGGAGAACAGGATCTCAGTCCCGTTTGCCAGGGTCACTTCGGTCTGGTTGCTGCCGATGGGTTGGACTTTCATGGGTTCGCTTGTGAACTGAGAGTATTGTAAGGGGTCAGCGGCGCAGTTGGTCGGCAGTGAGTGCCAGTAAGTCTGCTGTCACATAGCGGACGGGGGCAAGCGGACTCCAGAGTAGGAAGGTCACGCCAGCGACTGCCAGAAGTTTGAGCATGGTAGCACGGTGGAAGTCTGCAGAGCGGGAGCGGGTTAGGGTTCTCATCAGGGTGCCAAGTGAGCAGGGGAACCACAGGAGCGGTAGAAGTCTACCATGCGTTCCGCCTCTGCCAGGGTGGGGAACCATTGCGACCGCCACTCACAGGCATTGTAGGGGACCTGGTAGCGGACTTCGTAGCGGGTCAGTGCCATGGGGTCGGTTCGTTTGGTATGAAACCAGTATAAGGGGTCAGCAGGCAGGTCTGGGGGTGCCAGTGTGCCAGTGCCTCAGGCGGCACACTGAAAGCGTTGGTTGTTGAAGTTAGCGTTAGAAAAGACCTCACGATTCACCAGTTTGAACATACCAAACTCATTGGTCATCACATAACCTTCTGCATCAATCCTGTTGCCGTAGAGATAAGCAGCAGGACCATCATTGCGGCAGAGGAAGAGACAATCATCTTTGATTGACTTCACCAGTGCCCACAGACGCAGCAGGTTAGCATCACAATCAAAGTCATCAGGATTCACTTCTTCACCAGCACGAATGCAGGCATTGATCTGTTGTTTGATCTTTGCTGCTTCCTTATCAGAAACAAACTCACAGGCAGTAGACATTTGACGGGCAAAGTTGCAGACTTCTTCTACATCAGCGAACGACGTTTGACCGTGCTGAATGTATGCTTGAGGTTGCACAAACTTCACATGTTCAGTATCATTCCAGATAGAACGGTCAGGCATTGCAACAGCATCACGAAGATCGCTCTCGGCATAATAGCAAGTGTGAGGAGCGATGATGATGCTTTGCTCTACAATCTCAGGGAACAGGTATGTAATAGTATTGGGAGTGTACTCCGAAAGTCCACCAAACCCGATAAAGTCTCCCTGATAGATTGTCTTCACACGGGGCAGACTATCAAAGCAGCAGTGAAGAATCTGCGCTACATTACCCTCATGGTTAGCATCAATGTCCTCATGCGATTCGTTGATCTTAATCTTTACTTTGTTGAAGACACTTTTGGTCCCCACGAAGAAGTTACCAGTGGCAGGGTTGGTTCCCCAAACAATAGCGGGAGCACCATCAATCTTCACGCTGAGAGTACCCTCAGTCACGAACCAATCAAGAATAGAGAGGTCACCCGTGAGGATGGTATCTTCGGGGTGTTCGAGGTGTGTGTTTTTCATACTGTTAGTATTGCACGAAAAAAGGGGAGTCGCAACCCCCCTTGTGCCACTTACTCAACCGTCACATCCTCCAGCAGGTCGGGATAGTATTCTTCACATTCAGTGAGCAATTCTTCGTCAGAATACTTATCATAACCCTCCATCAGATAATCATAACAGAGGCAGGTCATTGTCTTGAGGTCCATGTCATCAATCATCTGCTGGACCAGTTGATCTTGAAGTTCAGAACGGTTCATTTTCAGTAGGTCACCAATGCGGAAACTTTATCATAAAGAGCAGCAACATCTACGCCAAGTTGTTCACTACATTCATCCCAATCATCATGAAACTCAATGAGATCCAACAGAGCACGAATCTCTGCTTGGTTTAGTTCAAGAACTTCAGGCATTGTTATCAGTAATCGTAGGAAGCGTTCAGGTACTCATTCATGTCGAACTTCTCAGTATCACGAAGTTCGGGAATGTCGAGGTCAAAAATCTCACCAGGCATGTCTTGGATTTCAGACCAGAGTTCATCAAACATGGTGTGTCTCTCAGGAACGAATGTAATGTAGAACGAATCGGGGGGCATTGCAACCCCCCTTGTGCCACTTATCCGACTGTCACACGAACTCCTGCAGATAGTAATCCAATGGCAGTTCAAGTTCTGCTGCTTTGTTTTCCCATTCCGCCCATTCTTCGGGGGAAGCATCATTCAGGAAATCTTCGAAACTGTAATCGTAAACAGGACCACACATTGACAACAATTGCGACGACCTGAGTAACATAAACCATCACGTGGCAGAATTCAACCCCCCCTTGTGCCACTTCACGAACTGGCACAAGACCCCTTGCAATTGGTCTGGGGTCCTGATATCTTACGTATACAACCAGATGAGGGGAGAGGTATCCCTGTAGACGACAATACATCGCCACTCATCCTACCATAAAATAGTCATTCTCAATAAGAAACCTTTATTGAGAATAGGGAGGATTGTGCCAATTTATAAACTGGCACATTACTCGAAGGGGTCCAACTCCTGGATGGTAGGATAGACTTCCTCGTCACCTTCGAGTTGTAATATCTCACGCCAATTAATATGATCTAGATCTAGATCATCATAACACTCGATATCTAATGTAACACGTACTGTACGTTTTTGTGCTAACATGGGTATCTCGTTGTGTTATTATGCGTAGTGTCGATATGCTAGTGATTCGTAGTCTTGCCCATCTCGTGCATAGTCCTCGTCGAGATCATGTGCATAGAATGCATCCTCGTCGAGAGTATAATCGTTTGCAAATGAATAGTCGAGATCGTAATCGTCGTACATAGCTCGTCGAGTTTCGTAACGCTAGTGTATTGTAACACAAAGCTCGACGAGTTTGCAAGCCCTATGCCCACCTAGTCTCGTCGAGTTTCATAAGAGTATATATGTATTCTCGTTTAGATTTGTGTGTTTCTCGTAACATAAGTCTCGTCGAGTTCTGTTTCGAGTATGATGCAAATCTCGTTATGTTCTCGTCGATATTCTACCACGAACTCATAAGACTGTCAAGTTTTTTATGTGTGGGTCCTGGGAAATTTGCGGGCGGCGCACTTGACAAACTGCGCGTCTTATGATACGCTCGCTTAGGTCACAAGACTAGGAGGGGTTTATAAGGACTAGGAGGGGTTTATAAAGACTAAGAGACCTTTATAAGACTAGGTTTATAAAGACTAAGAGACCTTTATAAGACTACTATTCTCAATAATAACCATTATTGATTCTCAATAAAACAATACTTATTGAGAACCAAATAAATCATTAATTAATGTTTTTAAATACATTTTTTTATTAAATTAACCTATTTTTTACCTTTTTGACCTGTTTTTACCTCCGTATAAGGTATTTTACCAGTCTCTTGATACATCACCATATCATACTTGAACTTACACTCTAATGGACGTTGATTACACATCTTCAAAGTATTGTTAATAGTTGATTGTGTATAAGCATTTGACCCTACTGCGAATGAAATAATACCTGTAAGAATAAGTATAGGATAATAAACTAATGGTTGAAGACTGGTACGATTTCGCTGTTCAGATAACCCTGTTTCTGTACGTGTTGTTCCCATAATGATGCATCCTCAATGCTATAGAATATTGCCGTCAGGCGTGCTGCAGTTTTTTTCTTTTTGTTCTTGTAGTAGATAACCTGGTACTTCATAATGATCATTCCAATGTCTTATGATGCCTGCGATAATGAATAGATTAGTAATGAGATAAGTACCAAATATAACAGTCCGTATATGAGCAATGTGGTCTGCTTCTCTGTCATTTTTCGTCGCTTTCTGTCCTAATGCTTTCGCCCACAGTCTCCACATAAACCTTCTCTTTCTCATACACAGACTCTCTTGACTTTACATAGGTCAGTTCTTTCCATTGATTATGATAACACAGGACCATCAAACGATCATTACGATGAATGGAACATGCCTCATAGTTCTCTTCATTTTTTGGTTTGACTCCTATCTCAATGGTAATATATTTCTTATCCTTGAAATACACCCATCCCTCAATATGTGGTTTCCACTTTACATAATGATTAACTTGTGGTTCATACATATGCCGCTTCTAATGGAGTTTGCTTGGGAACCATTGCCGAATAGGGTGATGTTCGTTCTATACTAACAGCGTTCCCGATCTTTCCTGAGTTGATGGGGGAGTAATAGGTTCTGGTTTTGGTATTATAGAATCCCCAAATACAACGAACGGCATCACCCAGATTGTAATCAAACCTACGGTCGTAATGAATCCAGATAGCAATAACATTGCGTTTAAACTCTGTCTGCTCATAATACATTCCTTTCGGTGCTCGGTGTGGGAACTCAACGGTCATGAATTGCACGAAGACGGTTAGGGTTGTATCCATCGGCAATGAGTTGATTCAACTGTTCCGTTGCCTGTTCACGGTTCAGTTGTACATAGTCAACATCGACAAGTTCCCATCCACTTGTCGTCAGTTCTTCAATACGATAGAGTGTTTGTTCAGTCATGATTGTTCAGGTCGTAAATGCATCAATAATACCAGACTCATAGTCTTCTACAAGTTTAAACTTCTGTGCCTTCACAACAGTTGGCATAATCAGATTCTGATACTTCTCATCAAAACCTTCCTCATTTGCCAACAGTTCAAATGCTTCGGTATCATCCTCTGCAATCAGACTGATGACTCCACCATATTCACTGGAAGGAAACGGCACCCAGTAGTCAACAATATACAGACTTTTCATTGTGTTTGGTAAGTTTACTCCTGAATTGTAGTGTATCTATTTGTATTTGTCAAGAGACTTTGTTGTCTCTCAATCTCATACCTGATCGGTAGCAAATGTGATGTAAAGAATTCAGCATAAGGTCCATCACTTAACAGTGAAGAAATGTTTTCCACTTGTATCAGTGCGAGAGTCAACTTCATTTGTCGATTCATTACACAAACTCCTGTATGTAATAATCAACAGACAGACCTAGTTCTGCTGCCTGACGTTCGAAATAACTTCTTGTGTACTTTCGTGCTGCTTCACGTCGTACATAGTTCTGCATCTCAACATCGGCATGTTTCATAAAGTCCTCAAAAGCAAGAATAAACTGCTTTACGTCTTCATCGTTCATTTGCACATCCAATCGTTTTACAATAGTAAGCATCATACAGTCTCTGATCACGTTGTATCAGAAAAGCATTGTATGCAAAAAAAGCAGTGAAAAATACAACACCAGTCACAATATACTTAGGTGAAATGTTCATTCGCATTCAAGATCGTAGGACACAGCAGACATCATCTCAGACATTAGTTTTGCCCGAAGTTTGTGAACATCATACTCAATCAGTTCGGACAAGTCATCCCAATCCTGATAGTAAGTGAACACATTCAACATTGCACCCAGTTCAGTCGTTGAAAGAGACATCAGCAAGCACCATAGAAAGGATTGCCAAGTTGAGGCAGATCAGAATTATCACCCGTTTCGACATAACCCAGTGCCAGACGCTCACGAATCGCAAGAGTCTTCTCAACACGATTCAGAAACTTCTTGGAGATTTGATCCACACCTTTCCAAGACAGAACCTGCAGGCACCATTCGGTCGAAATATCACCATAAGGAGTCTGAACGGGATAGTAGCCGACCAGCATCGTACCGTCTGCAGACTGGAGTGTGGGGAAGTCAGGCATGAGAAGCACCCTTGTTGATGTCCTTATTATAGGTCAGAAGGACGGCACCACGTCGTTGCGTAGACCAGTTTCGGAACTGTCCATCTGCTCCCAGTGGGAGTAGAGTTTATTATACAGTGCTGGAACACTTCCATATTCCCGTGCAATTCTATGTTCCTCACGTAGGTTGAGTTCTTGCAGTGCAGATAGAATCACACCAATTTCATGAACGTTCAGTTGTACAGTTGCTTCAGTCATTGTTATCAGTCCCAAGATACGTTTTGAAGAAGAAGACCAGGCATCACCATTGACCATGCACCTTGCTCACCAGTTCCAGCAACTTTATACTCCCACTTATAGGCAAACTTATTATGACTGTCCCAAGTCATAAAACCTTTCTCCTTATCAAACCATGATTTAATGGTCAGACCAAAACGGTTGGAGAAGATATTGCGAGTGCGAAGTGCTCCACCAGTCTCACGGGTTTCGATTACCTTACAGGTATCATGATAGGTCTGCAGACCTGACTCTAATACACAAGGAGTTTCATAGATGAATGGGCGATAGACTTTTTGTTTAACTGGTGCTGGTGCAGTTTGTGCAAATGCTGTACCAGTCAGTAGAACAGCAGCAAGCAGTAAAGATTTCATCAGTCTTCAGTTTGTTCAGATACAAGTTCCAGATAGTTGTAACCAATTACCTGACGACCTTCATGAGTGCTAGTATCAACCTTCACACCTTCATTCTCCAGTTTATCCAGACGGCGAGCAGTTGCAGTATTCAGTTTAGGTGTCCAAAAGTTACTCATAGTTTTCCTCCTGTTTTGTTGTATTCTATCATAGCACGGCGAGCGCCATATGCTTCAAATTGTGTTGCAAAAGATGCAATGGTCTGACCGCTATGTGCCCAACACAAATACCAACGCTTTGCAAACTGTCGAATGAAAATTGGTTTGTCCATCAGTCTTCAGGATAAAGTTTCCAACCATCAGGATGAATACCCATCTCTTCACAACGCACCTCATAGGCAATACGTTGAAGTAGACGCAGATCCATCGACTCAACTGCTTTCAGAATAGAGCGGCGAATCTGTTTGTCTTGAACAGTGTCGGTGATCATCTCAGTTACCTTCGGCAATTTGATTGAGAACGTTACGAGCAAACTTCATAAAGTCATAGGAAGTCACTCCACCATGATTATATCCATCCAACATTTCACTTTGATTGTAAGTATTCACAATCAGCAGGCAAGCATCATAGAGTGCTGCCTTGTGTTCTTCTTCAGAGCAGAAGGAGATGGCGCTGTAGGAGGGCAGAGTCACGGGTTCCGTTCCCTTGATTACCTTTGTATTATAGGGCACTCAGAGCGGTTTCCAGGGCGTTCTGTGACGGTTTCTGAACTGGATCGAAGTTGGTCACCAGCACTTCGGATACATCTAGCGTAGAAGTGCCTCTGCCTGCCGTATATTTGGCAGTCATATCATAGATGTTACATCCAGGAAAGTGTTGTGCATAGAAACCATCATGAATATCCTTATTGGAGTAGGCAAACTGCCCCTGATGTGAGGTCAGTAGGTTACACAATTGAATTTGATGCTCTTCTGCGAATCCACCCTGGTACAAAACCACACTGTCCCGATACGGAGGGTCTGCATACACAAAATCTCCATGTTGTAAAGGAACATTCTCAAACGACTCATTCAGCATCTCACAACGCTGAAACAGTTGTGCTACCTCACGGATGTTTGTTTCATTAAAAAAGGGTTCCTTCTGCAGACAAGTTCCAGGAGGAGTTGAGTACCTATTGTTGCACTTATGATATGCTTTCCACATACCATTGAAGTTGACCTGCAGCATAAACAGCAGCAGACCAGAGTAAGTAATATCATCCTGTTCAGTCAGACAATACTTCTCACGCAGTTCGTAGTAGTATTCTTTACGTTCTTCTGGTGTCTTGGTCAACCATACTTGTACACATTCATTCCAGACATCAATAACATCATTTGTATGAGTCTTGATACTGCGATACATCAGAATGAGTTCGCTGTTGAAGTCGTTGATGACCAGTTCTGCATTTGGATAACGCTCTGCGACCCACAGCAAGTTAGTCAAACCACCACAGAACAGATCAACATAACGTGTGACTTTCTCAGGATAAAACAGGTCAGCATATTGCTTTGCCATGCGCTGCTTGCTGCCTGTCCATTTGAAGAGTGGTTTCATATCATCTATGGTGCAATTGATCTATTATAACATGTTTCAGAGCAAATGTCGAGGGCGAGTGAAGCAAGTAAATGTAACAGTATCATCCACATATGTGCCCTTTACTTCTTTCATATACTCTACATATAGCGTTTCTTCTTGCTCCCGTGCCTCTATTTCGTGTGATTGTTCCCAATAGTCCACATCTTCCATACATTCTTTACCATAATACATTTTTCCGCTTCGGAGTCGCAGTGAACCGACTACCCACTGCCGCAGGTGGACCAGTTCGTGTAAAAGAGTTTTTATATACAACTCCTCAGACATATGGGTGTTGAGTTCAATCAGAAACTCACGGGGACGACGTGATTCTCCCACATAATCACAATAACCATAAACCTGCTCACGACGCAGACCGCGATGAAGAATTTCTACCTCAATCTTATGACGGGGAAGAAACTTATTCAGAAACCAAGTGGTAACGTCCTCACAGAGGCGTTTAGAATAACCGTATCCAGAATACGTGACGTAAGACATTGACCCCAGTGCAAAAACCAAATGAACGATGAAATGAAGATGAGTTTGTCAGTCGTAGTCATCAGGTGTTTCAATTAACTTTCCAACGATTACTGCAACAGGAATAGAAAGTAAAATCCATAAAAGTATCCAAGTCATCGGGCAATGATGTCCAGAGATTCCAGCAACATCATCGCAAGTTCCACCTGGTTGTCCTCATCAACCACAGGAATGTTAGCGTCCACAAACTCACTTGCCAGTTCGTGAAGCAACTCACACATTCTTTCATCAGCGTGAGCAAAGGTAGCAAACTCAGACTTGAAACCGTTGCACAGAAGGCGCAGAGACTTGGTGACGGTCAGGTCTTTGATTTCTTGAGCAGCGTCAAACATTTGAGGAGTGGTGTTGAACATAAGGTTATTATAGGGCATCTGGGGTGCCGTGAAGCACCCACTGTGCCAGTTCTCCAAGTGGTCAACGAGCATAAAGGTAGGAACCCGCCCAATCAGCATGTTGAAGCAACCATTCACGCTGCTCAATGATACGAAGATCAAAGCGAACACCTTTAGCAGGTGCTTTCCAACTGGCGCTTTTATAAATTTGTCCAGTCTTCTTGTCCACAAAAGCGTGGACAGAACGCGAACCATTCGCATTCATAATGATTTTGTGATACTTACGACCAGTCTCAGGGTAGAAGTCATAGTCACAAGTGCCTTCTTTCAGTTTAGCAATACAAGCATCGTGATACTCTTCATTTTCAGTACGAAGTGCGTGAGACCGAATGCTGTAATCGATGTAGTTCTGACGCAGTGCCTCACAGAGAGCATAGGTATGCCCCATAACAGCAGCAGCGATGTCTTTCCGTGCCTCAGCAGCAGCGGCATAGTCAGCGAAGGTGGTAGTCATCGGTTGGTTGCGTATGTGCTTATTATAAGGCACCTAGGCGCCTCTCAGAGCGTCAGTATGCCAGTTCAGGATCTGGCACCCAGTAGTCGTCATTCTCCAAATAACCCATCCAATCTTGTGGATCAGACTCATACAGAGCGATCTCCCGCAGTTCATCAATCAGTTCAGACAGGTCCATTGGATTGGCGTTCAACTACCTCAGTATTATAGCATAAAACCCGCCTGGTGGGGCGGGTCTTAAAGAATCCTTATAACTTCCAGTTCAACGATACCAAAGGTATCTATACAAATTCATATTTTCACACAGCAAGAGCACCAGAAGGAATCTCAACTTCCTTTACAATTTCAGGATGAATGTTATTATAGAGACTGTAGCACACCCACTCACCATTGGTGAAGAGATAAGCATACTCTTCCCCATTACACAGATACTCATTGAGATCTTTATCATGGCGAGGAGCAATAAACTCACCACGCTGAGAGTAGTATTGAGGACCATAAACACCCTTCACACCAGTATCATCCCAACGCTCATCAGTCCAGCAGGAACTCATATCACCACCGTCAATCAGTTCGGCGGCAAGAGAGCGAGCGTTGTAATGTGTGGTCAGAATACGACCCAACCATTCGGGATAACCATCCCAGTGGTGATAAGCAGACAGGATGGAACCATCACGAAGTTCGATACCAATGCGGGAACGGGTAGCCATCAGTGGTTTTCTTGATTACCTTGTTAGTATAGGGCATCCATCAGGGCATTCGACTGCTGCTGTGCCAGTTCATCAACTGTCTCCTGGGCAATGCGGATTGCGTCTGGGTTCACATCCATTGTGGTACAGTTCCGACCCAAACCAAAAGCAGAAATTGCTGTAGTTCCAGATCCACAGAAGGGGTCTAGGACCCATCCATCGACAGGACAAGAAGACTTTATGATACGTTCTAACAGTTTTAGGGGCTTTTGTGTGGGATATTTACGCTTATTCTGCTCACTTCTACTGATAAAGTATACATCATCCCACAGATTCTGCACTGGGACACCCTTGGACTCATGAGAATAGATTTTTTTATAGATGTTGTTGCTGCCGTAGTGCAACAGACCCTGGGCGTCCAGCGTCTCCAGTTTTTCCTTTGTTATACGAAACCCATAGGCAGGATTGTATCCTTTGTATTCATAACGGGCACAAGGACGACTCTTCTCACCAGTCACCTTTGCGAGAGCATAGTATCCAACTTCATCCTTATTCTTAAAACTATTTTCGGCATAAACAGGGTCAAGAGAGGTATACTCAACCTCAAAGTATGGTTTACCTTTCTGAAGTACAAGAATGCTATCTACAATATTCCCCCACCCATTCTTTAGATTATTCTTTGGACCACTGCGTTTCCAGGAGATATTAGTATAAAAAGCATCCCGAACTTTGCGGTCTACTTTAGACAGAACTAAAGCGTTGCCGATGAAGTTATTGTGAGCATATAACCAACCGTTTTTGTTTAGTTTTGCAAAACAGTTGTTGATAACTTCTGCATACCAGTCAATATAATCATCAAAAGACTTCCAGGTATCACTGAAACCTTTCTCTTGACCATCTTCCTCCTGCATGGTAAAGTCTCGCTGCAGACCAAATGGAGGATCCATATAAACCAGATCAAATGTTTGGTCAATTGTATTCAGATCTTCAACAGGTTTTTGGAGTATTTTAATCTCAGGCATCACCAAAAAATCTTATCAACACATTCTAGCATAAAAAAAGGAGGGTATCAACCCTCCAACGTTCAATCTTCGTATACTCTACATTCTAGTGCATCAGGATGCATTTCACAATAAAGTTCCAGTGGTGTTGGATCATGTAAGTCTTCAGGATGGTGTTCTTTATATGTTTTAAGTGCTTCTAGTTCTTCTTCAGTATGTCTCCTTGATTGTGGAGAAATAGTTGGGTCACTCAAAAGGTCCTCGTCCTTCTGAATATGTTGATCGATGTTATCCATAGTTTTGTAACGTGATGATATATTTATTTTATTTTGGTGAGTTATCCTCTTTACCTTCAAGAGAACGAACCATCAATTCAGTGAATTTTTCCATTTTTTCGGCAGAAACTGTCTGCGGAGCATATGTAATTGCATCTTTCAGTGCTATAAGTTCGCTCCATTCTTCTTTTGTAAGAATTTCAGGTCCAGTTTTTGCTAGAGTCATAGGTTTTTTGCGATGTATCTCAATGTTAGCATTTCAATATACTATTATCTAGTAACTTAATGTTTTCTTTGGGATCGAGTTACACTACTTAATGAAATCGTCAAGAGCATCTAGATCATCTTTCAGTTCTTGCTCACGTTTCTGGTCATGATAATAAGACCAGAGAGCATTGTGAACATCCATTAAATGATCAACCCAGAAACCACCAGGATATATTCCAAGTGCTGATTGCAGTCCACGATGGGAAGTTCCATCCTTTTCTGCTTTACATATAATGTAAGTAATTGCTTCTACCATATCAAGTTTATCCTCTTCGGATAACATATGATACTTACCAATAGCACGTTGCCGTGCTTCTTTATTTGCCTTCTGAAGTTGCTTGAAAGAATCAGAATCCCACCATTCTTGTAGTGTTTTACCTGCTACTGCCGATGGTTTAGGTACATATTGTGATGCTGGTTCAGCACCTAGGTTGTTTTCTTCAGTCATCTTTTCCAAAAATAGTTCCAAAGAAACCAGAGTCACCTGGTCTGCGATCTTCCAGTTTATCTAAGATAGAATCAGTGCTTTGCATAGATTCAATACGACTAATAAGGTCTGCAATTACACTACAAACCATCGGGCGTTCTTGACGGGCAGCGTATGCTAGTGCATTACGCAGTGCTGCTTCTGCTTCATCTAAGGATTCTTTAACAGATTGTGATAGTGCCATTAAAATTCACTTCTCCTTCTTGGTATAAAAGTTTCAGATTTGAAAAAACAATATTCTGGTAGTTCTGCTTTTTGTCCTTCAAAGTAATAACAAAGTTCTGCTACATCTTTAGGATACTTGTTATTATACATTTCTGTTCTAATATTGTCAATGTGGCAAAAAATGTTATACCAACATATAAGAGCACCAATCATTAGAATCTATACCTTTCAACGTGTTTTTTCAAAAGATAAGATCCATCACCCTGGTCCACCCATTCAATAATATCATTTTCCTTTAAATTTGCTGCTTCTAGCAGATCATCGGGAAATGTTATACAGTATTCATCTTTATCAGTGTCTTCATCTCTAACTTCTTCAACAGGAAGCACCCATTTCTTTTTTTCTTGGGGAGGCATCCAGAAACCATCATCAGTCATTGTCCATCCAGCAGCAACTGCTTGATTATATGTTAGAAATGGATTTTTTCTATTCAGATCATTACGAGTATAGTCATAATAGTGTTCAGAGTGCTTCTCTTTTTCTTGCTCTTCGGCAGCGTCACACATCGCATTTATTTCTTCATCAGTATATTGAAGACCATATTCCAGATCACTATGACCCCAAGGACGCATACCATCATCCACACTTTCATCCTTCACTGGACGATGACCACTCAAAAGTTCCAGAAGTCCAGAAGCACGACTAATACAATCTTTATGATAATAATAATCTTCACGAACTGCTTCACGAATTGCAGAATAAATTTCGTGCGGTGAAGCATCACTATTCATCGCATCGTGAACCCACTCTTGGAGTTTTTCAAGCGAATACTTTTTGTAATCAGAGGTCATTGATGTAGTCTTTGATTGCTTGTTCCTATCATATCACAGTCTCAACAGGATGTCCAGTCCATCCTTTGTAAGGTTTTTTAACTTTTTCAGTCACTCTGTCCATCATTCTGCCGTGATGGAAGTTATTATCCCTACACCATTTCGTGAGGTTATGAACTAAAACTTCTTCACCAGAAATATGCTTCATCAAATAAGGACCTTTACACAAAGTATTGGCAATTTTATTTCTTGTTTCTTCATTTACAGGATGTCCTATCCTACTTTTAGACATTTTCTTACAAGTCTCTTTTGTATGTCTTCTTCCTAATGATTTTTGACGACAAAGTTTTTTTGTTTCATCAGTATGTTTAAATCCTGGACGATGTGAAGCAATACCTTTTCTATTAAGACTGATTTTTGCTTTCACTTCTTCCACCATTGGAATACCTTTGTTCCACGGAATATGTCCAGAAGGACCATCACCACCATCAGTTCTATTATGAAGAATACCTGTTCCTAAATCTTTTCTGCCAAAGATGGCAATCATATATTTTTCGTGCTTAAATGCTTCTTCTTCGTCAATATTTTGCTTTAATAAAATTATGTTCTTTAAATTTTTTGGTCTTCTTGCTCTACCATTTCCATATCTTTTAACATATGCTCTTATACCTTTACCCTTACCAATATAATAAGGTGTGCCATCTTCACGCAAGTAAGCGTAAGTGTAGTATTCCATCTGCTTTTTGTTTGTGGTAATACTATTTATACAAGAAAAGGAGCATTTCTGCTCCCACTCTTTGCTTCTGAATAACCACAAACAAAAGCACTATTATTTATCGGCAAGAAAATCTGCTATTGCTTGCTCTACAATAATTTGTATCTCAGAACTCGTAAGATTATTGAGCCAAGACCATTTGGGATCATCTTTACTCCAATCCATTGTGAAGGATCCATCTTCATTCTGGTGGATTTTTAAACTATCAGCACTCATCGCAGTCAGTATCCTTGTGTTGTTTACGAATCTTTTTGAGTTGTTTGAGTTCTTCCTTAATCATTTTATAAGCACCATCAGCATCAATTTTATCACCCATTTCCATCGCCACAATAACGTCAACACGAGTTCCAAAGTGTGCTAATGCTTTTTCAAAGCAGTCTAATTCATACATCGTAATTAATCCTACAATGTTCGGCAAGAATATCTATACGGGCATCAAGAGAATTTTCCATCCGATAGAGTTCATTGGTAGTTTCTACATTTTCTTCTTCTAATACTTTGATTCTTGCTTCCAACTCTTCAATTTTTTTATACAGCAAATCTGATGGAGTTGGTTCATTCAATCCCCACTTCTTCTGAAACCAATAAGGATCACTCATAATATACCTACAGATTTTAAATACTTTTGATATGCCATAAAGCGTTGAAGAGATGGAGTTACACCAAGACTTTCACAACACCGAAGATATGAGATAAACTCATACCAAGGTGCGGTCGGGTCAGTATCACTCACAGTTTGCCCCCTACTTCACCCTCATAAGTTCGGGACGTAGAGAAACCTTCCTGCCGTCCTTTAAGATAAAAACGGGTTGCCGAGATACATTGCTCTTCAGTGAGAGATGTGATAAGTCCGTTACCATCTTTGTCAGTC
>Ga0255078_1000156_pt1 | contig 18783 bp, 14 predicted proteins | sample Colum_Atlam_RepA_FD_188462 | JGI IMG/M metagenome (GOLD analysis project Ga0255078, IMG submission 188462) | Freshwater microbial communities from Columbia River, Oregon, United States - Colum_Atlam_RepA_8h | ecosystem: Environmental > Aquatic > Freshwater > River | place: USA: Oregon... | reverse complement strand
AGAAAATCTAACAAAAGAAAAAGAAAATAAACAATTTATAAATATAATAATTTTTTATTGCCAATTCTTGAATATAACAAAGACAATTTATCAATTATAAAGTACAGTTGCCAAATTACATTCTAAACGCCAATCCAAATGATGCTAGGGAAATACCTTAATTGGTAGCATTGTTCACAGAGCATTTGAACGTAAAATGTCAGCTATTTGAGTTGGTATCTTTGACATATATATGTTATTTATGTCAAAAATATATAAAATATCTTTAATACGACTATTACTTCATTCTAAGCACCGAAGGTGCGACTATTACTTCGTTCCAAGCTCCCCACCCTCAGGGAAGGGGCTTGAAACAACGTGACGCGTTCCGAAAAGCACCGAAGGTGCGACCACTACTTTGTTTGAAGCACCGAAGGTGCGACTATCAGCTCCCCACCCTCAGGGAAGGGGCTTGCGTCACGTCGTAGACGTGACGCGGTCACTTTGTTTGAAGCACCGAAGGTGCGACCGTCAGCCCCTATGGGGCTTGCGTCACGTCTACGACGTGACGCGGTCACTTTGTTTGAAAGAAGCTTGTAATCGGTCGCAGTCCCGCCTTATCATTATTGATTTGCGTCAAGTATTTATCAAACAACATTGTCTTCGCCTTATCACTACAATACTTCTCCTTCTTCTTCGCAAAGACTTCGATATCTGGGTATTCTAGCGCCAGTGCCGCCAGTTCCGCGCGATGTTTCTTCACAGCGCTCATCTTATCTTGGTATTTCCAGATTTCTTCCAGCGCCAACCCTAAGAATTGGCACAATGGTTTCATCAACTGGTTGCTCACATAGAATCCAAAATCCAGCTTCAACTTTTTCTCCAAGATGAACTCCGGCGTCTCTATCTTCTCCCCTTGGAGCGCCTTCTTATTCGCCGTGACCACATGTAGGAACTTCATTCGGTCTCCCGCCTTCGGCATATTCCCCGGGTCTCGCTGTCCAATGCGGTCCGCCAACACTCGGTGAGCTATCTGCTGCGGATTCTTGTAATAACTGCGCAGCGACTTGGTTATAGCCAGTTTGTCCATCGGCACGCGTCCCGCAATCAAATTGGCTAAACTATCGTCCAAGAATCCGATGGCATCGCGGACACTGCCCCCTTTCATGATGATATTGATGATTTGCCCATATGTGTCTTTCAAATAGTCGCATGAATCGCGGCGTTTTAGCGACAGCCCCATGTATTTCAACTTTCCCTTATTGGGGTCTTCTTCATAGAGGATACCCACATATCTCTTTTTGGACAACAGCGCAAACGGCATCAGCGTCTTCTCATAAGCCAGGTTCATCGGCGGTTTCAAATACTTGGTCGCATAATCCGCCGCGTGCTGCGCCAGCTCAATCGTTATCTCGAGCGCATCTTTGCCCACGATTTTGGCGCCCGTGTCTTTGTCCGTCAAGTTGAACACGAAGAACACCGAGTCCGTATTGTGGACAATGAGCGACCCGATTCCCGCCGCGAAATGGTGGTTCTCCGTCGTCAAATCGTAGACGTATCCGTGATAGGGCGGAAGCGTCTCAATTTCGCGAATCGTGTGTGGCTCGGGGAACGGCGTCTTGCTATACGTTAGCGTGAATGACATCGTCCGCGTCCCTGTCATCTTGTGTTTCACATAGTATCCGCGCTGTTTCAAGAACAAATACACGTATGCCGCTTCCAGGCAATTGCTCACAATGATAGTGTTGACTTCCTCCATGAAATCGTCGATGTATTTCAGTGCCGACTTGTATACGCTGTTTTTCGCATATTCACATGTCTCAAAATCAATATCGTGATGTAGCAACTCGGTCCACAGATTCACATTGGTCGGTGACACTTCTTCGCCCGACTTCAGAAGAAGCGAATGGTCGTCGGTGACATCCACCCATCCCGACGGAGTCTGGACTCGCACCATCTTCTTGTGCGGCGCAAGTATGTGGCGAATCACGCGTTTCAGCGGCGTCCATCCTGTTTCGGTCCACGTTTCTACGCCGTCCTCGATTTCACACACTTCTTTGGTCTGGCGCCCTGGGTCCTCGCATTTGCGCCAAACGGGTCCACGAACATACTTGTTGCCATCGGTCCAATGTCCCGATTCCAATTCCACGCCGTACATTCCGCCTAAATCCGCAATTTGAAGCACGGTTAGGATTTTACCGCGCGTCCGCACATAGACGGGCGTATATGTCGCCACCGAATCGCCATAGACATATTCCGCATTGGTCATCACCACACCGTGATTCGCGGTTTGGCACAATCGGTTCGCATAGATTTCCTCAATGATTCGGCGGGCATAGGTGATCATCATGCGGCCACTCGCGGTCGTGGACGCGGCGACGTCTTTCTCGTAGAATGTAGAGGTTCTCGCACCGCATTGACCATAGAGGGAATTGGCCGTCACCTTATACGCCTGCTGGCGTTTGTCCATAATATTCGCCATAAATGGGTCGCTCTCTTTATACAGCTTCTCCTTCTTTCGCGTATCGGACCGCGCTTTCAACAACTCCATCAAAATCGATGGCATTACGGATTTTTCGTCGCCGGGCAGCTGCGCCCAGCAAACCACGCGCTTGCCGACTTTGGTTTTCACGGCTTTCGCCGCGGGTCGCGCCGGATTGCGACGCCATTCGAACGTGTCAAACTCCACTTCGACATATTGGTATTGCGAGAGCCCATAATAGATGTAGTTGCCACGCGCATCTTTCTCGCCCTCGTCTTTCACGAGCCGACCATCCAAGTCGTATTCCTTCGCCCAGACTTTGCTGCTGTGGCAATAATTCTGACTAATCATAGAGGAAGGATACAACGACGAATAATCCACACATGCGACGGGTTCATCAATATAAATCTTGGTTTTCGGCGGGAGCACAATGGCGCCCTCGTATCCGCCGTCGAGACGTCCTTTTTCCAGGTCGGGCATGATGTAGCCCTTCTCCATACACTTTTTCGCGACATAACTGGTGAGTTTGATGCCTTGGCCACGGAACACGAGGAAATTGATGGGCACGGAACACAAGTTTGCCATCTCCATGTATTCCGTTAAGACGTCGATTTTGCGCAACAAGTGGTGAACGAGATTACAATCTTGAATACAGTATTTGGCGACGATGGCGCGCTCGGCATCTGTGCCATTGCTCATGCGGAAAATATCTTGGGGACTCACGTCATCTTTTGCCATCCCCCACTGGATTTTCTTCGTCTTGTCAATCGTGTGTTCGTGGTGGCCGCCGATGATAATGACTTTGCCACCGGGCGTCCGGGTCTCCATTTCCAGAACAACGAACTTCTTGCCGTCCATATAATAATCCGACGTGAATGTGCTGATTTCAATATGGATGAAGTCGCCCGCGTGTAAACCAGTCAGATTCTTACTGTAAAGCTCGGTTACTGCGCCATGAACGGGATGCTCGGCATTCACCACTTTACTAATGGCGTCGCTGATGTTTTGCGATGCGACGTCGTCCAACTTATACGAAGACAAATTGAAGTTGCGGCGGAAATACGAGTACATATCGACCTGGAGACGGCCACTCATCAAGATGAATCGCAAGTCGTATTCGCCACTGGCGATGGAGATTTTCGTGTTTTCGATATTTACAATGGACGGGTCGTCGCGGTCCCTCGTTCCACAGAATTCCTCGCATCTGCGCGACAACTGTAGGAACTCATTCACACAATGTGTTTCCTCCGACCGGCGAAACAGGAACTCGTAGTCAAAACCGAAGATATTGTAGCCGATAATAATATCGGGATTTTCGCGCTGGACGAGCGCGGCCCATCGCAACAAGACTTCGCGTTCAGCGGCGACGCGGTCGCCCCCCACGATGGGGATGGCCTCGATGACGGCGCCTTCCACGGGTGCGCATCCATCGAGGACAACGCAGTGATTTAAATAGGGTTCAGCCGACCCATATTTCACAAAAGTGGACCCAATCATAGTCACGGGGTCGCCCTCAAGCGGTGGGAATGATTCGGTGAGTGCTTGGTCGATATATTGGACCTTTTTATCGCGTTCCACGTCGGCGCTCATAATCAAGTTGGCGATGGTGATATTGACACCCTTGAGCGAGGACTGAGCCCCATGTTTGGGGGGTTTGGGGTCGTCCTCATCCGAATCGTCGGCATCCAAGACATCTGCATCTTCTGCGTCTTCCTCGTCATCCGAGTCTTCGCCTTCGGCTTCGCCTAAGTCCACGGCTATCGGCGCAAACTGCGTTTTTACCTTGGCAAACATCGCATCAATTGTCAACAACTTGGCCGCATCCGCCGTTTTCACCTCGAGTTTGCTCAACTTATTGCTGACAATTTCTTGTATGATGGTTTCCACATATTTCTTGGAGGGCACTCCTGATTTTGGATAAACCAAGTCGATTCCGGCCACTTTTGTGTATCCAAACGCCGCGAGAATCATTTCTCTAAGTCGCGCACTCACCGTCTCGGCAGTTATGTCGCGTTCTTTAACACCGACGTGTTCTTTATCGAGCGCATCCATGATATTCATCGCGAGGCGCTTATATGTCTTGCGCGGGAGCGGGAAATCCCCGTGACTACTGCCCGCCTCAATATCAAAACTCATGATTTTGTAAGGCACCATCGTTTCTTTCTCAGGCAGCGCCTTGACTTGAGCCTGCGATGCGACATATTCATAAGTACATGTGGTGGTCCGTACAGCACAAGGACGCGCGCGATTTGACAACATAATCCAGCCATTGGGCGAAATGTGGTTGATGTGGAAGAACCGCAGCAAAGGTGGCAAATTGGACTCGTAGAGCTGGGTTTTCGGCACAAATGGACTGGGTCGGCGACTCCCATCGGGCATTTTCTTGTACCAGAGATTTTTCACTTTATTTAGCGCAACGGTATTGGAGAACACGAGCTTGACAAACTTGGATTTCTTGCCGGCGGTGAATCCGTAGAGTTTCTGACTGTCAATAACGTTGTACTGGATGAGAGAGTCTTTGTAGAAGTCGCCCATTTCACGGCGGATATTGCTGACCATTCGACCGGCGTGGGCATCGGTCCATTCGTCGCCGACCTTGATATAGAAGAAGGGCTGGTAATCGTCGACGAGAATAGAGGCGGTCTCGCCGCGCTCGTTGATGCCGTACATTTGGACGACGAAATGTTTGTCATCGATGCGGGCTTTGTATTTCTTGTCGTCGGTATCCGAATCGGCATCCGCTGAATCGGCATCTGATTCCAATTTGGTGTTTAGAATGTCAAAATAGAAGAGACGAAACGATTTCGCAACAACGATTTTGGATTTTGTTTGAAGCATTTTTACAAGGTTGTATTTATTGTAATTTCCGTTTATCTGGTTTTTAGGATTCAATTTTACGGGGAGTACGTACTTTGATGGTATAAAGTTTGATGGTAATAGTTATACGAGATAGATGTCGTTTAGTATGATTAGTTCGATGGGTAATTTTTTGCCAAAGAAAGCTGTTGTTGCGGGAGGGGATGTATCTGCTAACTGGGTTGCTGTCGGCGGCGGCGGAATCATTGCAAAAAGCACGGATGGAAATACTTGGACACCTGCTGCTTCAAAAGGTGGTATTACTACTTCTGGATATGGTGTGGCCTATGGCAAAGATGATTTAGGCGCTGGTCTATGGGTTGCTGTCGGCACTGGGTGGCTCATTGCAAAAAGCACGGATGGAAATACTTGGACACCTGCTGCTTCAATAGGTGGTCTTACTACTTATGGATTAGGTGTGGCCTATGGCAAAGATGCTTCTGGCGCTGGTCTATGGGTTGCCGTCGGCAGCGGCGGAATCATTGCGAAAAGCACGGATGGAAATACTTGGACACCTGCTGCTACCGTATCGGGCGTTTCTGGTAAAGGTGGTCTTACTTATGGATATGGTGTGGCCTATGGCAAAGATAATTTAGGCGCTGGTCTATGGGTTGCCGTCGGCAGCGGCGGAATCATTGCGAAAAGCACAGATGGAAATGTTTGGACACCTGCTGCGAGTGTTGGTGGTCTTACTTATGGATATGGTGTGGCCTATGGCAAAGATAATTTAGGCGCTGGTTTATGGGTTGCCACGGGCGGCAACGGAATCATTGCGAAAAGCACGGATGGAAATACTTGGACACCTGCTGCTACCGTAGCTGGCGTTTCTGGTAAAGGTGGTCTTACTAGTGTTGGAGAATGTGTGGCCTATGGCAAAGATAATTTAGGCGCTGGTCTCTGGGTTGCCGTCGGCGATGGCGGACTCATTGCGAAAAGCACGAATGGAAATGTTTGGACTCCTGCTGCGAGTGTAGGTGGTCTTACTTATGGACGAGGTGCCGCATTTAATAAAAATGTAAATGAGCCTTTATTCATAAATACGCCAGGAATGACAGCATCATCAAATTATCGCGGAGTTTCAATGTCTGCGAACGGACAATATATATTAATTTGTAGAAGTGGTTCTCCAAGTGGAGTATTTCGTTCAACCAATTATGGCGCTTCATTTACTTTAGTTTCCGCACTGGGTACTACTAATAATTGGACTTGCTGTTCAATGACTCCAAACGGGCAGACTATGGCAGTTGCTGGAGACCCTACCGAGATATATAGTTCAAATGATTATGGAGTTACTTGGACTACTAGAACTGCTAGTTATAAGTTTGTATCATTGCGTATTTCATATAATACACTGAAAAGTGTTGCAATATCGTATAATCTAACAACACCTGGTGTATATCAACATTTTATAAATGATATTGGTGCTTCATCAATTGTTAGCCCAACACTTCTTTTTGCTGGTACGGATCCAATTTTATTTCCTCAATCAACTGCTATTTCAAAAAGCGCAAAATATGTAGTTGTTTTATGTTATGGTTTACAATCTGGAATCGCAATTAGTACCAACGAGGGTTCTAGCTTTTCTTATTATGAATGTGTTACTGGGACTTCAAATACTGACAGTAATTATTATGCTACGGCAATTAATTATGATGAAACCAAGATTTTTGTTGCTGTATCAACTGGCCCATTAATGGGTATATGGACGTTTGATATTTTGAATGATACTATATCTGCCGCAGTAAAAAACACCACATTTTCTGCTATAACACCAACACCAAATAATCTAAGAGATTTGGCAATATCAAAGGATAATTTAACTATTGTTGTAACATCTGATACCAGAACATATTATTCATTTGATGGAGGGATAAAATGGACAGATGTGTATTTGGGACAGCTACAATGTATGGCAATGTCAGATAGTGGTAATAACATTATGGCAACCAGTACAAATAATTTAATTCCACAAATATCACGAACTTAATCATATTATACATAATATTATTTGTATTCTGTATACAATGACAAAAAAGGTCCTCATCATTGGTCTCAAATATTCTGAAGACAATGCCTATGTCGTTGGACAAGGTTGACTCATAACAAATAGCCGGGATATAACACTTGAATGTAACAACAAGATTATTTAGACCCAAACGCCGTATTTAGTAAAATATTATAATACTATCATTTATATGCCATTCAACACATTTAACTCGATAGCCAAGTTGCCGAAAAAAACAATAATATCAACAACTTTACAATGGGTTGCTGTCGGCGCCGGCGGATTCATAGCGAACAGCACGGATGGAAATACTTGGACACCTGCTGCTACCGTAACTGGCGTTTCTGGTAAAGGTGGTATTACTAGTAGTGGACGCGACGTAGCTTATGGCAAAGATAATTTAGGCGCTGGTCTATGGGTTGCCGTCGGCCAAGGCGGAGTCATTGCGAAAAGCACGGATGGAAATGTTTGGACACCTGCTGCTACGAGTACCTATGGTAATGTTGGTGGTCTTACTTCTGGATATGGTGTGGCCTATGGCAAAGATAATTTAGGCGGTAATTTGTGGGTTGCCGTCGGCGACGGCGGAGTCATTGCGAAAAGCACGGATGGAAATGTTTGGACACCTGCTGCTACCGTAACTGGCGTTTCTGGTAAAGGTGGTCTTACTTCTGGATATGGTGTGGCCTATGGCAAAGATAATTTAGGCGCTGGTCTATGGGTTGCCGTCGGCGATGGCGGACTCATTGCGAAAAGCACGGATGGAAATACTTGGACACCTGCTGCTTCAAAAGGTGGTATTACTAGTACTGGATATGGTGTGGCCTATGGCAAAGATAATTTAGGCGCTGGTCTATGGGTTGCCGTCGGCGACGGCGGACTCATTGCGAAAAGCACGGATGGAAATACTTGGACACCTGCTGCTTCAAAAGGTGGTTTGGCTAATCGTGGATATGGTGTGGCCTATGGCAAAGATAATTTAGGCGCTGGTCTATGGGTTGCCGTCGGCTACTATGGCGGACTCATTGCGAAAAGCACGGATGGAAATACTTGGACACCTGCTGCTACGAGTGCAGATGGTTCAAAAGGTGGTATTACTGATGTTGGAGAAGGTGTTGCCTATGGCAAAGATAATTTAGGCGCTGGTCTATGGGTTGCCGTCGGCAGCGGCGGACTCATTGCGAAAAGCACGGATGGAAATGTTTGGACATCTGCTGCTTCGAGTGCCGATGGTTCAAAAGGTGGTCTTACTACTCGTGGATATGGTGCCGCATTTAAGAGAATATTATATGACGGTGTAGATTTTTAGCACTTCCCGCATAAACCTACAATAAATAATTCATGAGTGGTTCAGTCATTTTGATTTTTAGGATTCAATTTGATAAAACAAATATAATAATTTATATTTACGGGGTATATACAATGACAAAAAAGGTCCTCATCATTGGTCTCAATTATGGCATCGAGCCTTCTATCGCCCTCTCTGGTCGCATCAATATTGCCGTAAATGCCCGCGGGGTTTTTATTGCCGACTATGGTATTTTAGAAGAAAACATAACATATTTAACCGATGAATGGGCGCCTTTAACAAAAGACCAGATTCTCGCTGCTATCCAAGCATTAGTCAATGAAAGCACCAGTTTAGAGGAAATCTATGTGTATTATGCCGGGTATGGAAGTGGAATTCGCATTTTGAAACGGATAAAGTACCCAGAAGTAGAGGTTCCTGAAACTATAGTACCAGAGTTTGTAATACCTGAACCAATTGCTTCATACGACCCCTCTATTGTTTCTGAACCGCCCCCTACAGATAATGTGGATGAACCCGCAGACAATATTAATATCGAAATACTTCCGTCGGATACAACCCCCACAGAGACAAACGTGATACAAACGAACGTGATACAAACGAACGTGATAGAACTACCGCCACCAACATACTACTACGAGTTTGCCCCAGTATACGGCAAATATGACAAGCTCACAAAACAAATCGTGGGGTCCGATTATGAAATCATTGATTCCAATCAATTGCTTGAACTCCTCGGCAAAAGCCAGTGTCGCACAATTTGCGTTCTTGATATGTGCCCATTTGACAACGATTCCAATATTATGTGGGGGACTGATACTATTGGAAATGTCAATATAATATCATTTTCAGAGAGTGATGTTTATAGTTCTGGAAAACGAGCAATGATTTATACCATCACCAGTCATTTTTATCCGGATGTGTAAATAACGAATTATTTTGTGTAATTTGTTATTTGTTAAGCGAAGCAAAAGCAAACTTAGCTCTGCTAATTTGCTAGTGGTTTAGCAAACTTATTAGTTTGCTAGTGGTGAACCGAATTAGCTCCGCTAATTTGCTAGTCCAAAGGTCGACATCATAATATTCGCCTTGCTCGGTCCTGAGACCTTCTCACTCTGCCTCTTTACTTTAAACGACCCAATATTTGACGTCTTGCTACTCCCCACATTGAGTATCATCTCATCCGTCTCTTCATACAATTCCGGCAATGATCGCGTCATCGGTTTTTCAATCGTCATCAGCATATGTTCCGTCTTCAACAACTTCCTATATTCATTGATACTCAACGTCCCATAATACTTGTCCAGCAAAAAATACGGATTCGGCGCGGGTTTGATGTTTTTCTTGTATTCATAAATCTTGCCATACACCTGATTTAGCAAATGATACCTCTCAAACTTGATGGAATCGTCCAGCTTTTCCTTGAGTAAATAGGCCGCCGCGCACTCTGGTCGGCAAAACGACCCATACACCACGAGCCCCCCCTCCGACTCATGTTTGGGGATATAGCACGTCGGGCTATCATAATCAAATGTACACCAAAAACACGCCGACTTCTTGTCGCTGAGATTGTTCTTGTACAGCGCGATTTTCAGCTTTTTCAACTTGGCATTGATGTCTTTCACCGAGCTGTCATCTTCCTCGGCCTTCTCTGATTCCGGTTCCTGAGATTTACATTTTGGACAGAGCCCCACATTTGGCTCATATGCCGCCGCATTGGATGATTTGGTATCGTTGTAGGTGAAATAGTGCCCCTTAGAATCCATTCCATTGTATGTCATTATGGCGGGAGGCAAATCGGGATTATACGACAACACTTCCGAAGCCATCTTGCTGACTTTGGTATTGTATTCGGTCAAATCCTTGGACGAGCATTTCAAATGCAATATGATATTTTCGAGTTGAGTCGGTTCGTCAACGATAGCGACTGGCTTGACAACTAGTTTACCACCACGAGGTTTGCGGCCCTTCTTCTTAGTATCATCGTCGGGTGGCTCCTCGACGACTTGGATTTGAATAGCGGGCTTTCGGGTGGTTTTGGATTTAGTGGTAGTAGTAGTCATGTTGCTATGGTAAATATTGTCAAAATCGTTTAAGTTATTTTACAATATCCATTGGCGAAAAGTAAGGATATCCTTATAAACAAAATCTGAACACAATTTACTCGCGGCGTTTTGTCTTGTTTGCGGTCGTTGATGGCGCTCGGTGTGTTTTATTTTGGCTACCCACCGAAACCGCGTCAAACAATTTAGCAAACATGGATTCGTCAAGCCAGTTTTTAGAATAGGTTTGTTTGGGCATATGGTTCTGAACAGGTTTTTTACAATAGAGGCCGAAGGGAATGTACAAATCGTCACCAACACTTGATCCACCACCTACGTTTGCGTCTACGTTTGCGCCTCCAATCTGGCTATTTTCTCCAAATATTAATTTTGTATTTATGCCGGCGCCGCCATCAATGTTTTCTGGTGCCAATTCCATGTAATCCACTAGATTCGTCATTATATATTACTATGTAAAAATAAACACCAATTTATTTTCAAATCATCTTAGCCGGTTCCTTTAAGTTGGTTCCTTTAAGTCGTTCCCTAGGCGGGTTCCGCGTCATTCCTATACACTCTGCGCAAATCGGCGACCTTTTTGGTCTCACGATTGTCTTTCAGATACTTGATAATATATTCAACTTGTTCCTTTTCGGGAATAATTTCCGCCAGCTTTTTCTCTAAATAAGTATAGCTCAGAGAGGATGACTCAGTTTTTTCGTAATATGACAATACGCTATCAGACGTCTCAATCTTCCGTTTATCCAGTCCATGGGATTTCATGTAATCACATACATTGGTCGTAAGTGTGTCGCGTGACAACCGCAAATCGCGCAATTGGTTATTGAGGCTGCGGATTTGCGTATCTGCTGCCGTCCATTTACGAATCATATCACTAAATGCTGGGTCGGGTCCTGACATAATTATTTATACTTGGTCTAAATATTTATATTGTTTAATGTGATAAATGCATTCACTTGCCGCCTCTCTGTCTCTTGTTCTTGTTCTGGTGCTTCTTGGACTTGTTCTGGTGCTTCTTTGAGCCGCCGTGCTTCTTCTTGTGCTGAGACTTCTTCTTAGAATTCTGTCTACGTCTTCGGCCGCCTACGGGTAACTCATCGTGTTGGTAGTCTTGGTTCTGTTGTTGGTGCTGTCCTCCCTTGAGCTCGGAGAAAGCAAGGGCTCCTCCGTTAACGGGATCCACTGTACCTTTGTGTATTCCGGCATGTTCACGCTTTAAGTCTGATCCTGATGATGATGGTGGTGGTGTTGGTGGTGTTGGTGGTGGTGCTGGTGCTGGTGATGTTTGTGGTACTTCTGTTGTTGCCGACATTATTATACATTCTCCGCATATATTTTTTCACTTAGTTTGTTCAATTGTCGGTGGATATTCAATAAATAATACAATCCGCCTAAAATTGCCAAAAACACGACCCCAAAATATACGAGGACCATCAATAAATAAAAATAGACTTCATTGTAAATAATTATTCCAAATGGTTTGAGTATCTCTTTAATTTCCGCACGAATACTTTCATTATGAAACAAATCGGCAATAGTTTGTTTGATTGATTTCATTATTATAATTCGAACAAATGGATTCACTAAAGCTTACGCGAAGCCCCCGAAGGGGGCGACCTAAGCCCCCGAAGGGGGCGACCTAAGCCCCCGATAAGGCCCCCCTTCGGGGGCCGATATGGTGCGACAAGAGGCCCCGAAGGGGGCGACCTAAGCCCCCGAAGGGGGCGACCTAAGCCCCCGAAGGGGGCGACCTAAGCCCCCGATAAGGCCCCCCTTCGGGGGCCGATATGGTGCGACAAGAGGCCCCGAAGGGGGCGACCTAAGCCCCCGAAGGGGGCGACCTAAGCCCCCGAAGGGGGCGACCTAAGCCCCCGATAAGGCCCCCCTTCGGGGGCCGATATGGTGCGACAAGAGGCCCCGATAAGGCCCCCCTTCGGGGGCCGATATGGTGCGACAAGAGGCCCCGAAGGGGGGGCTTTGAGTCGGCATCCTAAGGAACGACCTAATGGATGCCTCTTGTCGCCCCCCAAAGGGGGGCTTTTAGTCGGCATCCTGCGGATGCCTTCGGTCGCACCTTCGGTGCTTCGCGGTTGTTCCCCTCTCCTTTTTTATGCATCAACTATATCTATGTCATCCACACCAGAAATCCACGACCCCACCCCCTCTTTCCAATTTGACAACATATCACTCACCACACCCGCCTCTATTGCCGGCGGCGCCCATTTTAGCAAAATATTCGTAAACAGAACCCCCCTCTATATTCAAACGCCTAAATGTTTCACCAAAAACGGCATCATCGGCTCCGGTCGCAAAATGTATACCGACCTTGTTTTCACAAATGACAACGAGGAAATCATTCAGTGGATGGAGGTGTTTGAGTCCACCATTCGCCGCAAAATCTATGACAATCGAGGGAAGTGGTTTGATACCGAAATGAGCGAAGATGATATCGAGGGATGCTTTAGCCCAATGGTGAAACTGTTTCGGTCGGGGAAGCAATACTGCGTGCGTGTTGGAATTAACTCGCGACCTGATGCGAAACCGCTCAAGATTTATGATGAAGATGAAATGGTAGTAGAGGTATCGCAAATTAATGAGAAGACGCCTCTCATTGCTATTTTAGAAATACAGGGTGTCCGATGTACTAGCAAGAGTTTTTGTATTGATATTGAGATGAAACAGCTGATGGTGATGAAACCGAGTGATTTGTTTGACAGTTGTATCATTTTGAAAGGGCGCCAAGGAACTACAAATGGTAGTAGTACCAATGATAGTAAAGGTCCTACGCAAGCCTCTCTTTCAACAGACCAAAAACAGACAATTGTCGAAGAGCCCATCTTGGTTGAAGAGCCCATCTTGGTTGAAGAGCCTATCTTAGTTGAAGACCCCATCTTAGTCGAAGACCCACCATTAGATGAAGAGCCCATCTTAGTTGAAGAACCCTTGTCGGTCGTAGACCCACCTTTGTCCGATGCCCCCAAAAACGACTTGGAATATTTAGCAAAAAATGATGATTCTCGTATTGTCATTGATACTCCATCAACTGCCGACTTAATCCCTCCCCTACCAAATGATGGCAAAGATTATTTAGGATTATCTGCATCCGATGACATTTTAGAAGTTGACCTGAATGTCGACCAAATCGACCAGGCCGACACTTTTCAATTGAGGGACAAAAAGGAAGTGTATTATGAAATGTACAGAGAGGCATTACAAAAGGCCAAGGGGGCAAAAGCCATGGCATTAACATCTTTCATGGAAGCCCGGCGAATCAAAAATCTGTACATGTTGAACGATTTAAATGAAAGCGATGAAGAAAGTGATTTGGATGATTTAGATGATTTGGACGATGACAATGATGAATAAATGTACGCTTGTCCCAAGGCATTGCAACCGTGAAATAATTTATCAATCCGTAATATATATCAGCAATGCTTACGGAAATATTAAAAAATGTTAGCGATGGAACAAAAGGCTTTTTCACCGTTAACAAAGTAATGATTATCTTGTTTGCCCTAATTACAATTTGGCTTCTTACTCAATATTCTGGCGTCAAGTTTACAAATATTGATTCAATGGATACTGGAACGGCAACCGCCGCTGGTGCTCCTGCTCCTGCTGACAAGACACCCGAGATTGCCGCTGGTGCTGCCCAGGCCCTTGGCACCATTGCTAACCCCAATGAGCTTTTGCCCGTTGACCAGAACAGCCAGTGGGCTGCGCTGAACCCTGTTAATATGTCCCAGGGTAATATTTTGAACGGCGATATGCTCCAGGCTGGATATCATATTGGTTTAGACACAATTGGACAGTCGATGAAGAACGCCAATCTTCAGTTGAGAAGCGACCCCATCATTCCCAAGCAGGATGTTGGTCCGTGGAACCAGAGTACATACGAGCCCGACTATGCTCGTGTGCCCCTGGAGGTAGGATATGGCCCTAGCAATAGTGCTGGTGCTGCCCCTGCCACATCTGCTCGTTAAAGTGAAACGACTTAGAAAGCGTAGTGACTTAGAAAGCGTAGCGACCTAGTGTTTAGGAATATTTTTCTATAAATTGATTTACAAATCAATTTATTGAGTTATTGTATACGAGAGAAGTAAGATGGCAGACCAGTTTATAAATATTGCCAAGCCATTTTTAATAGGAGAATTAACAAAACAAATAAAAGAACATGAGAAAGATTTTGATGTTGTTGAAAGTAAAATTGATAGTATAATTACACAGCTTAAAACACAACTTGAACCAATTTCAACACCAATTATTGCTGGAATTAAATTAATTCCATTTGGTGACCCAACAGAAAAATTACAGGAATTATCAGATGAATTAAAACTCAAAATGGATGGGATTGATTTCTCCGAGTTGGAAAAAATACCAGATATTGACCCTACTTTAAAAGACCGTATAAAAGCACTTCCGGATAAGGTTAAAACAAAACTTAAAGATTTAGTTGATGAATTAGTTACTGGAAAAGCACCAGCAGCAGCAGCTGCAGCAACAACTGAAGCAGAATTAGAAGCAGCAGCAAAGGCTGGCTTAGCAGGTTTAGATGGTGATGAAAAAAATGAAACAATCAATAAAATTATGGAAATGCTTAAAGAAACGGGTGTCCTTGAAGAAATAAAAAAACGAATATGTACTGCTGCTCCTGCTACTACTGCTGCTCCTGCTGGTGGAGGTGCTAAGCGAAAGCATCGCCGCAAGACAAAGAAGAATATTCGCCGCAACAATAATGGAAAAACCCGGTTTGGCCGCACATTTTAAGATGTAGTCATGTCGTCCCCACATCCAAATAAAGATGTGTCCATTTTTTATGAACAATGGACACAATATACTCGATTCTCATTTTTATCGCGGTCCTAATCCTCTATAGTCAAATCATATTCCAACTCAAAAAGGGCGACGATATCGAAATCTACGAAACCGACTACACCACAAACAAAGAACTCAATGCCAACGCCAATTTGAAACAACCATTCGTTTTCCAATTCGCCGATTACGACTCCAATCTCAAGACCATCCCTCTCACAAAAATGGTCGCCGAACAAGGCAGTTTCGACATCTATGTGAAAGAGGTCGCCGATTACCACGCCGACCGCCCTCCCACTTCCATAGTCCTCTCCTTGAGTGCCGCCCACAGTCTCATGAAAACCGACACCGAAGGCAAATATTTTAGCAGCGGCAACCAGTATTTCATCGAAGAAACGGGCATCCAGCGGTACTACCAGCAACTGGACAAATACCTAGAACCCGCCCTCTCCGTATTTAGCCATTATGATTTGTTGCTCGGGTCGGCCGGCGTCACGACGCCCCTATCTTACCACACTTTTGAACGCCGTTATATCTACATCACTGGAGGCAAGTTTACGGTGAAAATGACGCCGTGGCGATCCACGAAATACATGGTCGTGAATAAGAACTACCGTGATTATGAATTCACGTCGCCTCTCAATGTTTGGAATCCGAATGATTCGAGCCATTCAAAAATGAAGTTTATCGAGTTCAACGTAGAGGAAGGGCAAATCGTGTATGTTCCGCCATTTTGGCATTATAGTTTGAAGTTAACTGGTGAAGATGACCACGTAGCGCATGTGTTTGATTACAGCTCGCCGATGAATATTCTTTCTAATGTGTTTAATATAGGGCATCATTTGTTTGAGAAATATGGACCTTCAAATAAAAAGAATAGCGATGCCAAAATAACGACGATATAGTGGAGCCTTAAACAATGTTTATATGAATTGTTTCATTTGGAAAAATATCATCACGTGATGACAACTCAAAATATATATCAATAATATATGACAAGTTTTGCGTTAAATAGCATTGTATGGTGTTATTTCAAAGATGGACTTGGAAAAACAAAATATCCAGAATCCAGTTCATGTGATAGTAAATATTTAGAATATTTGTGTAAAAATCCAATTTATGAATTTGACATGGGCATTATAGACGAGAAAGGCCAAAATGGATTCCACGTGACCCTTGGTAGTGGAATACGAATATATCTTCCAAATGATAATATACTTGATGAATATTGTAGTGTAGCTGACCTAGAAGATGGTCAGTATTTTGGAAGAAATACCAGAAAAGTAAAAAAATACGACAAAGCTACAAACAAATGGCAACCATTTATTTTTGATTTTTTGTCAGATAACGCAATATTTGGTAATTATTTAAAACAATTAAGAGAATATGATGAACAAATTAAAACAGTATATAGGGCATTATTTATGTCTTATAAAATATCACATCTTTCGGCATCAGAATCCTTTATTTATAAATTGCCATTATCACCGGATACATGTGATGAACCAAGCAATACAGATGAACAAAAATACAAAACAAATAGTGTTGTGCTTATTCGTCCTACAATGGGATATAAACATTTTGAGTATGAATATGAGCATGTAGTTGCTATAATATTAGAATACGTTCCTGACATTAATAAATATATAGTTTCAATATTTGAAAAAGATAAAATAATGTTAATTGGCGAACATCAAATAATACGTCATATAAAATGTCCCAAAGATGGAGATTATTTTGGATATTATATAAATCGAGCAAAACGCTTTAGTTCAACAACAGAAACATGGGAAGACGTAGACGACACACAAATTGAGAATGATAAAACTAAGGTTGATAAGTTTATTAATGATAAAAAAATATATGTAAAACTACAATCTGAACAACCAGAATTAACAACAACGGCTATGACAAAATATCTTCGCAAAGATAGTGAGGTTTTATCATATTTGAAAGATCTAGCCACCGAAGCGGGGGAGATTGGATTAGAAAAAGGAATAGAAACTACTGGTAGTATATTTGGTTCTTTAGGACTTGACAGATTAGCAAATGTTGTTGGTACAGCAAAATCACTTGCTGAACCAGTTCGAAAACTTGGTTATAATTTAGCGAGTAATGTATTAAATTATAGAGAAATAGCTAAAGAAAAAGAACAAATAAAGCAAAGAGATGAACGAATAAAGCAAAGACTTGAAGAACAAGAAAGGCTTGAAGAACAAGAAAGGCTTAAAGAAAAAGATGATTCTGCCACACCCGAAGGAGGAGGTACAACAAAAGCAATACGAATAAAACGTAAAACTAATCGACGTAAACAATCGCGCAAACCGGTAAAAAAAACAAATAATAAACAATCGCACAAACTAGTAAGAAAATATAAAAAATCTCAAAAATGTTAGTTCATTAAAAATATCTTACAATATAGGTATTATATTGTAAAATCTGAGCGACATCCCGTAGGGTGGAGCGGTCGCACCTTCGGATAAGCAACATCCCTACGGATACGCGGTCGCGGGGGCTACGCAGTCGCAAATTGCCAAAGGCAATTTGCTTACCAGAAGCTGCCTCCCGCGAGTGCTGAATTTGCTGGTGCAGGTGAAAAATCATTAAAATCGCTCATCTGCCCCCCTTGGCCCGAAGCTTTCAGCATGTAATCATGTCCCTGGCCCGAGGACCTATTGGAAGTTGCCATTGCTGGTGCCGGAGGAAAAATTCCGTTTTGGACCCCCGAGTTATCAAGTGTATCCGCCTGGCTCGCAGCATGGTTATTCACCGGTCTCTTCGAATCCTTTTTCACGGTTTCCTTGCTCGGGCCATTCCACAATTCGAGCGCGCGGTCCACCAAAATATTCACCTTTATGCCCAACTTCGTCTGTAAACTGAGCACAATCACCAAGAACGCGAGTATCACTGTCGTCAAGTTAAATGCCTCATATTTGTACCCACTGTATGTAGGGAAATATGTGATGAGACGATGAATAATTACCACGCCGACAAACATCACCACAATTTGGATGAATATTTCGGCTAAAACTTCTAGCGAAGACTTCTCGATATCTGCTTCGGGGATGAACTTCTGGATAGTTTTGTTCAGGGCGACCACGGGTAAAATACCGGTAATGGCATATTGGACTACATTGAGAATCTCGGCTTTGGCCTCTTCTGACGTGTCAAAAATATGATTCAAAAATGTATTTTGATTGATGGAACGTGCCTCACTAATAATATTATCCATGGATATCTATATTATACCCAAACAAAAATACATTGTATCCGAGTG
>Ga0255078_1000155_pt1 | contig 18799 bp, 2 predicted proteins | sample Colum_Atlam_RepA_FD_188462 | JGI IMG/M metagenome (GOLD analysis project Ga0255078, IMG submission 188462) | Freshwater microbial communities from Columbia River, Oregon, United States - Colum_Atlam_RepA_8h | ecosystem: Environmental > Aquatic > Freshwater > River | place: USA: Oregon | collected... | reverse complement strand
CCTCCCTCATGGTGGCCGCGGCGCTCCTCGGCGTTGGCGATAAAATAGTCTCGGGCGTCGCCAAGAGAGTGCCCGGTAAAGCTATTTTGACCGGCTTACTGTTGGCCGGAGGTGTGCAAGACCTTCCTGCCGCAAATTTTTCATGGAGTGCTAACGCCTCAGGTAATTGGAGTACGACGGCAAATTGGTCCACTGGGGCCCCTGGGAATGCAACGGACAACCAAGTAGAATTTCGAAATAACATCTCGGCAGCCGTCACGGTGACGATGGACGTAGCTGGAACGGCAGGGATTCTCTCCTTGGGCGATTCTCTCGGTAACTCCGCGTTCACGATTACGGGATCAAACGCGCTGACACTCGACAATGGAGGGACAAACTCCCAGATCAATGTCTTCAACGGCGCGACAGCCACCATTTCTGCACCGTTGACGCTCGCAGGATCGGGATTGGATGCGAACGTCTATGTCGGCCTTTTGGATGTGACGGGTGTTCTCAATGGGGGCGGCTTCAATATCAACAAGAATGGAGGCGGCACCCTGCGTCTTTCGAACAATACCAACGCGCTCACAGGGACGACGTTTGTGGTCAACTCCGGCGTGTTGGAGGCGAACACCATTTCAGCAGTGGCTGGGACCACTTCAGGCATCTTGGGGACTTCGTCCATTGAGCTGCGCGGAGGGCAGTTAAATTTGCGGCACAACGCGAACGCCGCCACCGGATCAACGGTGTCGTTCGGCAATAATGTCACGGTCAGCGGCAACTCGGCCATCAATGTCGACCGCGCCACTACGAATAGCAGCAATACGATTGCGCTGGGCGCCCTCACCATGGGCAACCAAGTGCTGTGCGTGGACGGAGGCAATACGTATGGTCTGCAGTTCAACGGCGCTGCGACTTTGAACACGCGTTCGATGATCGTGGCTAACACGGCTCCTGTGGTTCTCGCCGGAGCCACGACGGCAGGCGTGGTGAACAAGCTGGGCGCTAACGTCCTGAATTTCACGAATGTCTCCACGACGATTGGCGCACTCAACGTCCTCGCCGGCACGGCCCAGTTCGGGGCCGCAGGCACGACGGTCACCAATAACATCATCGTCAACCCGAGCGCCTACCTCGGTTATTCTAATAACGACCAGATACAGGGCACCAACGGAGACAAGATCATCCTTACCAGCGCGCCGACCGGGCTGACGGGAACCGGCGCGACCCAAGGCTATGGCGTGGTGATGGCGAACGCCAGTTTTGCCCTCACGGGAACGGAATTGACCGGCGTGAAGACGGGCGTCTTCGGAGGCGCCTACCTTCTGAACGTTGGTACGCAGGCCGCGAATGTCTCCGCTTCGGCTCTTCCGGCAGGGTGGTTCATCGGCGCTCAGCAGAACACGGCCCTTACGGGCACCCTCACCGGTGCAGCCGACGGCGTCCTTCGTGTGGCGACGAACGTGTCCGCGGCCACCACTCTCACCACGGGGGCCAATAATGTCATCGGCGGAGCTTCGGGCGCCTTCAGTGTCACGGTGGGTTCGCCTCTCCAGCGCGTGTCCACCATCAGCTACGGCACGGGCACGCTGGTGATGGGTAACTTCTCCAACACCTACACCGGCGCGACCACGGTCTTCCCTGGTAGCACGCTGAGTGTCAGCGGCACCACGATCCAGAACCCGCTAGGGAGCAACGCCAATCTGAATGTCTTCGGGACGGCGACGATCAGCGGAAACTACACCGGCACGGGTCCGAAAATCTCCCAGACCAGCTTCAATGTCTTCAACGGCGGCTCCCTTTATTTCGATGCCACCGCCGTGGCGGCGACTAGCACCAACCTTACCGCCGCCAACAGTTCGGTCGTCAATAATTCGGGCGGCACCTTCCGTTTCGGTGGCATCATCGGCGTAGCGGCCAATCAGACGATCGCTGATTTCAATGCCTATGGGCAGTCCACGGTCGACATCACCCGCAGCGCCACCGGCGGAGCGGCGGCCACCACGTTGACGTTGACCAACTTGGATCGCCTGAACAACGCGATCATCCCGTTCACACGGACCACGACGACCGCAGCCTTCGGCGGCGCCGAAGGTCGTGTCGTGATTTCGGGCCTCAATGGCGTGGCGGCAACGCCCGCGGTGACCAACGGCATGATCGCGCCGTGGATGCTGGATGCTACCTCGGCCACATTCCTCACTTATGGTGCCAATGGGATCGCGCCTGTGACCTATGATGTGACGGCTTCAACTCCTGCCCTGCTTCAGGGTGCGACCTCGGCTCAAAAGGTGGATCTCACGGCGGCAGCGGCTATGACGGCGTCAGCCACCGTCTTCGCGTTGCGAAAGAATGGTAACTTTGCCATCACGGGGGGCCAGACCATCACGATCGTGGGAGGCGCTGCATCTGAGGGTGCGGGCCTCATCCTTACGGGTGGCACAGGCGGCCAAGGCAGTTAATCTCGTGTTTGGCACGGGTGGCAACCGCGAAGCCATTGTTTGGCAGAATTCCGCTCAATCCGACCGCATCGACGGGACCCTTCGCGCCGATGGTCTGGCGTTGGGCGGTAATGCCGCCGGCATATTTGCCCTCAGCCCTGGGAGTAATAACAGCAACTTAGGTAACGCCGGGCTCTTCACCTCCGCGGCCACCGTCAACGGAGCCACTCTCCGCTTAGACCACCAGTTCGCCCTTGGCGGCACGGTCGGCCAGCCCTACGCGGCAGGCCAGGCCGTCAACATGTATGGCGGCACGTTCAACATGAACGCGGCCACGTTGTTCCCGAACGCCGTGAACATCAAGGCCAACGCCACCATCGCTCCCGGCAACGCCAACAGCATGATCAACGCGCTGGCGATTGACGCGCTTCCTTTCAGCCCGACGGGAACGGATGGCAGCACCGCTTCGACGGGCGCGGTGCTCACGGTCAGCACCAATCAGTTCACCGTGAAGGGCAACCTCACGTTGAGCGCGGCGGGAAATATCACCAATAGCGCCAACATCGTGGTGGGTGGCGGTCTTGCCGGGACCGGCAGCCTCGAAAAGTGGGGTGCCAGCATTCTAGGTATTCTTGGCAGTTCCTCCGGCTACTCCGGCGCCATCACCGTTAATCAGGGCACGCTGCAATCGAACAACGGTGTGAGCGGAGCTAGCCCCTTCGGCTCGGGCGCCCTGGTCGTCAATCCTGGCGGCATCATCCGTGTTTCCGGCGACAATCTCGCCAACAGCAGCAAGACTCTCAGAGCGGACCGTATCGCGCTGCCTATTCTTGCGATGGGTTACAATGGCGCCGTTCCTTCGGTGACTTGGAGTAATTTCAATAGCACCAGCACGCTCGACGGTGTGATCGCTATTGATGTGGCCGGCTTCAGCACAGTCCTGGACCAGTCCGCACTGGGCACGGGCAATACTTTCCTCGGTTCGGTATTGGGCGGGACCTTGAATGCTTCGAGCATCACGCCGGCCACCGGTGACGTGTATCGCATCGGCGCAGGCGGCGGCACCCTGAACATCAATAGTTCCGCCCTGGACACGGCGGCGGCGGCGCTTCAGGTGGGCGCCATCAACAGTACGGTGATGGCGGACGGTGTCTCATATGCCAACGGTGCGGGCGCCGTCTCGCTTAATAACATCCAAAGTTACGCCGCAGGTACCACCATCAACGGCGGCGGCACCCTACAGGTCGGTGTGGCTAGCGCCTTGAACGGAACAGGTACGCTGACCTTCAACGGGCAGAACAACGCCCAACTCACGGCCATCAACGCCATCCTCCAGCCTAGCTCGGTGCTGGGCGTTCAGAGTTTTCTTCCGACCCTGGTGGTGAACAATGCGATCGCCCTGACCGGAGACGCGACGATCAATGCCAACACCAATAACAATCTCATCGTCAGCGGAGCCATTTCCTTGGCTGCCGGCCAGTCGAATGTCACCCGTTTCATCAACTCCACCTCGACCACCGGACGTGTCTACCTGACGGGTGTGATTTCTGATGGGGCGAGCGGTTCCGCCAATAGTTTCGTCAAGTCGGGCGCGGGGGTAGTTTCCATCGGCAACGCCAACACCTACACCGGCAACACCGGCATCATCGGCGGCACGCTGGCCCTTCGTTCGAGCGCCGACATCCCCACCACCTCGCCTTTGATCATCGCCCAGGGCGGAACGATAGGTGTCTTCGATGGCGATATCACACTCACAAGCCGCAATATCTGGGCTGTCGCCAGCGGAACGGTGGCCCCCTACTTCACCAGCGCAGGGGATCTGACGCTTAACGTCGGCCCCAGCATGACGCTCACCCAGTCGGGAGGCATGATTTATGGCGCGGGGTCGGTGCAGAAATCGGGCTTGGGCACGGTTGTTCTCGGCGGAACCAACACCAACCAATGGTTCAACGTCACGGGTGGCGTGCTTCAGTTTAACAGCCTGGATGCGGCTGGCGACCAGTCCATTTCAGCCGTTGGACAGACCGTTGGTAGCGGCGGTACTTTCCGTTTCAATTACACGGGTGGTTTTGCCCGTAACATTAGTGGTGGCACCGGTAACGTCGGCGTGGATGTCACGGCCGGCAATACCATCACGTTCCTCTCGGGTGTCCAGGTGCTAGCCAACAACGGCGCGAACGCCATCAATAAGACGGGCGCCGGCAGCGCCATCTTCAGCCAGCCGACGGCCACGACCAACGTTCGCACGCTGAGCATGCTCAATGGTTCGCTGACCTACCTTCAGACCGGAACCAACGTTCCTTGGGATAGCGGCAATGTGACGTCCAACATCAATCTGTTTGGCGGAACTTTCGGCCTTCAGGCCTCATCTTCGGCCGCATGGACGATTACCGTACCAAGCAATGGCTCGGCCATCACTAATCTTAATTTTGGCGGCGGTGGACGTGTCCTGTTTACCCCCAGCGGAGCCAACTCGATCAGCATCCTCGACAGCGCCGCAGGCTTCCTTCGTCTTGTGCGCTCGACCCAAGGGGTGCTGCTCCTGGAGACGGCATCGGGTGACATCGGCGTAGCCGCAACTGGGGCCGCTGGCGGACGTATCGTCCCCGACGGCATGAATCTCAATGGCATCTTCACGGCGTCGTTGCTGAAGCAGGGTACATCCGGTGCTGACTTCTTTGGTTGGAACGCGACCAACGGCCTGACCCCGTTCGCCTCCTATGCGGCGAACTTCACCGGCAGCACGGCCACCACCGTAGCCAGCATCGCCGCTGATCCCGCCTTCGCCGCCGGCACGGTCACCAGCGTTTTTGGATTCAAGACCACGTCGGACATCTCTGGCGGCACGCTGCGTATCACCGCCGTCGGCAACACCACCGCCACCGGCAGGACGGAAGTCGGCGGTATCCTCATCAACGGCAGCAACACGATAAGCTCCAACCTGATCTTTGACGCCGCCGCCACTGGCATCACGCAGACGACCCCTACAGTGGCCGCAGGTTCGGGGGAAGGTATCGTTTATGTGGCACCTTCTCAGAACGCCTCGTTCACCGGAAAGTTGTTGGCCGCCAACTTCACCAAGTCGGGTACGGGCACGTTGACGCTCACTAGCAGTGCCAACGGCATCATCGGCATGACGGCGGTGAACAACGGCACCTTGAAACTAGGCGCTGGCAGCGCTGGCAGCTTCACAAGGCTTCAGACCGACCTGATTCCCTCCAACCAAGGCGTGGTAGATCTCAATGGCCAGACGCTCAATGTGGACACCCTGCAATCCCAGACCACCATGGCGGGCGGCACGGTCACCAGCGGCGTGGCCAATGGCAGGTTGAACATCAACGGACCCACCGTCGTGGCGGCCGCCAATGCCTTCCGGGGTCAGATCACCGGAAGCCTCAGCCTGAACAAGATGGGCACCGGCACCGCGGTCCTAGGTGAGTTCACCAACCTATTCCCTGACTCCGGCAACAACAGCTACACGGGTGGCACGAACGTTTACGGCGGAACGCTCACCATCCGAAATCCGCTCAATCTCGGCGGAGCCGCCGGAGCCTCCGTCGGCGATCTCAACCTCTACGGCGGTGCGCTCAACGTGACGATTGATGGAGCCAACAACAATGGAAAGATCATCCTCGGTAAATCCAGCCAGTCCTACGGAAGTACGGCGGGTCTGAATGTCAATGTGCTCGGGTCAGCGCAATTCAACTATGACCGCGCCGGGGCGACCGCCGCCAACGTGATTCAGGTCGGCAACTTGAATCTCGGCAGCGCGACCCTGACCCTCGGCGCCTCAAGCGGTGCCAATAACAACAACTATCGTCTGCTGGTCGCGGGCACCACCACGGTCCAGGGAGGCTGGGCGGATATCCTTCAGAATTACAATGGCCCGCACGGCCAGATCGAGCTGGCGGGTCCGCTCTCAGGTTCGGGTGTCCTCTACAAGCGAAGCACCGGTTCGACCATCGGTGACATGCGCAACTTGGTGATTTCAGGCGACAGCACCGGTTCCTTCAGCGGAACGATCATCGTGCTGGGTGGTCTGGGCAATGAATTGCAGATTTCGGCGACCACGGGCAATCCCATCGGCACCGGCACGCTCATGATGCAGCCCGGCTCCCGTCTACGCTTCGGCGGGAATGGCAGTCTTGGCGCTGGCGCCCTCGTTGCCGACAGTTTGTTCAACAGTTGGCCGGTGATCGCCCTGGACAACAGTTTCAACCCCACTCTGCTCACCAGCACCAATTTCGCTGCCGCATACGGCACCGCCCTTGGCATCAGCACGCCTTTCTTCACCGCCAGCCTGGACATGTCCACGATCGGCGATGGCAAGTCTTTCCTCACCAGCGCGCTCAATACCGAGACGTCCTACGTGGCGCCCACCCTGACGGCAGGCGTGGCCGACCTGTTTGTTCCTGGTACGGCTGTCTGGCGCGTCAGCGGCGGAATGAGCAGCCTGGCTTTCACGGGGGCGAACAATGTGCTCACCGGCAGCGGGTTCTTGATGGTCGGCCCCTATGTGAACAACGTCGTTGCCAACGGCAATACGACCGGCTTCTCAGGCAGCGTCGTCTTCCGTAACGCCAACAACTTCTCCGGGGGCACGCAGGTCAACCGTGGCCAGAACGTCTTCCTCGACACCGGCGCCTCGGCTCTTGGTTCGGGTACCGTGGAGGTGATCGGTTCGTTGCAGCTCGGAACAGGCGGTGCGGGCTTCGGCATGACCGCTGGCTTCGTCAATCCAGCTACCGGCAACAACTACCAGACGATCAACCTCCGCCCGGGCGGCGTGGTGGTGCTGAACGCCATTGCGGGCTCGCTGCAGGGGGGTGAGGGCCGATGGGATGATGCCGGCGCGATCGACCTGAATGGCGGCACGTTTGCTCTCGTTTCGGGCAATGCCAACGCCCTGACGCAGGGCGGGAACAACGCTGATATCTATGAGAAGGTCGGTGCGGTTACGGCCACGAAAGGAGGTGCCATCCGCGTCACTCGCACGTTAGGCGCCGGCGCCAACACTCTCGAACTGGCCAGCCTGACTCGTGGTACGGGTGATGAGCGTGGCACGCTTCAATTACGCTCTACGACTGCCATCAATGGGGCCAATACCGCAACCGCGACCGGCTTCATGGGGATCATCAACCCCAATAATACGACGCAGACCCCATTTAGTTATGACCGCATCGTCCTGACCGATGGCGGCACCTCGTTCGGCGGCCTTGCTGGCACGACCGTGAACGGCACCGGTAACCCGACGGTTACTTCCGGTATCGCCCCCGTGTGGATCGTGGACGCGACCAATAACACTTACCTCACCTACAACCCGTTCAGCTCCAACGCCCAGTTCGGCGGCGTGAACACGGGCTTCCAGCCTCTGGTCAACGCCTCTTTGGCTGCCGTGGTGGGAGCTGCTTCTGCTCCGGGCCTCGGACAGGTGAGCTTCAGCCATGTGTTCAATACGGCTGGGACCATGGCGGTCGATCCTGGTGCGGGCGCCGTGGTGGACATCCAGACCGCCCAGACGTTGATGGCCTCGCAGAGCCTCTACGCATTGCGTGTGGGCGCCAGCCTGACCGGTGCGGCGGGTGGTTCGACGATCAGTTTCGCCGGTGGTCACGCCGGCTTGGGCGGCCTCCTGATCAATGCAGCCGCCGCGATCGGCGCTCAGCAGACCAATAGCACGACCCTTCCGGTGACCCTCGCCTTCGGCTCGAAGGAGGCAAACCTGTTCGTCGCCAACGGTATCACGGGGACCATCAACGCCCAGATCACCGGTAGCGCAGGCTTGGTGAAGTTCGGTAACGGCACGGCGGTGCTGTCTGGAAGCAACGGCAGCTTGAGCGGCGACATCATCGTCAATCAGGGCACTCTCTTTATCAACACCCCGGTCTCAGCCACCGGCACCCCTGTTGCCAGCCCCATCAACGGCAACACGATCATCCTGAACGGCTACGGTTCCTCTGATGCGAACTCGGGAGCAGGCGGTTCCACCTCGCAGGCGTTCCTGCAGCTGGCGGGTCTTGTGGCCCCCACGCACAATCGCGACTCCCTGCTGCCCAGCACCTCGACGGTCACCACCACCCTTGACAGTCTGGTCAAGCTCCGTGGCGATGCGGTGATCAATAACAATAACAGCGCGATTCAGCAGCGCATCGGGTCGCTTGAGGTGGCCGATCTCGGTGCACGCACGCCGATCTTCGTCAGCTTCAGCCAAGGTCAGATCACGGTCGCCGGAACGGCGTCTTTCGGAGCCAATACCACCATCGTCAACGCTGGCTTCTCGCAGACCGGTCAGACGAACTTCGATGGTATCGTGTCCGGCGTAGGCACAGGTCGAATCATCAAGACCGGGAACGGCATGGTGAACTTCAATAACACCGCCAACACCTTCGGCACGGACGGCAACATCAGCCTGGAAGTCTGGGCTGGTGAGCAGAACACCGCCACCAGCATGGTCACCTCCATGGTGCGCAGCGGCAATCCGTTCGGCGTGGGGGACGTCCTGCTTCAGCCCGGCACGGCGATCCGCTTGTTCGACTCATCGAATATCGCTAATCAGAGAGTCTACGGGAAGACGGATAGCCTAGGCATGGCCGGATTGAATGTTTCCTTCAACGCGACGACCGGTCAGATCGCCGATTTGGTGACCACGTCGGCTCCTGCCGACGGAAAAGTGTATCTGACCAGTACGACCAACAACATTCTCGGTTTGGGCCTTGATGCTGGTTTGCAATACAATCCCATCAATCTCGCCACCCTCGAGGCCGGCCTCGGAGGAGGTCGTGTCTGGCTGGGTGCCTCCGCAGGTACCACGACCTATTTCAATGGCACTCTGACGCCAGGTTCGGGTGGTTATCGTTTCGGGGCGGGTGGCAATCAGGGGAACATTGTGCTCGGGGCCTTCGCTTTTGAAAATGTCCTGACCGGAGCAAACTCGGTCACCTTTGGTGCGCTCTCCGGCCCTCTCGGACCGCAGTCGATAGCGCTGGTCAATGGCAACATGGGCACCACGGGTGTGGTCCTGAGAAACCGCAACAATTACTCCGGGGACACCATCTTCACGCGTGGCGTGGGTGTCACGGTCAACAACCACTTCGCCTTCGGCTCGGGCAAGCTCATCTTTGCCCACCTAGACAACGCCAACGTGTTCATCCGCACGGATGGCAATTTATCCCAGGTCAGCCTGCTCAACGACGTCGAGATTCTCGGTGACCTCCGCTGGCAGGGGGATGCGGCGAACCGCGAATTCACGCTACGCGGCAATGTCAATATCGCCCCGGGAGGCGTGGCGGGCACGCACACCATCGATGCCAATACCAATGGCACCTACATGGGCATCACGGGCGTGGTTTCCGGCTCAGGCAGCAGCCTGATCAAGAACGGCAGCCAGGCCCTCGTGCTGGATGGCTTAAACACCTACACCGGACAGACCATCCTTTCCGGCGGGACGCTGGTCATCGGTGCCAATGCGCTGCCCGGCCAGAATGGTGCGCTCGGCAACAGCGATACGCCTCTTGTCGCCGCGACGGGCACCAACTTCGTGCTCGGTGGCCAGGTCACGATGGGGCGCGATTTCTACACCACGGGCGCGGCAAATGTAATCCTGGCCAATACGCTTTATCGGGCCTCGGTCTCTGGCGGCCTGTTCCTGGCTTCTGGTAATACGACCACCCTTCAGGGTATCAACCGTGGAGGCGTAGGCACTCTGGACATCACCGGATCGATCAGCGGCCCGGGAGCCGTCCAATTTGGTGACACCAACACGACCAATGCGAACACGGGCATGGTTCGGTTGCTGAACTCGGCGAATGGTTTCAGCACCAACACCTTCTCCGGCGGCGTTACGATTCAGAACGGTCGAGTCGTCATCGGTGGTGACGCCTATTGGACGGGTACGACGGCCGCCCCGGTCATCATCAGCGGCCCTCTCGGCACCGGCACCGTGACCTTCGGGGGCGGTGGTTCGGATGGAAATAACGACCGCGTGGGCAACCTTGGATCCAGCGGTTCGAATCTGACGATACCGAATCAATTGGCCCTCGCCGTTGGCGCTACTGAGCGCACGTTGACCGCCACATTTGAGGGACGTGGCAACCTCAACTTCAACCGCACAGGATATAATTTGACCGTTTCGGACGGGACGAGCACGACGGTTGCCCGCAATCGCACCATCCAGGTCACGACCCAGCAGGGCGTGGTCACCATCGCCGGCAATCTGACGGCTTCCGGTGCGACCGGATCTATACCGGTGAAAACTGGCTCGGGCGTGCTGATCTTTACGGGGCAGAACAATACCGGGGGCTTGGTCAACACGCTCGATAAATATCGTCATTCTTGGGAGGTGAGCGCGGGCACGTTGGTGATCGGCGGCGCCACGCCAGAAGCTGCTCTCGGCACCACCATCGGCAGCCAACTTTCTGACATCCGTCTCACGGGTGGTACTCTCTCGCTGGACGCCACCTTCACGACGGATCACCAGTTCATTCTGACTGCGGCCAGCGGCATCAACGTGACTCAGGGTAACACCTTCACGATTCGTGGTATTGACTCAGGTGTCACCGCCACCACCACCAATGCGATCACAGGTACTTTCGCCGTCACCAAGAGCGGCCTGGGTGCCTTGGTTCTCAACCCGGCCACCATTGGGTCCACCACCACGACTCCGCTGCTCGCCGGGGTATCCAGCGTGACGACCCTCACCATCGGCGGCGTCAATCCCTTGAACGGCTCCGCCACCGCCAATGTTGGCAATTCGCTCAACGCCGTACTCACCACGAATACCGGCGGCAATCCTTTCGTGGGTGCAAACGGAACTGTCGTCGTCAACGGCGGCCTGCGCTACGGCTTCCACCATCAACCTAGGCGCAACCAGCACGCTGAATTACGGCGCCGGGGGCTATGTCCTGGTCAAGGCGCCTTCGGCTGGCACCAACACGCTGCAGGTACAGACGTTCGCCGCATCTGCCAGCACCAAGGGCACGCTGATCATCCAGGGAGACAACATCGCCAATTTCGGCGGGGCCGCCGGCACGCAGAAGTTCGTGGTCGGTGGCACTTTGCCGACGGTCACCAACGGCACCCTCGCTACTCCGTCTGTCGTGATCCGCAATGCGGCGGCCGGCTCCGATGCCAACTTCGCCAGTGTGGCGGCGTCGAACGGTTTCCAGGTCCATACCAACACCACCCAGACCAACCTGACCGCCACCGGACCGCTGCTGATCGGGGATATCTCGGCAGCCGGCACGTTGGGGGCGGCAGCGTTTGAATTGTATGCGCTCCGCACTTCCGCCAACGTAGACGCCACGACAGCGGGCGACACCCTGCGTCTGCTCAACGGCGGTCTGATCATCAACGGAACGACTGCTCCTGTCATCGGTGGCAACGGTACCCAGTTGAACCTGCGCTTCGGCACCTCCAGTGCCGCCGCCGATGGTTACGTCTATGTCAAGGAAGGCCTCGCGGGCACGGCCACCATCGCCGCCGCCCTTTCGGCCAACGACTTCGTCAAGTTCGGCCCCGGCAACTTGCACATCTCCGGTACGAACAGCACCATGGTGCCAACCACTTCGTTGCGCAGCATTTTCGTGCAGGAAGGCGTCCTCAGCTTCGCGGGTGACAGCAGCGTCCCGACCGGTGGCGCCAACACCAATGGGCGAGTCAACTTGGTGGTCAATGATGCCGGCACATTGAACCTGTCCGGACAAAATATCACCCTCGGCGCACTGAGCGGCACCGGCTTCGTGACCAACAGCACCGGCACGAATACCCTGACCCTCGTCATCGGCCTTAACAGTAGCCCCAGTTTCTCTGGTCTGATCCAGAACGCGGCGGGCAGCAGCCTGGCTCTCGAGAAGTCGGGCGTGGGCACGCTGACCATCGCCACTCCGCTGGCCATTTCCAATACCTGGGGAGGCAACAGCTACTCGGGTGGCACCACGATCAACGCGGGCCAGGTCATCAACGCCAACCCGCTCGCCCTGGTTACCACGACCTCCAGTAACGGCCAGATTACGGTGAACAATTCCGCGGGGCTTGGCTCCGGAGACATCACGCTCAAGGGCGGCATACTTTCCATAGGTAACGCGGTGAGCATCGAGACGCGCTATGGCCAGGCTGCCTTCCAGTTTGGACCGGGCGGAGGTAGTAATGTCGTGATTGCGGCCACCAACAACTTCGGCCAGCCGAACACGACCTCCCTCCTCAATGGCCCTGGGTCGACCGCCGCCGCCGTCATCGGCAATCTCACGGTCAACTCCAGCGCCTTCGGTTTCTCTGGCGGTGCGCAGGCTCAGGCATCGTTCGGTATTCTCGTGGGCGGCACGACGACGCTGACTCAGGCCAATACCACGATCGCGGGCACAGGTGCGATCAGCTTCGGCGGAGCGATCAACACCCCTGGCGGCACCGGCATCATCACCAAGACCGGGGCGGGCTCGATTTTCCTCTATAATGGCGAATCCGCCAGCGCCATCGGTTCATGGAACATCCAAGGGGGGGTCGTTGAAGTGCGTGGTGCCAACGGCATGAACAATCCTTTGGGCAACGGAGCCTCCATCATTCTGAACGACGCCAGCCTGCTGACTCGATATGACGGGGACGGCACCTCCATCATGCAGGTGCTCACCACCAGCCAGAGCAACAATGTGACCTTTGGTTCGACGGAATTGATCTCTTCCGTGAATTTCATCGGCAGCCGCAATATCACGATCAACCATGACCGTCTGGCCACCGGCTTCCAGCAGGTGAACACCGGATCCTCTTGGAAGACCGTTGTCATGGGTGACCTCACGTTTGGCGGCTCACTGGGTGCGCCATTCGCGACCCTAACCACAACTGCCAGCAATAACGGCAACCGATACTCCCATCGGTATGGCAATGTTTCGGCGGTGAAGGACATCTATTTCAGCCAAGGCAGCGAAGTAACCCTCACGGGGACCCTCAGCGGCCTGGGCGGAGGCGTGCAAAGCCAGGGCGGCACCTTCTATAAGCAGGGTAGCAACCTTTACGTGAACGGCAACAGCGCGGTGACCTGGAAGGGCGGCTTCGTCAACGCCACCGGCAGCACCTACTTTGGCACGTTCGAGGGCAATGTCTTCACTCCGAACGAGACTAATGCCACCATCACGAGCGGCAACATCCTGGTCCAGCCGGGCTCCGCCATCCAGTTCAACGTCGCAGGCAACGTGCCGGCCGGTTGGACGGGCACGACCGATCTCCGCTCTCATCTGCTGAACTATGGCGTCCTCCGCATGGCGGCGAATGAACCGCTTACCGCGTTCAACTTTCGCGTCGGCAGCGTGGGTGGCCCGCAGGATTTCAGCCGCTACGTCTGGTCTTCCGGGGCGGCATTTGATGGCCAGGGGCGCAACGCCGGCGGCAGCATCCTGTTGCTGAATGCCATTTATACCCAGAACCTCGATCAGTCGAAGATCGGTGACGGTATGGGCTTCATCGGTACCAACAACAATGGCAACGGCCTCCTGGGGCACTATAATGGCACCAGCCTAGGAGTGGGAGCCGGCGGGATGTATCGTCTGGGCGCAGGCGGCAATACGCTCTTCGTGGGCAGCAATGGCAACACGAATGTCCTCACGGATGTGAACCTCAACACTCCCGCCAGCCTTACCGTGGGCGCCCTGTTTGCTGGCGCTCAAGTGGACAATATTGGTGGCGGCAACGGGCGAGGTACGGTCACCATACTTGCCGATCAAAACTACACGGGGAGCACGCTGGTGAACCGTAGTTCCACCTTTGAGTTCCGAGGCACCCTGAAGTCCACTTCATTCCAGACCTTTGGCAACTTGTTCGCGGGTGGACTGGGCGGCACCTTCGTGAATGCAGCGCAAACCGCCAATATCGGCGCCGTCACCACCCGTCCCGGCAGCGAACTGCGCTTCGACTACTCGACGGGAGTGCTTCCGGCGGGGCAGACGGAAGGAACCGGCGGCCAGGGCCGCTGGTTTGACACGGCGCCGATCGTGTTAGACTCCGCCGCATTGCGCCTGATCGGCAACCGTGCCTACGAAGTCTCCGAGTCCGTCGGCGCCGTCACAGGCTCAGGGGGTAACTACATCCTCGTCCAACGTGATTACAGCGGTCGCACGGTGACCCTGCGTATGGCTTCCGTCGCGCAGAACACCGACGTCGCCTCCATTTCAGGCAACAACGGCACTTTCAACATTCGCCCGAACACAGGCAGCCAGCTCGGCTCGGACGAGCGCATCAAGATCTCCGGCGCCGCCCCCGCGCTCACCAACGGTATGGTGGCTCCGTGGATGGTGAACAACCAGGACGGCCAGTTCCTCGCCTACACGGCTGAGAACGGCTTTGTGAATGCGGGCTTCGATCGCGTGGTCAGCGGCACTCAGGCCGCCAACGTGGGAAATGGCACGGAGCGCGTACTGGTCTCGGGTGCTTACGTCATCAACAACAGCATCACCGTAGATTCCTACGCATTCCGTGCTCCGGATGGCGATGTTTCCGCACAGACGCCTGGCAGCCTGGCCACGCCCGCCACCGTGCAGGTCCGCAGCGGTGGCATCATCTTCCAGAACACCAGCACTACTGCCCGCTCCTTCGCCCCGAACCGGATCGTGGCTGGCGACGGCGTGACGCCTGCTGACCTGTATCTATGGGGCTATAGTAATGGCGGGTCGGTGGTATTCGGTGACCTCGCCAATGTCACGACCACGGCTCAGCTCGCGAATGTCAGGAACATCATCGTGAACATCGGTCAATTCCAGGGCACGCTCGCCAACTTGGATCTCCAGGTCAGTCAGCAGTCTTGGACCGGCAACACGATCATCAACAATGGTAACGTCGTCCTGCGCACCTCGGCCAGCACAGGCACCTTCAGCCCTGCAGGTCTGACAGGTAGCGACGTCGTCATGAACACCAACGGCGGTTCTGTCTTCCTTCGCGCTGCCGGTGCCGTGACTTTCACCAACGGCATCGTCGTTGGCCAGAATAACCCCTACGCGATTCTGAATTACGATCGCCATGATGCAGCTTCGAGCAATAGCGCGATCACCTTGACTGGGGGTATCACCTTCCTGGGCGCTCCTGGTGAGCAGGGGCAGACGCTGCGTTTCCAAAACGGCAATGATTATGACGTGACCATGACCGGCACGGTGAACCTCGGTCCTGATGGCGGCTTCGTGAACCTCTTCCAGAACAATGACAACGGTACCAATGCCGTGATCTTGTCGGGCAAGGTGACGGCCAACGGCTCCAAGACCGCCACGCTCATCAAAGGCGGCAATGGCACGATCGACCTGGCAAATTTGGCGAACGGAGCCAACGACTGGAAGGGTGGTCTGATCGTCGGAGGCGGTGGCATGACGGTCCGCGGCAATACCACGGCGACGGGGATCACCACTCCTGGCGGACTGCTCAACGGCGGCTTGGGCGAAGGGGCGCTGGTCTTGTATCCGGCCACGGTGAATCTCCGTTACGATGGCTCCGGTGCCACCTATGACCGTATTTCCACCGGCAACACATCCGCCGGCGTCAGCCTCGTGGTGAACGGCTCTGCAACGCTGACCCTGGACCGTCAGTCGGCCGGTTCCAACAAGCTGGTCAGCTTCAAGGATCTCACGATCGGCAACTCGACCCTGACCTACACCACGGCCAACGGCTATGCCTTGGATGTCTTCGGCCAGACCAGGCTCGCCGGAAATCCTGTCCTTAACAACGGCGGCGACATGGTCATGAACGGAGCGATCACCGACGGCGGCGCCAACCTGTTCTTCATCAAGCAGGGCGCCGGTTCGCTCTGGGTCAACGATGCCAACAGCACCTTTGCGGGCGGTGTGGTGGTGAATGCCGGTGCAGTCCGATTCGGCAACTATAACGGCGGCGCCAACGGCACTGGTGCGAGCACGACGGCGACCCTCGGCACTGGGACGATCCGGATGAACCCCGGTTCGGTCATCCATCTTGAGTCCAGCGGCAACATCACCGGGACAGGCCAGCTCCGCATGGTCAGCGGCAATGTCTCCAACTCGGTGCTCGCCCTGCGCGGCACCACGGGAATCAATCAAGCCTATCTCAATACGCTTCTGACCAGCGCCTCCAACGGCGTCCTCGCCCTCGAGAATGCGGTCACCTTCAACGAATCCCTCGGCATGGTCAGCATCGGCGCAGGTACGATGTTCCTTGGCGGGGCCAACCTCAACGGAGTCACGGCCAACGGAACTTACGCCGCCACCACCCTCGGCGACGGCGCAAATGGCACCTACCGCCTCGGCGGCGGCACCGGCCAGATCACCTTTGATGCCACTGGCACGACCACTGGCGCCCTCACCGGTGTTGCCAGCAAAGTGCTCATCGGTGCCACCGGCCTCAATGGCAACGGCACCGTAGTGTTCCTCGATACGCACGACTACGGCGGCGGCACGGTGATCAATCGCTCGCCGACCAGCGCCTCGCCGACTCTGTTGCGCGTGGACACCGCCGCGACCGTGACCGCGGGCCCTCTGGGAGCCCCGGCCAGCACCGTGGAGGTATTCGCTCACCTCCAGGTGGCAGGCGGAACGGCCGGAACGCTGCTGGCCGACGGCAGCACCACGGCGAACGCCTACACGGTGAACCTCCGTCCGGGCGGCTTGCTGCAGCTTGACAGCAGCGCCAACGTGGCCACCGCCACCATGACCAACAAGTGGGGTGACTCCGCAGGCATGACGCTGAACAGCAGCGTGCTGCGCGTCAATGGCCCAGGATTCGTTGGAAATCTCGCCGCTGTCGAAACCATCGGCGCCCTGACCATCGCTGGTGGTAGTCAGATCGACCTTCAGCGTGCGATCACCAACTCCCAGGTGGCTGTCACCGCGGCGAGCCTGACGCGCTCTGGCTCCGGCACCCTCACCATTACCGCACAAGGCACGGGCCAGATTGGTATCGCCGCCGCCAACAACAGCAGTCGTCTTGTCGCCACCACGGCCCCGACGATTACCAACGCCATGGTCCCCGCTTGGATCATCAACGGCACGGACAATCAGTTCTTGACGCATGGTGCCAACGGATTCGCCAACGCGACCTTGACCAACTCCTCGGCCACCTTCCCGCTGACTACGACCCTAGCGTCCCTGATCAACGTGGACGCCGCGTCCACCATGCAGGCGGATGCCTCGGTCTACGCGCTGCGCTTGGCCGCCGGCCTCAGCAGTGGTACCGGTCAATACAATACGGTGACCTTTGGCGGCTCGGGTGGCAATATCGGCGGTCTGCTGTTCGGGGCGAGTTCGACGGCGGCAGTGAACCTTAAATTTGGATCCTCCGGGACCAATGAGGCGATCATTTTCACTGCGAACAACGCCACCGGACAAATCAGTGGCGACATCACCGCCGGAAGCATCACCAAATCCGGGACCGGCATCCTTCAGGTCAATAAGGACCAGACTGTGGCCGCTCGTGGCGCGGGCAACGGTCTCGCCGCCAACTGGGTGCTCAATCAGGGCCAGCTGAGCCTGCAGACCTTCGGCGGGGCAGGCACGGGCAGCATCACCCTCGCTGGCGGACTTGGCAACAACGCCGCCGGCGCGGTGGGTTCCGTCCAAGCCAACAACGTGGTGACCCTCGCGCTCAACGCCAATCCGGCGTCGACGCTGCAGGCCGCCTACTCTTTCGGCCAGATCAACGTCAATGACATCGGTCGTGTGTTCTTCGATCCTCAAAGCGATGATCGCACGGTGGTGATCGGCAACGTGGACATCAACTCCAGCGATCCCACGGGTCTGGTGCCCGCCCGACTCCGCATGGAAACCAACCGAAACCGCGGCATCCTGGTGGGTGGCGTTCTTTCCGTCAGCGGAACGGGCTCCTCTATCATTGATGTGAACGGCACTGCGGGCGGCGTGCTCACTGGTATCAATGGCAACACCGGCATCACGGCCGGCTACAGTGTGGCCAGCCTCTCCAACGGTGGCGCAGCCAGCCGCGGGCTGATCAAGCTTGGCAACGGCTACCTCTTCGTGCGCGGCGACAGCAGCGTCACGTTCGACGGTGATGTGAGCATCGCGCAGGGTGCCATCGGCGTGAGCCATGACGGTGCGCTTGGCGCAGGAACGGTCAATGTCCGCCGCTACGGCGTTCTTGATGTCAACACCGTCAGCTTCGCGCCTACTAATTCCGCCATCAACTACGAGGATGGCTCCGCCGAGCGATGGAGCGTGGACGGTGCCCGCAGTGGCCAGAGCGTCTATCTCGGTGCCGGCACGCTGCAGGTGAACGCCGATCAGTTCAACGCCACCGGTACCTCGGTGACCCTGAACGGAGGCGGCATCGAAGGATGGCTGCGCGGTGATGACTTCATCGACGCCTCCTCCGGTGTGGTCTTCCGCACATTGGGCACGGGCGTGAGCGTGAGCCTGGCCGGCAACTCGTTC
>Ga0255078_1000137_pt1 | contig 19716 bp, 28 predicted proteins | sample Colum_Atlam_RepA_FD_188462 | JGI IMG/M metagenome (GOLD analysis project Ga0255078, IMG submission 188462) | Freshwater microbial communities from Columbia River, Oregon, United States - Colum_Atlam_RepA_8h | ecosystem: Environmental > Aquatic > Freshwater > River | place: USA: Oregon... | reverse complement strand
GGCATGTGCTTGCGATACCTTCATGCGAGCAAAATGCGCCACAAAGTCAAACCCTTTGGGATCGAATGTAGTCTTGTCGACAATGAACCCATCCAGCCATTCTTCAATTGCTTCACACGCATCCTGCGATTGTTCAGTGATGCGTTCTTGAATAGTTGGTACGTGAACAGTCTTGGGCTTGGCTTTTTCTTCTGCTTTTTTTTCTTCTACCAGGTTTGCACCTTCTTCAGAAAGAATATTGACCCACTTGACAAACCCTTTTTTGTAGTCTTCCGGAACGATTTCCGGAGCACTTTCTAAACACGCGGCAGTAGTAGCCCAATGGCTTGCATTACCAATCTTCCAGTCTGGTAGCTTATTGATATTAGCAACAACCTTCTTGTCGTAATGTTTTTTAATGTATGTTTTGATTTTGTCAAGCCAATCTTTACCCTCAACTTCGTAATGAACGTAATGCTTTGCTTTAAACCAGCTGTCAGTTGGCATAAGCTCGTATAAACTAACACGGCGAGAAAGACGTACTACTTTCTTTTTAGGCTTAGTTGCTACTTTTGCTGCACGAGCCATCAGATATCTCCTTAGTGTGTTTTAACACTATATAGTCAAACTCCGTAGTAGTCAAGAACTATTTCGAGAGCATGTTTGAGTTTGATATTGCGATCATAGTCATCTGGATGACCTTTTTGGTGTAGCACAAACTCGTCCATACTGTCCACAGCCATATTGTAGTGCTGCTTTAAACTTTGCATAGCAATGCGATCAGCAATCTCACTGTCGATTTCAAACTTTTTTGGTACGTCAAATTTACGTGTCATTGGTGCAGTTTCCATTGCCGCATATATTCCAGTTCTGCTTCGGTGTAAGCAAACACCCACATGCAGGTAACTTCACTGCGAGTGAACACTTCGCCGTAGTAGTTGCGATATGGGTATGTAGGATCTGTGGTAAATCCCCAGTGTGCAACATTCATACTGATCTTACCAAATGTATCCAGTGGTTCGTGCAGCACCAGTGTGGTGCCAAAGTGTCTATCTTCACGCCACGCTACCACAGCATCTGCAATTTCTTTGCTGATTGCAGCTTTGGGATCATCAAACATAAACATATCAAAGTCTGCTTGAGCGTGAGCAGCCTGTGCCATAGCTTTGCCTGGGTTCATATCCCACAGGTCACGCCGCATAACGATATAAAGTCTAGGTTCCATATTTTATCCTATAGTAAGTTTCTTTTTTAGGGTCTAACTCAAACTGAAAATCAACCACATATTCATATGTGTCAGCCTTGAAGTGTTTTACACTTGTAACCTTTGTAGCATTTTCCAGCAAATATGTCAACCACGGCATGCCTCGATATCGTTGTAAGAACGTGCTAATATCGTTACTTTTAACATCGTAGTAAGCATCAACTGTAAATGGCACTTTAATCATAATGACTATCTACCATTGCTAATAGCGTTTGATACCTTTCATAAGCAATTTTTGCCGCAGGATTGTTGTTACGAATACGCATTTCTCTTTCATGACCATCAACAATCGATTTAGCATAACCAGCATAATGATGAGTATCTCTCCAGTTTAGTTGTTCCTCCCAGTATTTTTCCATGCCAATTAGTGTTCTAAAGTCACGCTCGGGCATATCAATCTGAACACTGCTTTCGTATTCGAAGCCAGGATCAAACGGTTCGTAGTTAGGAGTTAGCGAGTCCATGCTCATACGTTTAGGTACAGCATAGCGTCTATGCCCGGGTTGTACGTGAGCACGATACTTTTGTTTAAAGTTTTCTAGTTCATCTGTCATCAATTAGTGTTCCGTATTTCATAGCAAATATGCTACCGTACTTGGTTTTGTTAGGCACAAAGAAAACGTTGTGATAGGTTTCGTAACTTGGGATGGGTTTACCAAAGCTATCTACCACAGGCACTTCCTCAAAGTATAGTTTTTCTACTGCTTTGCGAGCAAGAGCAGTGTCAATGCCCAATACTGCAATGGCGGCAAACGGGCTAGACTCCGGCGGAGGGTGCCCAATATGTCCCATAATTCTACCAAGTTTGTAGATCATTATTTTCCCCAATCAAACATATCTTGCGGATTACCAAATGCCCCCATTGTGTCTGTAGGTGCAGGTCTTTTCTGTCTCGGTTTAGGTTGAGCTGGTTCGTTGGGTTGCGATCTTAAACTGCTCAATGCACCTTCTACAATGCTAGGATACTCGCCAAGGAAACTACCTGCTGCAAGATTGTCTCGGTTTAACACATCTCGATGGCGGTGAGTGATGTTGTCCCAATTGTCCAATATCTGTTTAGCAAGACTGTCATAAAAGCCATCTGTGAAGATAGGATCATCTTGCACATAGTAGGCGTACGATGCCATAAGGTAATATGGCACCGTCATGTTAATATCTTCTGCAAACATTTTTGCAGCGTATTCGTCAAGCATGAGTCTCGTCGAACTTGCGCTTCCAAACGTTATACTTCGCTTGGATATATACCAGCGTTAGAGCAATTACGCCAAGCAATGCAACAAAAGAGAAAAATGTTGCTTCTAAGTCAGAAATGCCGAATAGATATACCAGCAACATTGCAGAAAAATGCATGTATGCAACAGTAGATCCAGTAACAAGAGCAAACTTTGCAAGTACTTTAGTGAATTCCGTAACAACTTCCATCTTTGATACTCCTTGTTATGAAAGGTAAAGGTACATTTGTACCTTATCTTAAATATAACACAGCATTGGTTGATTGTCAACTGAGAACAAAAAAACAATTTAGACACGATAAAAATGAATAAAGAGATAGGACCGAAATCCTATCTCTTGTCACTCGTTAATAAAAAAACTTCAAAGCTGGCATCAGCTCATTCTCTAGTAGAATTTTAACGGGCCCAGCTGCCTTAAGAACATCTATATGTCCTATTTTTACACCATTTAAACAGGGACTAGAATGTGAGTGTTACATTAAAGTTTAGTATAACTACCCCTGTTTCACTTTGAAGTTATTCTTCGTACAAGTCTTCGTAATCAATGTCGTCATCTCCATCTACCCACGTGGCGTCTGAAGATGTACTATCGTATTTCTTGTAATAATCCTCATTGGGCATCAATTGCCTAATATAAGGAATTTGCAATTGTAATATAGTAAGATGCTTTTTGCTTGGAATATCTGTAATATACCAAGTTGTACCACATCCTCCGCCTGCTAGTTTAATAGGACCGTGTGCCATGTTCTGCAATGCAGCTTTTAGCTTTGTTCCCTGTTCAGTAATAACTCTAACAGTTTCCTGCGATGCAAATCGTAATCTATCTGCAGGTGTCATCACTCTAATACTAGCACAGTTCTCGTCATCAATTGTAACTACACAATCTTTAACTTTGATAGAACCTTTGGTATGGTTGTTATCCGGCGTTTCCTTGGTACTCCACGGAACACTACAGTCCACGTGATTTACATAGTAAGTTTCACCTTTTAACTTCAACACCCACATAGGAATGGTATCATCTTCTAAGTGTTTCTTATTAAAGTGAAACACACAATCTCTACAAGCATATTCAATCTACGACATTTTTTATTTTCCTTTTTTAGAATGCTGCCCGATATTTGGTTTCTCACACATACTAGCGTCGGGCGGCGGCGTCATATATGTGCATTGGTGCGTCCTACAGGTATCGAGCCTGCCTCCTAGGGGTTAGAATCCCTGTGGCCATCCATCTGGCACCAAAGACGCAAGTTTCTTTTAAATTACTTCAACACGTAATGGAGGAAATCCATTAAATGCTACAGTGCTGTATGTGCTTGTGTAAGCACCACAGCTTTTAATAATAAATTTGTCTCCTGCTTTTAGATCCACAGGCAACTGCACTTTATTGTCTTCGTACAGTACATCAGCACTATCACAAGTTGGACCAGCAATAATACATTCACTGGTTTCGCTAAGTTCTTTTCCAGGAACAACAAATTGGTATTTAATTGCTTCGCCTTCTGTTTCAGCAAGTCCACTAAAACGTCCGATGTTCAAGTATACCCATCTTACTGGATCTCCTGGAGTTTTACGACTTACCAACAACACTTCTGCTGCTATGCAACCCGCATTACCTACCATACCACGACCCGGTTCTGCCATGATGTATTCAACACCTTCAAAACGTTCTCGTACTGCTGCCATGATAGCAGCGCCATACTCTTCCGGCGGTGTAATGTCTACACCATAGTAGGCAGGAAAGCCGCCGCCTATGTTAAGCAACCACAAGCCAAATCCTTCTTCTTGTGCATGTTGCCAAATAGCACTAACACTGTCTAAACTGTCAAGCCACATGTGTGGATGTCTTGTTTGTGATCCAACGTGGAAACTAAGACCGACTGGAGTTAATCCAAGTTCTGTAGCATACTTCATAAGTGGAACAGCATAGCTACTGCTACAACCAAATTTACGGCTTAGTGGCCATTCTGCTTCAGTGCTGCGAATGAGAATACGTATAAACACTTTACTGTTAGGTGCATGACGAGCAATTTTTTCTAGTTCTTCTTCGGCATCGGCAGCAAACAAATCAATACCTTTAGCATATGCTAATTCAATATCTTGTACTCGTTTAACAGTATTGCCAAAGCTAATGTGCGCTGGCTCTGCACCAGCAAGTAGACACATATCAATTTCACCAATACTAGCAGCATCAAATCTGCTGCCAAGTGTGGTTAGTCTTTTTAATATTTCAGGATGGGGATTTGATTTAACAGCATAATGAATGTGAGCTGCGGGCATACCGGATTTTAATTTATTATAATTTGTTTCTACTTGATCAACATCAATCAGTAGAGTAGGACGATCATAGTCATTGTTTTGTATATGAGATAGTAGACGATTCATCAGCTGAGCACCTTTCTAGAGAAAATGGTGCCGGTAGAGAGAATCGAACTCCCGTCGGCTGATTACTAATCAGCTGCTAAACCACTCAGCTATACCGGCAATAATATTTTTTTACTTTTTTAAAAACTTATTTACAATAAATTTACTTACGATAGTTCTGTTTTCAGGATTATTATAATCTCTTCTATGAATCTTCAAAATATGCACATATTCGGGAATTTTAGTTACTCCGCCGTTTTCTAAATATTCAATCAAATCCAAATTCTGATATCCGTTGTTTGCCATATCGGTTATTATCTGATTTATTAGACTTTGATATGTAAAATTTTTTGGAATCATGCTTTCTATTTTAGGACAATAAGAATACCGGTTTCCTACTACTCCGTCGTTTTTATCATTAAAAAAATCATACAGCATAAATTCCGAAACCATAATACTTTGCTCAGGAATAGTTTTGTGACTAAGAAACCATTTTATTAATTTTTTTTTGTTTTTAAAATATTCTAGCATATTATTCACTACTTGTTTTTTTATAAACCTAGGAGTCATCGGCTCATTAATCTGTACTTTGCCAAATTTTTTACAACATGTATAATAAAAATCGTTAAATGTGTTAACAAGCTCAGATCCATTGTCCGGCTGATAAAGAACAGGATAAAAGTTAAGTAACTGTTCGTAGGAAGTTGGTTTAATAAACAAATCCTTGTCATCCAATACAACATAGTCGCTATTTATTGGAATCAACAACTTACACAATTGCTGTGATAGATATCCACCACATTGATAATTTTCTAAAATTTCATATCTTGTAAAATACACAATTCTATGTCTACTGTTTACAGTAATAGATTCTATGATCTTTTTTAATCTTTTAGGGTTGTGTTCGTTTAACACAATATTAATAGTGCATGGTTCTAAGAATTTTTCAAATGTACGAAACTGCAATCGAAAAAGATCAATTGCTTCATCAAAAAGTATAAGCACTATATCATTCATAGCGTATTTAACCTCAAGATATACAAGGATAAAATTGGCAGTCCGTTAGCCAACACAGAGTGGAAACTGTGCGTTTGACCCCTAAGCATTTGTTGCCTCCTTCGTAGGGAGGAGAATTTATCGCCTTACCAACAGATTCAACTTAGGATTTATAGTTTCAAAATAGAAGACCGTCACGGACTAACAACGGCATCCTTCTATTAAACTGGTTGCGGTGGGCAGGACTCGAACCTGCGATTTACTGGTTATGAGCCAGTCGAGATGCCGCTTCTCTACCCCGCAATAAACTTAACTAGTAGAACAGTCTCGGAAATGGAGTAGTCGCCTACTTCCAAATGGGTCTGTACTCGAAAACTGTTCAACTAGTTAAGTTAAAAGATATGCCAATCCTCTTATCACTTTCCACAAACGGTACCGGTTTTTGAACTAACATATCGTTAAACTTAATTTTTGCATAGGCTGAGATTATGCCTTGCTGTAGGAGCCTTTGACCATTACCGTTAGCCTTGCGAGCCACGTTCTGTCGTTATCCACAAGAGCCTTTTACGGTCATCTTGTATCTCCCAGTGGTGCCTTTTTTGGAGAGTGGCGTTTCTCTCGTCGCACGTTGTTACTCGTCCTTCTATCCTTCGTCTGCCTTGCGAGCAGTTCACAGTCGCTAAACCGTTACGCTATCTTTCCGAACAACTACATCAGCCTTGCGAGCATCCGTAGACCACATTCTCTTGCGAGTGTGGCATTAACCACCTTTCACAACGTACCGGGACAGTCTTTCGCTTTTGTTTCAATAGCAGGAGTTGAACCCGCATTCGATCGTTATCAAGACGATTGCTTTACCGTTAAGCAATATTGCGAACCTACTTCGATGTGCTGTCCCAGTTGCTCCATATCTTGTTAGATACAGAATACAACACACCGACTGTCTTTTGCCTTGCGAGCTACTCAACGTCTTTTTAAGTATCCGGGGCCTAACCCTTCCACTCTCAAGATGCTACCATGCCTTTGCTTGCGGGCTCAGACTCTGTAGCTACCTGTTAACTTTCGGCATTCGTTAGTTTGGCTGAACAGTGTTTGGGCGCCAACCCTCTTATCGCTCACCGACTGGCTCTGCGACTATCCTTTCGGACACTATTCCTAACTTACTGCCTACCGCCGTTCTACGGACGGGAGATGCTTTCGGCTGTTACACCGAGTCGTCTCTAGTTCAGGCTTGCTTAGATGGACCATTGCTGGCGCAAGTTTATAGGAAACCTTGCTTTGGGTGCATTACTGCACTTACCCTTACGTGGACGCTAAGCCGCCCATCTTACTGTGTTTACAGCTGAAATCCGACACGCTCCTCACCGTTAAGCAAGGTATGCTGAGAATTTCATGTGTAAACACAGTGTTTACCAAATTATCAAAGAGCGTGTAAACTGCGTTGTTTGCTGCTTACTTGTTTAATATAACACCAAACAACGCAATGTCAACTACTTTTTATCTTTTTTTATTTTTTTTTGGAGCGGGTAACGGGATTCGAACCCGTGACCTGGTGCTTGGCAAGCAGCCGCTCTACCCCTGAGCTACACCCGCATTATTTTGGTCGGAGTGACAGGATTTGAACCCACGACATCTTGGTCCCAAACCAAGCGCTCTACCAAGCTGAGCTACACTCCGATATTTTGGCTGGGAAGGGTGGATTCGAACCACCAACCAACGGATTCAAAGTCCGGTACTCTACCAATTGAGCTACTTCCCAAAAGTCTCTTGTTTCAGTACACGACCAGTTGGATCGTATAATGTTAACACAGAGCCGACACTGTTTTTTGCTTTATGCTTGCACTCGTACCATGCTTCTGCTTCGGTAAGTGTTTCAACTTCAGTTGAACCCCACTCGCCTGTGCTAGGAAAAACGTGATGTACTTTAAACATGTCAGTTCCTCGTTGTTTGGTGCGGATGGAGAGACTCGAACTCTCACGCTTACGCACTGGCTTCTAAGACCAGCGTGGCTACCATTACACCACATCCGCATTGTTTTATTATCCGATTAATTCTGGACAAACGACCAGCGTTCCTGTTTGTGCTTCTTCTACTACCACTGTGTTTGGACTGTTAGTTACAGCCCAACCATATGCAGTCTTAATTGAAAAAATATTAGGGGTTTCTCCATGTTTTAATTCTACAATTATAGCATGGCCTTCAAATTCAATAGTCTGCCATACCGAATCAAATGCTACAAGAGTATTACTGTATTCTACCACTAAACATCCGTTCTGAAAATAACCCTGTATGTATGACTTTGGATCAGGATCATATCCCCAATCTAAAAAGAACTCAATCATGATTGGTTTCCAATCAATTGCTTTGTATGGCTACCATTACACCATATCCGCATTATTTTTTGTATTTGTCACCAGTAAATTGTCCAGCTGACATTATTATTACTGGTATTCGTTTTACGTTCATTTCACGAAATGCAAAGTAACGATGATGTCCATCTATTACTTGATAAGTATTTTCTCGTGGAATTCTTCTTACTAGTATTGGAGGTATCTTGCTGATATCTCGTTTTATCTGTTTTTTAATACTGTTTATATTTGCTCTAGCATCAACATCTTTAGTATCACCTTTACCGTCTCCTTCGAATCTAGATCGGATCTGATTCATAGGCATTACAACAACTCGGTTGTATTCGTTTTTAAAATCAGTTACATTGGCACCGACAGTACTGTCGCCAGTTTCAGGATCAACGTCTTTGGTTAATTTTGCTACTACTTCAAATATTTTCATATAGTATTTATTATTTTGGTGCCCCCAGCAGGACTTGAACCCGCGACCCCCTGATTACAAATCAGGTGCTCTACCAGCTGAGCTATAAGGGCAAAAACTTTTTGGAGCGGGTAACGAGATTCGAACTCGTGACAAGAGCTTGGAAGGCTCGCATGTTACCGCTACACCATACCCGCATTGTATTGGCGACCTGTACCGGGATCGAACCGGTGTTCTTCTGCGTGACAGGCAGACGTATTAACCACTTTACCAACAGGCCAATTCACTGTATACTACGCCGTTCCAAACCAACATCTGGTGTTGATATGCTATTTAAAGCCACGCACTGCTATTTCAAACAGTTACTCACGTTGCTATGCTTACGCTACTAGGAGGTTCACAGTGTGTTTATTATGGCGGAAGCGGTGAGATTCGAACTCACGGTACCTTGCGGTACGCTAGTTTTCAAGACTAGAGCCATCAACCACTCGGCCACACTTCCGTATTTTTGGCACAGGAGCAAGGACTTGAACCCTGGACATTCGGTTTTGGAGACCGACGCTCTACCAACTGAGCTACACCTGCACATATTGGTGCGGAATGAGAGGGTCGAACTCCCGACAACCTCGGTGTAAACGAGGGGCTCTACCACTGAGCTAATTCCGCATATCACTGTTTACCGCGTGACTAGAAAACTTGCCATCAAAGCGGGATTTGTTTTCAACTAAACATCTAACAGGCTTCCCTATTACTCGATCAGTCTCCAACTGGTCTCGGACTGCAACTTTGATACTGCGTCTACTCTACAAACAGTCTTGTTCAAGTTAAACAACTTAATTGTATTTCAAAACAGCTTTTCTAGCCCCTCGGAAAACAGTGACTATATTAATGGTGGACCCTAGCGGGATCGAACCGCTGACCTCCTGAATGCAAATCAGGCGCTCTCCCAGCTGAGCTAAGAGCCCGTATATTGGCGGAGCGTAGTGGATTCGAACCACTGGTACCGTTTAGGGTACGACGGTTTAGCAAACCGCTGCTTTAAGCCTCTCAGCCAACGCTCCATGTTTTTGGCTCCCTGACGTGGGCTCGAACCACGGACCCGCTGATTAACAGTCAGCTGCTCTACCAACTGAGCTATCAGGAAACATATGTGTTTGGCTCTAATCCTCGCTGGATCGACTTAGCTGCTCGATTAAGCAGTACCGATATTCTATAAATACACGATGATAAAAAAGATTTGGTCCGTTTTACTACCGTGTATAATAATGGTTAGTTTTGCACTAGCCATCAGTAATCTTATTACTACTTGGCACAATCATCAAATGCTGTTACAAATCGTCAACAGCGTTAGATAACTCTACTTACAGCTACACAGAAACTTAGCATAACGAGCCCCGGACGCCCCTCTGTTAGTATATCTGTGTATGTGTAAGTAGAGTTTGTTAATGTATGTTGGTGCATACATCTTCTACTTACAATTCCTATTATCGCCGTAGCTAAGGAATGCGATAAGCTATGATAGCTTACCTTATCGTGTCTAAATTGTCAAAGAACAAGCCAATATCGCTACCAGCCGCAAATCTTTCAATTCACTTGCACCTTCTAGTGTGTGCCTCACTGTTTAACTGTTTTACGCTACTTTAACAGCAGTGTCAACCAGTTTTTTTTTGGGTGCTTCAATCTTTGTTACAAGTTTCTGCGTTCCTTACAGTTATATATAGTGTATGATTTTGTGCCTGTCAACTGTTTTTTTATATTTTTTTGCCATTAAAAAAGCCCGGAGTTTTTACACTGCCGGGCTTTGGTTTATTCGAACTCGTCTACTCTACCATCGCCCAGCTTGACCGTCAGGATTACTACCTGATGTTGGTTGTGACCATACTGTTGCGACTACGAGTTTCATTGAACTTCTCTTATTCCTTAATTGTATTTTATTTATCTCTTTGATTAAAAAACTCAAATAATTCTGAGTTCTTCAATGTTAACAGGTGTATAGTTAATGGCTTCTACACTCATGTTGCGATATGGCCCTTCTGGCGAAGGATTTTGGTGAATATGTCCATGCACGTTTAAAAATGTCTTTTGAACTGTGCCAACATCACCTTCGTTGTATTCACCTTCTACAGTATAAACTCGCAAGTTACTGGGGTGAACAGGAACGTGTGTTAGCAGCAAGCCAAACTCAGAGAACATACGCCACATATGCACTTTGGCAAAGAAACCACCAGAACTTAGATACTTAATGTCGTCATGGTTACCAACAATCAGCCGCTTTTGACCATGTAGTTTGGGCCACAGCTTTTGAAAATACTCTTTATCCCCAAACATAACATCACCCAAGTGATAAACTTTATCACCAGGCTTCACAACACTGTTCCACTGTTCAATCATATGCTCGTCCATTTCTTTTGTAGACGAAAATCTAGCACCGCGAATCAGTTCACCTGTGTTGCTGTCTGTGAATTTTAGAATGTTTGTGTGGTTAAAGTGCGTGTCGCTAATAACCCAAATATCTTTTGTCATGTCAGTTCACAATAAAGTTTAAATCAATCAAGTCTTCACGCAATACAAAGTCATCAGGCAATGTTACACCTTTGCCGTCTCTTATGTCTGCAATGACTTTTTTCACACGTTGCTTGTCCATGCTAGTATGTTTAACAATAGCACGACCTGCTTCATCAAAATTGGCATTGGCTTTGTAACCAAGTATAATCATCTTGCATCTCCTTACATATAGTATAATGTATTTTTTAATTATTGTCAAAAGGTTTTGTTTTTTCTATTACTTTTAATTAAGCGAAATTATAAATATAAGATGGATCCAAAAATATGTGCATATGCCCTAGGCCATCTTAATCATCATATTCAAAATAACAGAATCTCTGCATGTTATAGATGCGTTACTAAACTAGGAGATTACAAAACACAAGTCCTAAGTGATATTTTTAATTCGCCAGCAGCAACACGGCATCGTAAAACTTTAATGAGTGGTAAATGGCCTTCTGGCTGCAAATCATGTAAAGAATTTGAAGAAGCTGGATTGCTTAGTACTCGACTTGAAGGATTAAAGCATCCGGAGCTCGGATTAAATCTTGACGATTACGACCACAACACTGGAAAAATATCTCACATAAAAAGCATTGAAATTAGATTTGGTAACGAGTGCAATCTAGCTTGTAGACATTGTAGTCCAAATTTTAGTAGTAAATGGGAATCGTTATTAAAACAACATCCAACTGAATGGCAACCATTACTCGGACGTGAGCCCGAGATTGTATCTAAAAACAATACACATCCGAACTATTTTAATGACATACTAACAAACTTAGTTCCTCAGTTAACTCATATTGCGTTTTCCGGTGGAGAAACACTGTTTCAACAACAACACTATGATTTTATTAATGCCATTCCTGCTGAACATGCTTCGCATATACAATTGCTGTACGTAACTAATGGCACAATTACTGAATACAAACAATACAAAGTTTTTGATATTTGGAAAAAATTTAAAAGTGTTAATATTGTAGTAAGTACCGACGGAGTATTAGATAGATTTAACTATTTCCGTCAAGGTGCAAACTGGATTACTGTAGAAAAAAATATGAAAATATTTAAAGATGCAGGATTTAATGTTTATACCGAGATAACGTGTAGTGTTTATCAAATGTTTTATCTTGCTGAAACAATTGATTATATTTACGAATCTAAAATATCAGGTGCTATCAGCAGTGCAATAGTTCAATATCCACCTTTATTAAATCCTCGAATTATTCCTTCTGAGATTAAAAATGAATTAATTGAAAAATGGAATCAATATTTGTTATCTATAAATGATCCTGTTAAATTAGAAGCAGTAAAGTTAGCTGGCAATTATCCCATTGATTATATGAGAGGAGACTTATCCGATTTTGCATACGGTCTTCCATATAATATAATACCAACATGGAGAGACTTTTCTAACCACGTATACGCACTCGACAAGTTATTTAATAAAAACGTTAACTATTATATGCCAGAATTATCTAAGCATTTACTTTCTATAAATGTTTCTAACTAGTGGATTCGAAACACCCCTAACTGATCCACAGTCAAATGTGCTAACCACTATCACTAAGTCAGAATTTTATTTATGGTGCCCCAGGAGAGATTCGAACTCCCGACCCTTGGTTTCGAAGACCAGTACTCTTCCGCTGAGCTACTGAGGCATTTTTTTATTATATTGGCCTGCCTGGCAGGAGTCGAACCCACAACCTAGGGAGTAGAAATCCCTTGCTCTTCCAGTTGAGCTACAGACAGATTGAATGGTGCCTAGGGACGGGATTGAACCGCCGACACGCGGATTTTCAATCCGCTGCTCTACCAACTGAGCTACCTAGGCTAAATTTCTGACAACTAACAAAGTGCAAAGGGACTCGAACCCTTGTCTCCGACTCCACGCCGGCGTCCTATCCTTTAGACGATACACACAATTGTCACAGCACTTTTCTACGCTCCGGCAAGAACATCGAAGTTACTGCAACAAAAGTTTAGTTGCCACGGTGGTTGCCGCCACCTATTCTATTTTGGCACTCCCGAAGGGACTCGAACCCCTAACAATCGCCTTCGTAGGGCGGCGCTCTTCCAGTTGAGCTACGGAAGTATTTTTGGTACCGATTTCTGGATTCGAACCAGACCTAAAAGATCCACAATCTTTCGTGCTGACCGCTAACACTAAATCGGCATTGTTTTGGTTGCCCCTACTAGATTTGAACTAGTGACCTATCCCTTATCAGGGGATTGCTCTACCACTGAGCTAAGAGGCAATATTCATTGTTTAGAAGATACACTAGGAGGCAATATTTACAACCTTTGCTCTTACTATCGGGACGGTTATGCGAGTCCCTAGTGTATCATCAAAACAATGGTGAACCGGGTGGGATTCGAACCCACGTACTCCGATTAAAAGTCGGGTGCTAGAACCAACTCAGCTACCGGTCCACGTTTCGTTTGTCGCTTTCTTCCTTGTTACGTTTTCGTTTCACTTTACTTTCCTTTGTTTATGGTGTGCAGGGTTGGATTCGAACCAACGTTGCGATTACCGCGGCGGAGTTACAGTCCACTGGTTTAAGCCACTCACCCACCTGCACATTATTTGTTGTATGCCACGAGCCCACCTGTTATCCTCAAGTCGTTTCCGCATACTCTACACAGGTTGCCGGTCTCTGCCTGTGCAGCATAGTTTTGGTAGGGCATACGGGTTTCGAACCCGTTTCTCCGCCTTGAAAGGGCGGCGACCTTCGCCAAGAAGTCCAATGCCCCAAACTTTGGTGATGTAGGCTGGATTCGAACCAGCAACCTACGGCGTATGAGACCGTTGCACTACCGTTGTGCTACCACATCATTGTTTGGAGGTCGGTATGTGAATCGAACACATTACTTTGCAGTGCTATGGAGTTGCAGTCCATCCCCTTACCATCCGGGCCACCGACCAATTTGTTTGACGCCTCTTATATTGCTATTACAAGCAACGGCTGTTACACCTCATGCAGTAAGTGTGTGTTAAGCACTCTCTGCAATCTTCCCCTCTGCACCTTTCGGTGGGAGTTCGTCGAGCAAGGACATTTATTGGTATGCCTTGCACCGGTAGGTCTCTTAGTTCCTACACTGGAGAATCCTAGCTTTCGTTCTAGGATAAAGTTTCGCTAGAGCCAACAACCCAGTTGGTATCTGCTAACTTTGCGTCAATTCTATTTTCAACTGCACAACCCCAAGTTAGGAGACCCACCACGTAAATGAGATCCGAGCCGGATTTACACCGATTCTGCTTGTGCATGTGAAAATAGAATTTGTTACTCTAGGATTTTTCAGCTTGCGCTTCCATCCCCTAGGCCGCCCATTTGAGTTTGTTTATAGTGGTTACTCGCAGTCTCGTTCCGCTCATCCACTTTAGTCCAATAAAAAACCCTCCTAGTATCGCTACTGGAGGGTTACCAAAACCGTTATGTGTATACTACACTTACACGGTAGACCCCTCCGAGACGCCAAAGCGATACTCGCGGCATTCTCTAATGCTTTTAATAAACATATGCTTGCTTGCGAATTTCATCTTTGTAGTCTTTCCTTTGTTTCTACGTTATGTATTAGTTATACAGTTTTATTTATCTCTTGTCAACAACTTTTTTTCATTTTTGACAATTTTTATTTTGTAGCAATTCCAATGGCTTGTAGCATTTCTTCTGCAACGGACAAATCTTCTACGTCAATTTCATCTTCCTGCGCAGTGTCCTGTCTATGGAATTCTCTAAGTTGATTGTGGAAGTCTTCAACGCTTTGGATGTAAAACACGTAAGAAATGTTATAAGGCTTATCATTCTCAGTCATTAGGATCAAATTCCACTATGTTGCTCGGTTTGGGTTTTACAATTTCCAATCGTGGCTTGCCATTGTTTGCTGGTTTGCCAGGACTTGCAATCTTCTCACCATCGATCAGTACACGCTCGAGCCTGTCAACCTTCATCAACAGTTGATCAAGCATTGTCAAAACTTCGTCTATTTTATAAGTCATTTTATACCTATTTTGCGATAATAGTCACATTGACTGGAATTTTTTGACCGATGTAATATTCATTGGTCGTATAGCTCTGACCATAAATTCCGTTCCACTCGTATGTAATCAAATAGTTACGAATTTGCTGTTGTTGTACAGTTTGAGTTACAACGGAGCATTGTTGTTCAGTTGTATAGCCAATGATTTGTTTTCTGCCATTTTTGTTTGCTACATCAGCACCCGCAATAGCGCCCAACACTGTCATTGCATCCTTGCCACTGCCGTTACCAAATTGATTGCCAATTGCACCACCGATAATAGCGCCAACAATAGTATCTCCTGTGGTAGCTTGTCCTTGCCCGTAAATAGGAACTTGTACTTCTACACATTCACGCACGGGCGTGTCGATGTACACAATCTCGTACTGTGGATCAATTTCAGTGATAATGCCTTTTGGCTGACGATTGCTTTCAGCGAAAGCAGAATTCACTGTTAGTGCAGTAACAGCGGATGCAAGTAGAATTTTTTTCATGGTGTTAGCCTTTCAATGCCTATGTATTTATTATACACAGAGCAGTGGATTTGTCAACGACTTTGTGCCGGTGATCTGTATTGCATATCTATCATGTTCACTTAAATTATAAAATGCATGTGGATCTTCTGCATCCCAACCAAACCAGTCACCGGCTTTCCATTTTCCAATAGTATCGTCGCATATCTGTATAATCTGCCCGGGATGACTGTCTTCTAGCATAACAATCACTCGCACAATGTCTTGTAATGTTACATTGTGCAATTCTAGGTATCTAGTGAACAAATCGATGTGAGTAGGAATGTATTGCCCTGGCTTGAAGTAATTTACAGCTACACTTGCATCAGTTAGTGCAAACTTGGATAAAATGTTGTCGTATACACCAGCAGGCATAGGGTTGGGTTCAAAGTAGTTGTACATTGCCATTGCATCTTGACTGTGCCCTAGAGTTTCTAGATAATTTAAATAGCCACGGTCTTTGTGCTTGTCAAACTTATAGTCTAACCCTTTAAACTCATCAATATTCCACAACGGGTGTATGTGTCCACAAATTAACATCAGTGTTTCCTGTTTTTACTTTCCAACTTCAAGTTTAGCACAAAATTTTCCACAATTAATTTTGTAATTGTTGCTTGTGCTACTATTAATTTATCATCAGAATCAACCGAATCAAACCTTTCAAGAACACTGGATGCAATCAACTTGTACGCAGTCATTTCGTCTACAGACAACATTCCCCAGTCAATCGGATCTGTTAGCTCTGTTTCCATTGCTAACTCTGCTATTTGTGCTGCTGTTGCCGGACTCATACTGCGTCAACTTCCAAATCACTGCCTGGCTCAAGTAGTACAAACTCATATCCAGTAACACGCTGTGGATAACACCACACTGTATTAAATTTCACGTTACGCTGCTTGGTTAAATGTCGCCATGCACTGTTCGAAACATCATTTACTTTGCATCTAATTCTAAGCAGATTGTTGCTCTTTGTCTTCCAAAAGTAATGATTTTCTGCACTAGATTTATTTACAATTTTAACAGTTTTAATATATTCAACAGGCTCTTCAAATGGTTGTACAGTGGTTTCTGCGTAGCTGGTATGGGTTTTAAACAAACCTTCTAGTTGTGTATTTTGTTCGTATGTTCTAGGAAGTGTAACCAAAATAGGAATATGATCTTCCCTAACATGGTATTTGTTGTCGGCCAACTCATCGATTGCCAACATGTACGGAGATATGAATTCGTTTTTTAGTCTGCGAAGCGTGTGTTTTTTTGTAAAATACTCGTAGATGTGATCAGCACGTTCTACATGTTTTTTTAAAATAACTCTGTAACTACCAGTTTTGCTGTAGGATTTAAGATTTTCTCCGATTTCGTACAAAGACACTCCAGCGTCCAGTTGTTCGAGAACAAACGCCAATGGAGGAATATTAAAATTTAAGTATACAGCGGGTTTTTCGGACAGAGCAGATTCATCCTCGTTAAAGAAAACGTCAATGAAACTTTTATTGTACTGTGTCATTTTTCTTCCATTTCTACAATCAATGCAAACTTTCCCCAAATTTTAGCAGCTTCAACTGCTTCTTCTCTTGTGTCATACAACACGACTTCAACTTCGTACATATTCCCAGACGGCTTTGTTACAAAAAGATATCCTTCGTTGTCAAAAGGTACCTTGATCGCATATTTCATCGGTTTACATACCTTCCCATTTCTATTTCAAAATTTTGTGCTATACGTATATCTTCAAAATGAAATGTGTGCTCATACACCGCAGTCCACGTAGTTACACTCCATTGATAGGACTCTAATTGCCTACGACACCATGTTTTTCCAATGTCAACAGCATCGCTATGCAGCCGTACCGTATGTCCAGGTTTCCAGCGCATTTTATAGTCAAAAATTTCTTGTGGTGTCATTGCATCCTCTTAGTGAATAGTATGGTAACACGTTTCGTCGTTTGGGTCAACTCCAAAATTCTTTTTGCAAAAATTTGCAATAGTATCAGGAATTTGTTGTTCATTTTCCAATTGCTTAGGGATCCATATACCTTTTATGGTACCGTCTTTTCCTATAATAATTCCATAGTCGTCGTTGTCAAGTGTGTCTTGAAATTCTTTGTATTCGTGTGACATCTCGGTCTCCTCTATGTAATATTATATTTACTCGTTTGGACGCATACCTTTTTTTGTAAAACTCTTTGCTCTGCGAACAACTTCTTCTTCGCTCAATCTACTGTCACTGAGATACCGCCGCCACTGTTTATACAGCTTGGCTTTGGTTTTATCCTTTGGCGTCTTAGCCATATCTAGCTGCCATGAGTTTATCTCTTACTCTGCGAGAATACCATGTAGCAGGAGTTTCATCGATCAACTCAATTAAAAACTGCCAATCTTCACGATTCATTCCACCATCGTCGCCATTGACACACGAATAGCCGCGATGTTTCATTTCTTCAACTAGTTCGAGGTCGTCAAACTCGTCTAGATCGATGTCTACATCTACGTCTACAGATACAGTTTTATAGCCCATTATGTTTTCTCCTTGAGGCTTTCAAAGTTACGATACTTGTCCAGCTGGCGATGATACTCGTCGGCCGCCGCTTTTAGTTTGGGGTATTTGATTTCTAGATCAAAGTCTCTGTTGATTACAACTTTTAGACTCTTGCTTATTTCATCCAGTGTGCGTTGATATGCAAGCACAGGATCTAGTTTTTCACGTTCTAAATCATCAATCTTAACATAGTATTGGCTTTGGCTAGGATGATAACTATTCAGAGGAACAACTCCAGTATCAATCCAGTTGGCTTTGACTTTATCCATACCTTCGTGTACATAGTACGAGCTGGTTCTGTCATCGCTATACTTGCGTTCACCGCAGGCACACCTGTAAAATCGCATAGACCAATACTTGGTTTTACCTGTGTCAGTATAAGTTGTATAATACTTGTCGTTGACTGCTACCAGTTCCCAATCGTGTTCATGTTTGGGTTTGAAAATGTTAAACATCGACTGCGTCTTCCATTACTTTCTTTTTGATAGTTTTATAAATTCCAGGGTTAACTCGCAGAACATGAGGCATCATTTCATGTCTAATATAATTACGAGTATAATGGATATCTTGGTTGCTGTCATCCTCAATCCAATCAACAGCATTCAACCTTGCCCACAATTCTAAGTCACGCTTTCTAGTAAGACGAAACGGACGAATTACATGATTGCGACGATAGGGAACAATCTTGCCTGTGCCGTGCATACTGCTCCAAACCCAAGTTTCAACACAGTCGTCCAAGTGATGACAAGTTACAACTGGCACAGTAAAAAATTGGTCAAAGAAATTATAACGGCATTCACGCCACCATTCTTCCTTGCTCTTACGCGGCGGCGGAAAATCAACATCAATATCTTCCATTCTGCCAATCATCAGCGGAACATTATATTTTGCACATTGAATTTTTACAAATTCTTCTGCTTTTTGTGCATGAGCAGTGCCGTGATTAAAATGGATAGCATGAACGTCATGTCTACGGCGAAGAAAATCCAATGCTGCCATTGAATCAACTCCGCCGCTAACTGCAAGCCACAACTGCCGAGGTAGTTTACCTTGTAGTTTAATCACAGCTCTACATCCACATAGTCAAGAATGCCAATGCAATGGAAATGGGTACGTCCGTACTTGTACTGCATGGTTTTGTGCCAATGTCCGAAATACCATTCATCAGGCTGATGAATATCCAGCATACGAGTAAACACAGCACTAGTGCGGTTAGGATATTCAGGACCTTTTAAGAAGCCGCTATTGAAGAACATTTCTCTGCTGACGATATTTGGACAATCGTGTGTAATCATTACACGTGGCCGAACAGTGCTGTAAATGTCAATCATACGCTCTAGTTCTTCTTGGCTGAGTTCTTCTTCTGGCCACCAATCATAACCAGCAGTACGCTTGTACCAGCCAGGAGGTGCATCAGGGTTATCAATGCTCCAAGCACCGCCAATGAACATCACATCGTTCTCCACAGTGCCGTCCTTGATCCAGCTGCTCATAGTTTTACAC